>Ga0193750_1000011_pt1 | contig 146574 bp, 114 predicted proteins | sample L1c1metaG_FD_160569 | JGI IMG/M metagenome (GOLD analysis project Ga0193750, IMG submission 160569) | Soil microbial communities from a riparian zone of the East river system, Colorado, United States - L1c1 | ecosystem: Environmental > Terrestrial > Soil > Riparian zone | place: USA: East... | reverse complement strand
TAGAGGCAATTAAAGCTCCCGTGCCATTATGCAGTTCCAAGGTCGGATCAGCCAGTGGATCGGGAACCCCGTACTGACTGAGATCAGGACCTATGGCGCGAATAATCACCCGCTTTGGTTGTGCTCCCTGGACAATGAACCCGCCAATCATCACGTTGTCATCCGTCTGCACAAAACTGCGTGTGCTGATGTTGCCGAGAGTTGAGCTAGCGTCGTTGCCAAGGTCATATACCTCCACGAGAGCAACTCCGGTCGTGTCGTTTACGCCACGCACGATCGCGGTGTAGTTGCCCGGTGGCAGGTCTGCAATTATTGCCGACTCAAATGGATTTGCTGGAGCATGGCCGCTGTTCTGAATATCAGCTACCTGGCTGCGTGTAATAACGCCGCCGATGATCGTATGCTGCCAGTCATCATTAGAGCCGATCAATGTTCCGGCTGCGTTGTGCAGTTGCAAGGTCGGATTAGCCAATGCATTGGGAATATTATATGGCGGTGCACCGAGCTCAGGGCCTATCGCGCGAATAATGACTCTCTTTGGTCCGGTTCCTTGAACGATGAAGCCGCCAATCATCACGTTGTCGCCCGTCTGGACAAAGGCACGCGTACTGATGTTGTCTAACTGCGCCGGAGGACCGGGCACGCAGTATCTCCCGCCAGTGCTGGTAGACGTGCTAGTATAAAGTAATCCTCCCCACACGATCATTTCGTTCCCAGTCCACACTGCTGTATGACGATATCGACCATCCGGTGCGTTGTCAGTACTCGTAGCGGTCCAGCGATCCGTGCCGGGATCGTATCGCCCACCAGTGTTGAAATAATATCCCAATAAGTCGAAATCCCCGTGACCGCCCCAGACGATCATTTCGCTACCAGTCCAAACCGCAGTGTGGCCAGAACGAGCCGTGGGCGCATTAGTCGTGCTGGTTGCTGTCCAACTATTAGTATTGGGATTGTATCTACCACCGGTGTCGAAATAGATGTAACCGGGTCCGACGAACGCAGCCCCTCCCCAAACAATCATTTCAGTTCCTGTCCACACTGCCTTGGGGCCCGCTCGGCCAGTCGGCGCATCGACGGTGCTTGTGGCGATCCAGGTATTTGTGTCGGGATTATATCTGCCTCCCGATGCATCAGTGCTGCCCCAAATAATCATTTCGCTGCCAGTCCACACTGCTGCGTGCGAATCTCGCGCGCTAGGTGCGTGTGCGGTGCTGGTTGCTGTCCAACTGTCTGTGCCCGGATTGTATATGCCGCCCGTATTCAAATCCTGAGGGAGGCCGTTAGGAAGGACATCTAATCCACCCCACACAATCATTGCACTGCCGGTCCACACGGCCGTGTGCAACTCGCGGCCATTAGGTGCATTAGTGGTGCTGGTAGGCAGCCACCTGTCGGTGCTGGGATCGTATCTGCCGCCTGTGTTCCAATAGTGCTCACCACTACTATCGAAAGAAAACCCTCCCCAGACGATCATTTCTCTGCCTGTCCATACTGCCGTAGAAAACTCTCGTCCTGTCGGCGCCTGAATCGTGGTCGTAGCCGTCCAGCTATCGGTGCTCGGATCATATTTCCCGCCAGTATTTGTATAGAAAGCGGGGCCAATATTAGCAATTCCGCCCCAGATGATCATCTCGCTACCAGTCCACACTGTTACATGATAGCGGCGTGGAGCTGGCGTTTTGCCAGTCGGCGTCCACGTGTTGTTAGTGGGATTGTACCTCCCGCCTGTGTTTGTGAAGCCAGGGGTTTGTCCGCCCCACACGAGCATTTCAGTGCCACTCCAAACCGTAGTATGGCCGATTCGCGCAGAAGGCGCATTAACGGTGTTGGTAGCTGTCCAACTGTTCGCACCGGGATTATATCTGCCACCCGTGCCCAAGTAGCCGCCTGCGCCAAAGCCGCCCCAAACAATCATTTCATGGCCGGTCCACACTGCCGTGTGATAGGATCGGGCAGCAGGTGCACTTGTGATGGTCGTAGCTGTCCAACTGTTGGTGCTGGGATGATATCTACCCCCCGTCTTAAACGGGACTCCGGCGTTGTCACCGCCCCACACGATCATTTCATTTCCTGTCGAGATAGCTGTGTGATCGTACCGACCATCCGGTGCGTTGGTCGTGCTGGTGGCTACCCAGCTATTCGTGGCGGCGTTATATTTCCCGCCGGTGTTTACGCCAATACCGCTGCTTAGTCCGCCCCACACGATCATTTGATTTGCGATCCACACCGCTGTGTGGATGTAACGCGCCGACGGCGCGTTGACTGTGCTGGTCGCCATCCAACTGTTTGTGTTCGGATTGTATCTCCCACCTGTGTTCAGCCCGGGGCTGTTATCCGATCCGCCCCAAACTATCATTTGGCTGCCAGTCCACACTGCGGTGTGATGGGTTCGCGCGGATGGCGCGTTGGCTGCGCTGGCGGCTGTCCAGATGTCGGTGCTAGCGTTGTATCTGCCACCTGTGTTCAGGTAACCGCCGGCCCCAACCCCTCCCCAGACGATCATTTCACTGCCCGTCCACACTGCGGTGTGACCATAACGACCCGCGGGCGCGTTGGTTGTGCTGGTGGTCGTCCAATTGTCTGTACTGGGATCATATCTGCCACCGGTATTGAAGGGATTGTCAGGCAATGTAAATCGAGTGCCACCCCAAACGATCATTTCACTACCAGTCCACACCGCAGTGTGACCGGCTCGACCATCGGGTGGGCCAGAGGTGGACGTCCATGTATCCTCTGTGCAGCTGCCCACCGAACCCGAACTTTCGGGAAGGGTGTAGTTACCATTCGGCGCTGTTATGGCAGTAACGGCAGTGACCTGGTTGTCTGCTTTTGCCAGCCATGATCCCAGTGGCTCTTTCAGCCATGCAACCGTAGCCAGCTTCAAACGGTCAGCCGTTTTGGTGAGGATCGCTGTCGCGTAATAAGATGTCTCGTCTTCCTGTAGTGAACTTACTTTGCCTATGGGCATGGTTTCGTACGCTTTTGCAGCCGCTTTCGGAGCGTGCTCAGTGTACAGCGAAGCCAACTTCTGGACGGCTTCGTCCCATTCAGCACTGTTGAGCTTCATGCCATGCGTTCCGGCCCGGTCGGCTTCGTCAGGAACACCATTACCTTTGATCACTTCGATTTCGCGGTACATCCCGCTGATTTGTTTCATCTGCTGGATCCCGCCGATTATCCGCAGCTGAGCCTCTGCGCGATGTTTCACGTCGCCATGTATTCTTTCGTCGTACGCATACCAGTTTGTCAGCAACCGCTCGGCTAATGCTGGTCTGGCCAGGCACTCAGCAATCACAAAGGGATCGTTCCCGAGCACAGCGAAAAGCTCGCGTAATACTTCTGGCTGCTTTGTGTGCTGTGCCATGCGATCCATCTCAGCCTGCAATTGCTCGGCAGTAAGCGGGCGATGCCAGTAATCCGCTAACAGCTGCGACTTCTGCAGATAATCCGTAACCTTCTGTTCCAACTGTGCCTTAGACATAACCACCTCGAGCGATGGCTTAGAGTCAGGCCGCTCTTTCGGCCAAATCCGATGACGCCAGTAAACCTCTTCGATTGCTCGTTGATACATGACCCGCTCGGCGAAGGAGAGCGCCCTGGCTGGGTTTGGAGCTCTTATCCTGTTCTCACCAGTCTCAACAAAGGCGCGAGTAAGGATGTTGCCTGTCGACGAAGCAGCTATGCGCAAGCTAGTCGTGCCAGTGATTACACGAATACCCGTGTAGCTCGCCAGGCACACGATGGCGCAGAATATTAACAGAACGATTTTTTTTAGCTGAGGCAGACTGCTGGAGATTGCGTTATACATGTAAATTGCGGAAATTGGGTTCCGAAACTAGAAAGCGACAAGAAACCGGTCAAGATAATAATTTGGGGCCGAGCGCTACGAGGTAGGGTTGGTCAATAATACGGACACTAGCGCCGAGGCGCGTTGCTGAGCGTGTAGGTTCGCCCCCATGCGTACTTCCGTTGCTAATGCCCTTAGTGGCCACCGGTGCGCAAGATTACCTTGCCGTCCGTAATTTCTCCGCCTGTGACGCCATACTTATTGGCATACTTTATCACGTAACTTCGTAGCGATTTTCCGACTCCGGGTAATCCCCAGTCCAGCAAACCGGCGGGAATTCCATGGCCGTTGAGTGTCACCTCGCTCAACTGCACGCTGTTCGCGTTCGTTCCCGGCGGTGCCACTATCGTGACAGTGGCATTCAAATATTGATCATTCAGACCAAATGCATTTCGAAATGGTAAGTCGAGTCTTTCCAGCGGAATAGAGAACTGGGCCTGCAGGACGGTGTCATTGATGCCGACAGAGGCCGTGCCACGCGACTTTCGATTGGCCGCTATCAGCGCGTTGATGTCTGCGGCGGTCAATTCCACTTCGGCTGCCTCAGGAGCGCGCGCCGCTTTCTTCATCGTATCCAGTCGCTCGCGAACCTCGGCGCTTTTTTCGCTCGGCGTGGCCACGCTTGTTTCACCAGGCGTGGCGCCTCCAGCTTCGCTGGGCGCCGAAGTTCCAGGGATCGGTGCGGGTTTATCCGAAAGATAGACGTGACGTAGACCCCAATATGTTCCGCCAACCCCTACCACCACGAACAGGATCGCAAGTACGATTAGGATCAGGCAGCCTTTTCCGAAATAGCCCATTCCTCGGTTTTCTGGCGGCTCATCGCGGGTGTTCATTTTCGTAACTCTATGTGGATCTTGGCCTGCGCAACAATCCAATCGTCGCTTCCCGCGCGCGGAATTTGGCAGAGTAAGCTATTTTTCCAGCAGTTATTAATCCAAATCGTACACTTCCACGAGAGCAACGCCGGTGGTGTTGTTCACACCACGCACAATCGCGGTGTAATTGCCCGGTGGCAGCTCCGCGATGATTGCCGAGTCATTCGGGTCTCCCGGAGCATGGCCGCTGTTTATGATGTCCTGCACTTGGTCTCTGGTGATAATCCCGCCGATGATCGTCGTCATCCAGTTGTCATTAGAGGCAATTAAAGCTCCCGTGCCATTATGCAGTTCCAAGGTCGGATCAGCCAGTGGATCGGGAACCCCGTACTGACTGAGATCAGGACCTATGGCGCGAATAATCACCCGCTTTGGTTGTGCTCCTTGAACGATGAACCCGCCAATCATCACGTTGTCGTCTGTTTGAACAAAGGAGCGCGTACTGATATTGCCTAGAATTGAACTAGCGTCGCCGCTAAGATCGTACACTTCCACGAGACCAACTCCGGTCGTGTTATTTACCCCACGCACAATCGCGGTGTAGTTCCCGGGTGCCAGGTCTGCGATGATCGCAGATTCCTTTCCGTCACCCGGCGCGTAGCCGCTGTTCGTGATGTCCCGCACCTGGTTACTAGTGATAATCCCGCCGATGATCGTAGTCCGCCAGTCATCATTAGAGGCTATCAAAGTTCCTCTGCCATTATGCAGTTCCAATGTCGGATTAGCCAATGCATTGGGAACGCCATACTGTGTGAGCTCAGGGCCTATGGCACGAATAATCACCCTCTTTGTCTGCGCCCCTTGAACAATGAACCCGCCAATCGTCACGTTGTCGCCTGTCTGGACAAAGGCGCGCGTGCTGATGTTGCCTAGCTGCGATGCAGGTGTGGCCGACGGAGTCGGTGTCGGTGTCGGTGTGGGCGTGGGGGTAGGCCTGATTGCAGCAGGCGTGGTAAAGATCCTGTCGCCGCCGTACCTGGTACCGTCGCTGTTTGTGGCTACAATTCGGAAATGATAGGTGGTGCTCGCACTTAAGCCGCTGATGTTGGCACTCACATCCCGGAACGTGTTCCCAGTCTGAGTCTGCACTGAGGTGGTGAACCCGTAGCTGTTCGTCGGACCATACTGAAAATAGACAGTCGTGGTCAACCCACCTGGACTGAACGAACCATTAAGCGTGGCCGAAGAACTCGCCACGTTCGTCGCCGGATTGGTGCTAACAAAGGGCGCGCCAACTGCTCGATCAGTGTCATAGACACGTGTTCCCCTGAAATCGCTGAAATACACATCGTATCCAGCAAAAAGATATCTACCCGTGGAATCCACCGCTAATTTAGTTGCCACCTCTGGGCCAGAAATGGTTCCCAACGAGAGAAACGTGTTTGCGTTGAAGACTTCTATCCCAGCGGCAGTATGAACAGAAGCATACGCGACCAAATCGTCTGGGCTGAAAGCTAACGCTTGCGGGTATGGCCCAGTAACGAAAGAACCTAGCGAAGCGAAGTCGGAGGTCCTAAACTTTGTGATGTTGTAACCATTCAGCCCCGCTCCATTTGTATGGCAGATGAAGCTGCCATTGTGGCTCAACGTTAGATCCTCGCCATTGAATCCGGTCTCCGTCTGCAATCTCAGCATCGGCGTCACGCCTGAGACGTCGTATTTGTACATCGTGGTTGGAGAAAGGCCATATTGCCCGTAATAGAGCGTGTTTCGGTCAGGGCTGATTTCCAACGAGCCGCTGTAAATAAAAGCATCGGTGACGCTCGGCCCCGTCGACGCTCCGGTTGTGGCATCGATTTGGAATATATGGCCATAACTCTCTCCAAGAACCCACAGCCGGTTTTGGCTGCCAAAGACGACGTCCTGCGGGTGCTCAGGAAGGAGGAACGAATTTACAACCGTCCGAGTCTGCGTATCGAAAACAACTACAAAGTTCGTCGTGCTATTCGCGATGTAGGCCTTCAAACCGTGTGGCGACAAGGCGATGTTAGTTGGACCGGAACCAACAAAGACGGTACTCGCCGCCAATGTGTTTGTGTTGATAATCGCGATAGAATTCTGCGACGGAATTGTCGCATACATAGTTGGCTGGGTAGGACTCATGACGAATGACGACGCCGGAAAATTGTATTCCGCAACGACATCCCCCAAGGCGGCGTGGACGTTATTTGCGATGAGTGAACCGCTCAGCCACAACACGAAGCCAAGGAGCAGCCGCGTTGGAAAAGAGAGCATATGTTGCGTTTTGGTTTTGATTACTTTGCCGTGGTACTGTGGGAGTGGTCTCATAGGGGAGAAGGAAAGCCGGATGTGATCACAGAAATTCTACGAAATGCAAGAAAAATCTGCGCACACAGACACCCCGTGAGCGCGATTGCCTCTGCGATCAGGATTGAGAGTTGATTTGCAAAAGCAAGGTGTTTTAGGCTTTGCTGGATCGTCTCCGAAGCTCTGGTATTGGGCGAAAGCCGAACGCCGTACTTCTAGCGATAAACCCGTGACTAATTTCGATTCTGACCTGCCCTCAACGCCGCCACGCTCTTCATTTGGAGCGAGATCGGCGGACGTGCATGGATGGATCAGGTTTTTCCAGCCATTTACTGATCCAAATCGTACACTTCTACTAACGCAACGCCGACAATGATATTCTTGCCACGCACAATCGCGGTGTATCTGCCCGGTGGCAGGTCTGCAATGATCGCCGACTCGCTTGGCTCCGTCGGAGCATGCCCGCTGCTTTGAATGTCCATGACCTGGTCCTTGGTGATAATCCCGCCGATGACCGTGGTCTGCCAGTTATCGTTAGAGGCAATTAAAGCTCCAGCGGCGTTGTGCAGTTCCAAGGTCGGATCAGTCAATACGTTTTGAACGCCGTACCGACTGAGCTCAGGGCCAATGGCGCGCACGATTACCCTCTTCGGTCCGCTCCCTTGGACAATGAACCCTCCGATCATCACGTCGTCGGCCGTCAGGACAACACTGCGACTGCTGATGTTGCGTAAAAACGAAGAAGGAACAGTACCAGGGTTGTCGAGTTCGTACACTTCTACGAGACCGACCCCAGTCCCGCCGTTTACACCCCGCACGATCGCTGTGTAGTTACCCGGCAGCAGGTCTGCGATGATCGCCGATTCCAATCCGTTGCTCGGGGCGTACCCGCTGTTCATAATGTCACGGACTTGGTTTTGGGTGATAATTCCACCGATGATCGTCGTCCCCCAGTTGTTATTAGAGGCGATCAAAGCTCCAGCGCCGCTGTGAAGCTCCAAGGTCGGATTAGCCAATGCGTCCGTAACGCCATACTGAGTAAGTTCAGGGCCAAGGGCGCGGATAATTACCCTTTTCGCTTGGCTGCCTTGCACAATAAACCCACCAATCACGACGTTGTCGCCCGTCTCCACAAGAGCGCGTGTGCTGATATTAGTTAATTGAGGCAGAGGTGTAGGCGGCGCTGGATTTGTCGCAGCATTAACCGCGTTTGTAACCGTGTCGGCCATGACCGAAACGGCCACGAGCAAAGAGAAAAGAATTGTTTTCATCTTATATGATTACGTAAAAGCATCGTTTGCTGGACTTGCCTAAATGCGAAAAAGTGAACGACAAATCCGTCGACATAATGATTTCGATAATCCTTCGGGAGCGCTGGGTTGACGTGCGCTGGCGAACCGAAGTGAGTATCACCATCATTAAGATTGAGGCATGGATAAGCACGAGTAGCCCAAATGACCGACGGCGGCCAACGCGCAGTCTTGGCGCGGCGAGGCGCTCGGCGATTGACGCTTTACAATCATTAGCTAATTAACGTGGGGATGAAGCACCAACCGGCAGATAATTTTGCGAGTTTGCCTCTGCGATCAGCATTAAGAGTTGATCTGCAAAAACAAGGCGCTTTCGGCCTTGCAGGACCATCGCCGAAGCTCTGATATTGAGCGAAGCCCAGACGCCGTACTTCTAGCGATGAACCCGCGGCTAATTTCGATTCTGGCCTGCCCTCAATGCCGCCACGCTCTTCATTTGGAGCGTGGTCGGCTAACGTGCGAAAATTGTGCAGGCTCTTTTGAGATACGCGATCAAACTGCCCTCTTTTTGCCGGAGCCCGTGCCGATTGTTCCCGCCGAACATAAGAGCAATCCACTCGGTGCTGAGTACGAAATGATTCTTCGCGAAGGCAAAGAATTTGTCCTAAACATCGGCGCTGGCGCGACAGCGACGCAATACGCGAATTGCATCGAATTCGAGCATAAGATCTTCCGCCACACTGACGTCGTCGGCGATGCGCATTGCCTTCCGTTTCGTAACGAAATTTTCGACTGCGTTTTTGCGTTCAATGTTTTCGAACATCTGGAGAATCCGCGCCGCGCTGCAGGCGAAATTTTGCGTGTTTTGAAAAAAGGCGGTTCACTGGTCATTCACACAGCTTTCCTGCAACCGCTCCACGAAGCGCCATTTCATTTTTATAACGCGACGGAACATGGCGTGCGCTCTTGGTTCAAAGATTTCGACGTGGAAAAATGCCACGTGAGCCCAAACTTTACCGCCCCATTCATGCTCGCGTTCCTGCTCAGCCAGGTTCTGGAATCGGTGGGAGCGAGCTGCGGAAGGGAAGCGTGCGAAGCGGTGGGTCGAAGCACGTTGCGGGATTGGGCGGATTTGTGGAGCGATCGCACAAAAGTGCCAGCGGTCTTCCAGGAGCTGCAAAACTTGCCTGACCAATTCCAGAGCCGGATCAGTGCCGGCTTCGAGCTGGTCGCGCGCAAGCCCTAAGCACAGACTACGCTAACCTGAGGCGCGCAAGCAGGAAGATGGACAGCTCAACGTCTTTGCGCGGGAAATTATCCAGTAGAATTAGTAGCCGCTGGGACCCTGGGATTCTGGAATGGTTACAGATGTCCGAGGCTTGAGCCGATTGGTTCGCTGGCTGTACCTCTCACTAAAGCACTATAATGATCGATCTGAACCGTTAACGTAAATTGGGGTCGCGGTTTGAGATGTAATCGCTAGCGATTGACTGCCTAGATCAAAAGTCGCAATTACTGATTATTTGAATCCATTGTGACCCTGGGTCGCTCTGTATCTGACCTCGGTACATTTATTGTTTTGTAAGCGAAATAGGTGTCGTGACGCTGCCATTATTGCCCGTGCCATTGAAAGTGGTCCCAGTGAATGTCCCTACAAACTCGAAGCCACCATCTTCAAATATAGTCAGGGTGTTACCACTCAAAACACCGTCAACCAAGTTACCGGTGTACGTTGTCCCGGGCGGATCTACGGGGTCAGTTTGCACGACCCGTATATAAGTTCCAGAGACACTTTGTCCGTTCTGTGTAAGTTGCCACGTAACGGAATAAGTAGTATCACCGAAATTAGAGAAATGGGTCGTCCAAGTCCCTACCCAAGTGCCGGTAATGCTACCGCCACTGCCTCCCGACAGATCAAAAGTCGCAATTACTGATTTGTTCGAATCCATTGTGACACTGGTGGCACTTCCTGTTCCTGACGCATCCCCGCTCCAACCCACAAACGTGGAACCATTATCAGGAACGGCCGTTAAGGTAACAACTGCTCCCTTGGTGTACCTAGGAGGAGGACCAGGTTGCCTTGGGGCAGGGGTGGTATCAACAGTTCCTGTTCCTGTCTTTGTGATGTTTAGTGTGAAACAGCCTTAATGGTACAAGATTATCCGCTGCATCCTTCGCAGCTCGGAAAGTGGGAATCCCACGCAACCCACCGGATAATGTAGGTGCTGCATTCTTGATCGCCGTCGTAAGCTGAGCGGTGGTCAAGCACGGAGATGCTTGCGCAAGTTGGGAAACAAGGTTTGCCACGGCCGGCGCGGCGAAGGATGTGCCATTGGTCAGACAACCGCCTGTTCCGGGCACAACGACATTACGTCCCGGGGCGTAAAGCATGTGGTCCGTAGCAGTCGAATGGTTAAAACCAAAGTCGGGCTGACCGTTTGCGTTAAGGCCTCCTACGATGATCATGTGAGCGAACGCTCTTGGGAAAAATATTCTAATTAAGTCAATTCCGTTTATCGTCATGTCAAGGCCACCGTTTCCAGCAGAGACCACGACTATGGTATTGTCGAGCAAGTCATCACGCTGAAATTCCAGCTCTGCGGCGATTCAAGCTGGCGAGACCGTCGATGTTCTGCTGCTCAGAAGCCTCGCAAATACGCGCCGCTCCCAGAAGCAGCGATAATTTCGAGGTGCTTTCGGACACGGTCACGGCGTCTGCGCTCAGTCCGTGCGGACCGAATTCCACTGTGGATTGGAATCGTTTCACTCCCAGTGCACGCGAGGCAATTCTCCACGATTGACGCATTGCGATCATCGGCTAAACAACCCGAGATGGAATACCAACCGGCGCGGTCGGAATACAAGAAGGTTTGGTCGGCACTTTCCACTACCGAAGATCAGGCGAAGTTGCACGTTATTGGGGTGACGGAAGAGACGGCGCTGCAATCAACCGGTGAGGAAACTTTGAGGTTTCTTCAGGATAGCGTCGGTATTGGAAAGGAGGATGTCGTTCTTGAAATCGGATGCGGGATTGGGCGTGTAGGCAAAGTTGTGGCGCCGCTCTGCAGGAAATGGATCGGCTGCGATGTCGCTTCGAACATGCTCTCGCTGACCGCACAACGATTAAAGGATTTGTCGAATGTGGAGCTAATGGAGATATCCGGTCACGATTTGAGCGGCGTTGCGGACGCTGCGGTGGACGTTGTTTATTGCACGGTGGTGTTCATGCACCTCGAATCCTGGGATCGATACAACTACATTTCAGAAGCGTTTCGTGCGTTGCGCCCCGGAGGTCGAATTTACGTGGATAACATCAACCTCTGCACGGATGGCGGCTGGAAAGTCTTTGAAACTCACCGGGCGTTCTCGCCCTCAAATCGTCCACCGCATATGACGCAGAACTCCACTCCACAAGAAATCGAGACGTACCTGAAACGCGCAGGCTTCTCGAATGTGACGGTTCGCACGGACGATGACTGGATCCGCGCTTCAGGGATTAAGCCGTAAGTCCTCGCTAAGTCATCAATAACGCGTACTGAAGATTTCGTCTCTTCTTGCTGGAAAGGATGAACGCATGCGCGTCCCCTCGATGAGCAAATCGCGACCACGAAGAGCCGATATGACTCGTGGTTTGCTCACCCGACCGATTGGCACCGGCCAGCACGAACGCTTTACGTCACCGGCTGGTGCGTGAGCCGACATGGTCGCGAGACCCGCTGTTCGTGCGCGGGAACTGCTAGCAGTTTTTTCGACCGCGTAGCGCGGTACGCTACTCCGGCGACCCCTGGCGAGAGTCCGAAACGCGGATAACTGGTCAATTTTAGGAGGATTTGGACCGGGGGATTTGGTTAACGCGACGGATTTTGGCGGGTGTCTCTCTGCTGCGCTGGTTTGCGAAGTTTGATTTGCCACCCCGGTGGGTTGATGGGGACCGTCACCCAGGAGCCAGGCGGAAGACCTCGATAAAGCGCGACGTATTTTCGAAACTGAAGATCGGTAAAGGCGGGCAACTTCCAATCGTTGCGCTCACCGGTGGCGCCAAGAATTAACAACACTGTGGCTGCAATCCAGCGAGATGCGTTCGTTTTTCCGCATCCCACCAGAGCCGAAAGAGCGAAAAGCAGCATCGCCATTGGCACCAAATAGTAGCGTTGTCCATTTCCCGGGATACTCCACAGCGTCCGCCACAGGGTCATCCCAGGCGCTGCACCAATCGGAGCGGCCAACGCGATGACGAGAGAACCGAAAGCAATGAAAAGAAGATAGCGCGATTCCGTTTTTCCATAAACGAGGATCAGAAAAATGATCAATGTCAGTGCCAAAAAACTCGCCACTGTGGCAAGGTCGAACCAGCCTTGATGCAGGATCTTGGCATACACCTTTTCACTCAAAAGAAAACCGAGCATAAATTGCCCGCCGACAATGCGGATGCCTTCTCGCAGCGATGCGCCCAGTGGTGCACCCAAACGCTGCCCCCCCGATTCTATGACTGCAAAGATTGCGAAAATGAAGCCGATACCGAGAATTAGACAGTTTCGTCGTGCAGCAGAAGTCCGTGCCTGCCATTGCCGCTGTAACGCAGTCGGTGCAAGTAGCAGCACAAACGGTCCAGAGAATGCGCTAAGGGTGAGAGCAAGCGTATCGAATACTTTTCCGAGCCGCGAAAGCGGTGGCGTGCTTACTATGACCAAAGCTGCCAAAACTGCCAGGTGAACGCGCGCATGGAGCGCGATGCAATGCGTCTCGAAGGTATTTGGTAGCCCACAATACAAGAGAGCCGCAGCAAGACGGACCGGGAAAATACCAATCCAGTTCACGCATCGACCAGAAATAACGAATGTCGGGATGGTCGCTTGAATGGCCAGTGCAGATAATACGAGCACCAGCGGCGCGCATTCTAAGCGAACAAGAGCGGCGACCTGATGTATCAAGCGCACGAGCAAGTCAAAATAGCCGTAAGAACAAGTAGCAAGATTGAGCCAAACGGAATGTTCGCGCGCTTCGACAAAAAAACGTGTTCCTTCTTCTGCCCAAAATTGCGGGTTGCGGATGCAATCCGGCCGGCGCGTGACAAGCAGGGCCGCAAAAACAACGTAGAACAATAACAGGACTGCGCCGTTTGGTATGAAATTCCAACGCGGGCTCCCCGACGCGGATTCATCTTTTGAGCGAGATGGAAATTGCTTACCATGTTCGGTCGAACTCATGGCGGATTTTTTCAGTGGTGGACGCGCGTTGCAAGCGTGAAGCCCACCATAGCCAATGTCGAACGGTTTTGAGGACTGGAGGCCTGGATTACGATGCCGGAAGTGAGAATAAAACTGAGGCAGGTGGCCCTGTCCTGTTAACAGCGCAGCCAGCTGGGTCCAAAGGCGCAATGGCAATCAATAATTCGCACGCTGCTTGGGTGGAGCAGTTCGAAACCCTCGGCGCAAGTGAGCCCATCGTGCTTCGCCCGAAGTGCCCGCGTTGACCCGACCTCCTCCCATTTCACTCGTGATGCCCGTTTGCAATCCGGCCTGCTAAAGCCAAAGCTGTTGGCAAAGCTAATATTGCGTGGTGAAAGTTCCATCTCTTTTCGCTGACACGTCAGCGCGAGCGCGTGCTCTCAGTGAGCAAATCGCGAGTGCAGAAGATCGATATTTCTGGTGGTTTGATCACCCTGTCGTTTGGGGGCGGCCAACGCGAACGCTTTACGTCACCGGCTGGTGCGTGAGCCGCTATGGCAAAGAAATCCGCGGCGTGCGCGCCCGAATCGGGCGCCAGGAGTTTGCAGGTAATTACGGCATTGAACGCAAAGACGTGGGCGCTGCGGTTGCGCGAATCGGGTTTGCTATTGCTGTTCCTCTGCCACGAGGAAAATCGCAGGTGACGATCGAGGTTCAGGAGAAGGATGGCGTGTGGCGAGCCATTTCGATCCGAACCGTGTTTGGTACTTCGAACGGAGCTTCACAAGCTCCTATTGATCCCAAATATTTTATTCCCAATCCCGGCGCTAACCGACGCATTGAATTCTGGCTCGATCGCCCATTGGTGTGGCCAAAAAAGGCTCGTCACCTCAAAATCTCCGGCTGGTGCTTCGCGATTTCTGGCGATGAAATTACCGAGGTGCGTGCGCGCGTGCGGAAGAAATTTTTTCCTGCGCGTTTCGGCATACCACGGCCGGACATCGGTCTGCGCTACGACAACCGACCAGGTGCATTTCGGAGCGGTTTTTCCCTCAACGCCACCATTCCGCCTGGACGCAGCCAGCTCATAATGGAGGCGCGTAGTGGTGAAGGGCCGTGGGAGACCTTCTTCATTCATCCATTGCGCGGTGCGTTTTTCCGAGAGCAATTGGATGGCGCATGGGAAACCAGCGGCGATTATCCGCGCTGGGTTCGATGCTACGATCAGCTCCAACGGAACGACGTGGAACGCATTCGCGAGCAAATCGCAAACTTTGATTACTCACCGCTAATTTCGGTTTTGTTACCAGTTTACAACTCGAATTTGAGGTGGCTCCGGCGTGCCATCTTGTCGGTGCAAAAGCAGTTGTATCCACGCTGGGAGCTTTGCATCGTCGATGACGCCTCGAGCGATAGAAAGCTCTGGCCGGTTTTGCAAAGGTGCGCGCGTCGGGATACCCGAATAAAGTTGATGCGCCGTACGGAAAATGGACACATTTCAGCGGCGTCAAATGATGCACTCAACCTGGCAAGCGGCGATTTTGTGGCTCTACTTGATCACGACGATGAATTGGCGGCTACAGCATTGTATTTCGTCGCGTTGGCTTTGAACGAAAACCGCGATTTGCAACTGCTCTACAGCGACGAGGATAAACTAGATGAACAAAATCGACGGTTGGAGCCCTATTTTAAGTCCGATTGGAACCCAGAACTTTTCCTGGCGCAAAACTTCATTTCGCACCTCAGCGTTTACCGAACTGATTTGGTCCGAAAGGTTGGCGGTTTTCGCGTCGGCCTCGAGGGTTCGCAGGATTATGATCTGGCGCTGCGCTGCATAGAACAGATCCGGCCGGAGCAGATCAAGCATCTTCCCTGGGTGCTTTATCACTGGCGCATGGGAGACGAAAGCACCGCGTCGTGTGCCACGGCCAAACCATATGCGCAAGAAGCCGCCCGTCGGGCAGTGCAGGAACACCTCGATCGGAGATCAATTGCAGGGATGGTGGTCCCGACTCACGGCGTGTATTTACAGACCAAATATGCGCTTCCAGCAGAGCAACCGATGGTTTCCATTGTTATTCCAACACGAGATCAGCTCTCCTCTCTCAAGAAATGTATAGATAGTATTTTTCAGAAAACAGATTACCGAGCGTACGAAGTGATCGTGCTTGATAACGAGAGCTACGATGCTGAGACGCTGGAGTTTTTGGCCAAACTGAAAGAACAGGGCCGTGTTCGTGTGGAACGGATCGAAGGCACGTTCAATTACAGCCGGCTGAATAATCGTGGCGTCAAATTGTCTCGTGGAACGTTGATCGCGTTACTGAACAATGATGTGGAAGTGATCAACGACCACTGGCTGAGCGAGTTGGTTAGTCGCGTCGCGCAACCGGAAGTGGCGATGGTTGGCGCGCGACTCTGGTATCCCAACGGGACGATCCAGCATGGCGGAGTGATTCTCGGGGCAGGTGGAACCGCCGGTCACGCGCACGTCGGGCTTCGACGCTTCCAGCCGGGTTACTTTGCTCGTGCGCACCTGGCACAGAATCTTTCTGCAGTAACCGCCGCCTGCGCGCTGGTGAGACGGGACGTGTACGTACAAGTCGGAGGGTTCGATGAAAATCTGGCTGTCACTTTCAATGACGTCGATTTTTGCCTGCGGTTGCGTGAAGCGGGCTACCGCATTGTCTGGACGCCATACGCGGAGTTAATCCACCACGAGTCGGCTAGTCGCGGGTGCGACGACAGTGCGCCCAAACAGGTGAGGTTCCTGGCCGAAGTCGAGTACATGAAATCGAAATGGGGCGACAAATTGCAGCGCGATCCGTTTTATAATCCCAACCTCTCGCTCGACGAAAATCTCTTCACCCTGGCTTTCCCGCCACGGACGACGAAGCCGTGGCAGAGTGTTGCGGGTTAACTGTGCGTGATTGAAATCCTGCTGCTCCGATTATGACAGAATCAATCGAGGAGAAAATGGCAGTTCCAGACTACGCATTTCGTTTCGATGCGCTGCCAGAGCGGGTCACTTTCAGCAGGCAAATCAAAATCACCGGCTGGCTGTTGCATCGCCGAGGCCTACCGATTCACGGAATTCGTGGAATTGTTAGCGGCAATCTACGGCGCCGATCAATTTTCCGGGCACGCCGCAAAAGATCGCGACCACTGATCGCGGCTGCTTACCCCGATTTGCCCGAAGCGGGGCAAAGCGGCTTTCTTCTGTTGCTCGAGCTGCCCGTCGGTCGAAGTGAAATTACGATCCAAGTCCAGGACCATCGAAAAATCTGGCGAACAATTTTCGTCACCGATATCTGGGCTTTTCCTCTTACCTTTCTGGGTCGAATAGGTCTGCCGCGCGTCGAGCGGTTCTTGTCCACTTATCTCGCGCAACTTTTTGTCGGAAACAGGCAAAACGCTGCGAGCTCGGTCAAGCCGCACTCGCTCAGCCAGATTGAACACAGTTTGGCTCGCGAGAGGCTCCAAAGCTTCAGGGGTAAGCCTGGTTCAACGCAGAGCGATATTAGAGCGATAGACTTGTTCGTTACGTCGAAGTCGAATCTCTTTATCCGCGAAATTGCCGACTTACTTTATGCCGGCTTCCGCGCTGCGGAATGCGAAGCGCAGCTTTTGATCGACCAAATTCCGGCCGAAAAAACGGAGGAAGGTAAGATTCAAATCGTAGTTACACCTCACGAGTTCTTTAACTTATTCCTTAGGGACAGGCTTCCATGGGAGAAGATGCAGCGCCTAACTAATCATCTCTTCCTGCTCGGCACCGAACAACCCGAAAGCGAATGGTTCGACAGCAATCTCATCGTTGCACCGCATGCGCGCGCCATGCTCGATATTCATTTATCCGGCGTGGCCGCATACCGCGCGCGTGGCCTGCCTTGTTTCCACCTGCCGCTCGGCTACGACCCCCTGCTTGAACAAGGTGATGTAACAGCAAAATCCGAAAGAGACCTCGACATTTGTGTTCTGGCTGCGATGACCGATCACCGTGAGGAATTCATCGCCGCCCACGCCGATTTCTTCGCGGCACGTGATTGCCATATTAGGTTCGTTCCGATCGGATTCGCCAAGACCGAAGAGACGCGAAGTTATTTGCCCGTTCCACAACGCAACGCCTTGTTACAGCGAGCAAAGATCCTGCTGAACGTTCATTACTCAGATCTGCGTTATTTCGAGTGGCACCGAGCACTAATCGGTATGGCGAATCGTTGCTGCTTGATTACCGAGACTTGCGAGGGGTTCGAGCCACTTGTCCCAGGTGAACACTTCGTAATGGCAAAAGCAGAGGATCTGACCAAGTGCTGTGAATACTATCTGAATCACGAAGATGAGCGGCAAGCGATCACCGAGGCCGCTTACAATTTCGTGCATGACCGCCTTACGCAGGAAAAAAACTGCCGCGCATTCCTTCAGCAACTAACGAAAGAGTTCGAGGGCCCAAATGCCGGGACAGAATTGATTTCGAACCTGGCAACTAACGAAGCCGACCCGTCAGTTAAGCCATTGCCGGAGTCACTGACAAGAGATCTGTCACGAAAACCTGTAACGCTCTTCTTATCGGCGTTGCGCGAAGATCTCTCAAAACTGTTTCGTCCCGCGCAGACGGAGCCCGTACGAAACGGCAAGACCTCCACAGATCCAGCCGACACAGCCCGGCGCATCGCCATCGTCTCCGAAATCCGGGGTGGATACATTCGGCGATTCGAGGCGCAGAAGAAATCCCAGGAACAGGCGGAAGCAATTTTTCAGTCAATTGACAACTCACACTTTAACAGCGGCACGCCCGCGATTTCGGTCATCATCACCCTTTACAATTACGGGGCCTATATTCGGCAGTGCCTAAAAAGCCTGGAAGACTCGCAAACTGCAACGATTCCGGGAGGCATCGAGGTGGTGATCGTCAATGACGCTTCTACCGACGATTCATTGAAGCAGGCAATCGTGGCGCAACGAATCTCACGTCATCCGGTTCGCGTTGTCGATAAGCGGTTCAATACCGGGCTGGCCGACGCGCGGAACATCGGCCTGCAGCTGGCGCGCGCGCCGTATGTGTTTATCATGGACGCGGACAATCTCGTGTTTCCTCGTGCGCTTGAAAAGTTGCACGCGAGGATCGTCAAAAACGGTTCCGCCGCTGTCTACTCGATGCTTTGCCGTTTTCAAACTCGCCAAACTAATCCAGAAGGACTGCTTTCCTATTTCGATTGGGATCCACAGATGCTGGTCGAGTTTCCCTATATCGATGCCATGGCCATGTTCGATAGAGAGCAGCTCATCAAAATCGGCGGTTATAATAATGAGCTGTACAAGCTCGGCTGGTTTGGATGGGAGGATTATGATCTATGGCTCCGAATTGCCAAAGCAGAGTTGCGTGTGACTTTTCTGCCAAACGTTCTCTGTCTTTATCGCCATCATGAAAGCGCGATGAGCAATACTACCAATCTTTTCGAGCGGGAACTCGTCGCGCATCTTTTTGAAAAACACCGGGCGCTCATCGAGAAATACCCGCCGAGACGACGCATTCTTGGAGTTAATCCGTCGCGGATCGAAGAGCCGTCAAAACGGCCCTAAAAGGGAAACAAATTGAAGTTTCAGTGCCAATTGACAATTGACGTACACTGGAATTTAAGAATGAGCTTGGGCCAGAAGTTATTGCCACAACTGCCGAAAACATTCGCTATTTTGTCATGAACTTGGTTGCTGAATTCGCTCAGCGTGGTCCATGGATCACGCAGTTTGTAATCGATGGGGTGTGAAGCGGCGGCGACTACCAACCTAATGATCAACGGGTGCAGCAGTTTTTTGAGAGCTTTCCAAACTTGCGTAGCATTCTTGAGCTCGGATCGCCTGAAGGCGGTCACACATTTGTCCTTGCCGGGCATCCAGGCGTCGAACGAGTTCTCGCGATCGAGGGACGCCTCGCCAATGTCGAGAAAGCGAAATTCATCGGGTCATTGCTCGGCATTTCAAATGTAGAATTCAAACAGGCCAACTTGGAGGAACTTGAGCTAACGAGCCTTGGGCAGTTCGATGCAATTTTCTGCTGCGGTTTGCTTTACCACTTGCCCGAACCATGGAAGCTGATTTCGCAAGCGCCACTTGTTGCACCACCTGCCTAGAATCATTTCATCTCGCCGCGATCGGCAGGCGGATTCCCGGTTCCTTGGGGGACAATGTCATGATTGGCGGTTCCATTATTCAAGAGACAGGGCCAAAGAGGATGATTGTGCGTGGCATAGGTCCTGAGTTAAGTCCAATATGGGGTTCCTAATGCCTTGACCGGCCTGGTATTGGAGTTGCACGACCGCACCGGAGCTTTGATCGCCTCGAATAATACTGGCAGACGATGCAGGTCGGTGGCATCATCACCAGGGACCAAGTGCAGGACATTCGGAACATCGGACATGCCCCGACTCATGCAAACGAGTCTGCGATCATTGCGAGCCTCCCACCGGGCAACTACACGCGATTGTGCGTGACAAGAACATCATTGTCGGCTTTGCTGTCGTGGAAGCTCGTTTTCCTGTCGTTATTCTTCGCCACTTGCCTAATGAGCCACACCGTTACTCAAGAGATTATCGCAGCGACTACTCCAGCGCATATGGCTATCGGCAGCCGGAAGCCGTCTAACTGTGATTCGAACAATGAAAAAGCAAATTCACCCCGCCGCTAAAGCGTATCTGATTCGAGGCGCATTTTACCTTCTCCTGCTACTTGCCCTTTCGGCAATTCCATTCGCGCTGGCGCAATCCCGCAGCCGAGGGACGACTAAAGGAAGTGCCGCCAAGCACGGGTCAACGCTACCTGCTGTTCCTCAGTTCAGCGGTGGCAGACTTGGCATACGCCCCCTGGTCGCTCCGCCACCCCCGAATGCGCCGCAGACAGTTCTGTACGACCAGTACAATAACCCTGCAGCCAGCGTCACCGTGTCCGACACGTTCACCGACTTTCCTACTTTCAGCGCCGATCTAGCCGACGACTTTGTCGTGCCTGCAGGTCAGACCTGGGCTGTGCAATCCATCGATGTGGATGGGGCGTATTTCGTTGGGGCGGGCCCCGCTACCGATTGGAATGTGCTTTTCTATGTGGACAACGCAGGGTTTCCTGGTGCGCAGGCTTACAACACCACTCATCAGCCAGTCCATCAAAACAGCCGTACGTTCACCATAAATCTGCCCACTCCTGCCATGCTCAGCCCGGGTACCTACTGGGTTGAGATCCAAGCCAACATGACCTATGGCACTCAAGGCGAATGGGGCTGGACCAATCGCACGGTCACATCGTATAACGCTGCCGTCTGGCAGAATCCTGGTCGCGGCCTCGGGTTCTGCCCAAGTTGGAGCCGCCGGGGAGCAACTTGCGGCATCGACCCCTCGGCGCCCGATCAGGTGTACCGGCTCAACGGGACAATAGCGAGTGCGCAGCTTGGGAACATCTCCACGCGTGCCTTTGTTCAGACTGGCGACAACGTGATGATTGGCGGGTTCATTGTTCAGGGAACCGCACCAAAGAGAGTGATCATTCGCGCGATTGGACCTGAACTCGCTCAGTATGGAGTTCCCAATCCAATGGCTGACCCAACATTGGAGCTGCACGATGGCACCGGGGCTTTGATTGGCTCTAACGATAACTGGCAGCACACAATCATCGGCGGAATCATCACCAGTGACCAAGTCCAGGATATTGAGAACAGCGGCCATGCTCCAGCAAATCCATTTGAGTCGGCAATAATTGCAGACCTGCCACCGGGCAACTACACCGCGATCGTGCGTGGCGTAAACAACACCACGGGAGTTGCTCTCGCGGAAGTGTACAATCTTAGCAGCAGTTCTGATTCAATTCTTCGCAACATCAGTACGCGCAGCTTTGTTCAGACGGGCGACAACATAATGATTGGCGGGTTCATTGTTCAGGGATCCACATCAAGGCGAGTTATCATACGCGCCATCGGTCCTGAGCTCAGTCAATACGGTGTTCCGAATCCAATGGCTGATCCCACGTTGGAACTGCACGATGGCACGGGAGCTTTAATTGCTTCTAATGACGATTGGCAACATACGATCATTGGCGGCATCATCACGCAAGACCAGGTCCAGGATATTCAGAACAGCGGCCACGCTCCGGGGGATCCGCGGGAATCTGCGATAATCGCAGCGCTGCCAGCAGGTAACTACACCGCGATCGTGCGCGGCAAAAATATGATCACCGGAGTCGCTCTCGTGGAAGTGTACGATCTGCAATAATATTGCCTTCTCGAAGCTAACCACGCAAAGCCAGTGGGTTCGGCATTGCCTAATGCCTGGCCTGGCTTTCCCCCGGCGCGATCCATTTTATAGCCTTAACTTGTCGCTGTCCGTCGGGATGACTCTTAGCTGCCTACCTCGTAATCCACCGCTGCGTGACAGTTTGAAGTCAGCTCCAGAAGAAGTTTTCAGCGGTGTTTTTAGAACCGGCGTACTAATTCTACGCAAGAGCGGATTTTTACGGCTCTTCTCAGAGCCCGTATGCCGACTTTTCGCGGAGAGCGCATTTTATTGGCGACCACAGTTGGGCCTGCGATAGGCTCAGCCGCGAAAACCCGCTGCGGCGGCCACCCTTTCCCATGGTCTCAATCGTTCTGGCTTGACACGCTCGCGGCAACTTTGATTAGCTATCACGTACCAGTGGCTGCACGAATTGTAAGTTGCTCTTTGAAAAACTTAACCCTCGGCACAGCAGTCTCGTATCGAAACGACGATGTCTTTGTCGGCTCCGCGTCGGGCCGAGTTAGCGAAACCATAAATAACTCACCCCTCGACCTATGAAACAAAACTACATACCTTGCGATATCTCTAACCCGATTTCAACCGCGCGACTTTGCGACTCGCGACGCACCGCCCCGTCCACCTAATCCCGTCCATTTGAGTACATCCGCAGGCAGTGCTTCGGGTACGATTCAGGTCGCGGTGACAATTAACACGGGCCCAATAAGCGGTGAACTGCCAACGAACGTGCGATTTTGGGCAAACGGCATAGGCTTCTTCCAGTCTGTGCCGATCTCCCAAAACGTTTCATTCCAGTGGACGCCGCCGGCCGGATATTGTGGCAACGGGCTTCACGCTCAACTCTTCGCTGGCGACCATCCGATCTTTGCCCCGACCTCGCAAGCAACGCTCGGTAACATTTCCACTCGTTCATTTGTGCAGGCGGGCGACAACGTAATGATCGGCGGTTTGATCATTACAGGCAGCGGGCAAAAGAAGGTCATCTTACGTGCAATTGGGCCATCTTTGGCCCAATATGGTATTACCAATCCGCTGCAAAACCCAACTCTCGAGCTATACGATAGCACCGGTGCCGTGATCGCGTTTAGTGATAACCGGATGGATGCGCCAAACATGCAGGCAATCATCGATAGCGGCTTCGCCCCAGCCAACAATCTCGAATCCGCCATCCTGACCACTCTCGCCCCCGGTAATTACACTGCGATTGTGCGTGGCATAAACGATGGCACTGGCGTCGCGCTGGTGGAAGCGTACGATCTCGATCCCGCCGCTGAGTCCAAACTGCACAATATCTCGACGCGCGCTTTTGTGCAGACTGGCGACAACGTGATGATCGGCGGCCTGATTGTTGCGGGCAGCGAGCAGAAGAGAATCATCGTGCGCGCGATTGGGCCTGAACTCGCTCAATATGGGGTTCCTAATCCATTAGCTAATCCCACCTTGGAACTGCGCAACGGCACTGGAGCTTTGATCGCCTCTAATGATAACTGGCAGACTACGATCCTCGGCGGCGTTATCACCAGTAACCAGGTCAGCGCTATCCAAGGCAGCGGGAAGGCTCCGGGTGCGCCAAGCGAGTCTGCAATTATCGCAGACCAGCCACCGGGTAACTACACCGCGATTGTGCGGGGTGTAAACGACACGACCGGGGTTGGCCTCGTGGAAGTGTACGATCTGGACCAATAGGTGAGGCCAGAGTAACAACGCGTCTTTGATTCGATAGGTATTTTTAGATGGCTCGCCTACCTGTCACCCGTCTCGCACCGCGCAGAAATCTGCGGCCGCGAACAGTGATGAAAAGAGCTTTAGTTATCTGGCTAACGAAAAGTCGGCGCGTTCGCGGGAGAGATTTGGATTGTAGTAAGGATCTCGCTTCAATTCCTCATACCAGCGTTGCTGCATCACCTCTCCGTCGCGAGCGTCGTTAACTTGGCAAGCTCCGCCGTTCCAGTAAAGTTTCGCAAGCGGAGTGTAAACGATTACATAACCCGCACGTCGCATTTTCAGGCAAAGATCGACATCGGCGACCACGCCTGACAGGGCTTTGTCGAATCCGCCGATTTCTTGAAAAACTTCGCGGCGCATCAACATACATGCACCCGAGACGGCGCTGTAGTTGCGGGTCATCTGCAATTGTCGGTTCACGCCCGGGTGCTCCGCAGGAAACCCGTGAAAAGCCGGCTGCGCAATTCCATTCACGCCAAGAATCAGACCAGCGTGTTCAATCGTGCCATTCGGATTGACCAATCGCGCGCCAACTGCGCCAACCTCGGGCCTCTGCACATGCTCAGCCATGATTGTGAGCCAGTCCGGATCGATGGCTTCCACGCTGTCGTCGAGGAAAAGAAGCCACGGACTGTCGGTCTGCGCGACCGCGTCATTTTTGGCAGCGGAATCATTCGCCGCCTCTGGGAAATGCAGCATCCGGAAATCTGTGCCAGCCTCCTGGACTTTGTCGCGCCCGCCCACTTGGACAATCACAATTTCATAATTCGGGTAGCTTGTTTTACTGATCAATCTTTCGACAAACTCCTTAAGCGATTCCTGGCCGTGGGAACTCGGAATGATGACGGAAATTCTTCTGGGTTCGAGCAACTGGCGTCTGACACAAAAGGCGTGAGTAGGCCAGTCCACCGTAACATGCGCCAGTTCGCCGCAACGTTTCAGGTGAGCTTCAATTGCGCGCCATGAAGCTTCGAGCTGTCCCGGTTTCTGGCGAACGTCACTCGCGCTGGAGCTTTCGCTGCGCCGCCAATGATAGAGCACCCGCGGAATATGATGAATTCGGTTGGTTCGCTCGCTGAGACGCAGGAGAAGATCGTAATCTTGTGAGCCGTCAAACTGCGGTTGGAATTCCCCAACCTCTCGCACAAGATCGCGGCGCAGAAAGATCAAGTGACACAAATAATTGCAGGACAGAAAGAAGTCTGGCGACCAGTCCGGTTTCAGTATTGGCGAGTCAAAGCCTGCCTCCGTGAGTTTGTCTTCGTCCGAGTAGATCACATCGAGTCCGGGATTTTCCTGAATCAACCTTACATTTTGGAAAAGCGCATCGGGCTCAAGCACGTCGTCATGATCGAGAAACGCGAGCCATTGGCCTTCAACAACATCAAGGCCTTTGTTTAACGCGGCCGAGATGCCTTGATGGCTCTCAAGCCTAACGAGACGAATCCGCCGGTCACGCGCGGCCAAGGCAGGCAAAGCGCCCAGCAACTCAGTGGCAGTCGATCCATCGTCGATCAACACCAGCTCCCAATTTTCATAAACCTGCGCAAGCACAGAGTCCACAGCCTCGCCCAGCCACGAAACCGGAGTATCGAATACGGGCGTGAGTATGCTGACCAGCGGCTGCGAAACGAAACTGCGCACCTCATGGCGCATCGAGGCCAACTCCTCCGTACTCGCGCGATGTTGCTCAAACCACTTTTGGTATTCGCTTGGTTGAGTAAATCCTGGGTACTTTCGCTTCTTCGAACCCAACACTTTCCACAGCGTTTTCGGCAGTTTTTCGAATATGCGATAAGGCGCGAGAAACACCTGACCCACCCTACGCTCCGCCGACTCGCGCAAGCGTCGCCTCTCTTCTTTTAGCAACTTCAACTCACGCCGGTATTGTTTCAGCTTCAGTAATTTTTCTTCCAGCACCGCGATATGGCTGTGCGCTTCCCCCAATTCACGGTTGCGAGTTTCAAGCTTTCGCTCCAAAGCCTCCAGTTCCTTGTTCATTTTGCGGCACAGCCCGTCGTTAGAATATGCGCGAAATCCGATCGGCTGGAATAACTGAATGGCCGCGGCACAGGACACATTATATTGGTTGAAGGCCGTAGCAGGCAAATCTACCCTGCCCGCGCCACTGGGGTCACCGCCCTGCCGCAATGTTCGATTTTGTCGTTTACCTCCTCTATCGCGCCGGCGCAGCCGTTGTCGCCGCCCTGCCGTTGCCGTTTCTCTTCGGTTTCGGGGAATTCCTCGGCGTTTGCGCGTGGATGTTTTCCGGGAAATATCGACGTTTGGCAACGCGCAACCTTGAGATTGCGTTTGCGAATGAAAAGTCGCCGCGCGAATTGCGTCAACTTGTGCGCCACCATTTCCGGCGGCTCGGTGCGAACCTGCTTTGCAGCGCAAAACTCACTCAGATGCCGCCAGAGAAAATCCTCGAGCACGTCGAGGTCGAAAATATCGAGTCGATGGCGCGGGAATTTCGCGCAGGCGTTCCGGTGGTGCTCGTTCTGAGTCACCTCGGAACGTGGGAAGTATTCGCGCAATTGATGCCGAAGTTCGTTGGGGTTGTTCGAAATGCGAGTGTGTACCAAGGGCTCGGCAATCGTTTCATTGACAAGCATGTACGGCGGACCCGAAGTCAGACTGGGTTGGAATTGTTCGATCGGCACGATGGCTTCGAGCCGGTGATCGACTTGCTGCGCTCAGGCGGCGGCGTCGGCGTTTTGTCGGATCAACATGCTGGCGATCACGGCGTTTGGACGCCATTTTTCGGGCGGCTTGCGTCCACTTCGCCTTTGCCAGCTCTGCTCGCCAAGCGTACACGGGCGGCGCTGATTGCCGCTGGAGTTTACACCACCGGACGTGCGCGCTGGCGCATGGTGTTCACTGAGCGGTTCGATCAGACCGGCGCTTCTGTTGCGGTGCTGACGTCGAAAATAAATCGAGTAATCGAGCAACAAATTCGCCGCGCGCCTGAAGACTGGTTCTGGGTGCACAATCGCTGGAAAACGCCTGAGCCGAATTTTCTTCTCGCACACTACAAACGCGGCATTTATCTGCCCCCTGGCATTTCGGCTAGTGATCTGAAGCCATTTCGAATTCTCATCCGCTCAAGCAACTGGCTGGGAGACGCCGTGATGAGCGTGCCGGCAGTGCGCGCGATCAAGAATGGGCGTCCCGACGTTCATGTGACAATCGCTGCGCCCGACAAGATCGCGCCGATGTGGAAGCTCATTCCGGAAGTGGACACAATCATTCCTTTGCCAGATGGTTCGCTTCTTCCAGTTGTTAGGCTGTTGAGGCAACAATTGCCTTTTGACGTGGCGATTCTCTTCCCGAATTCGTTGCGCGTTGCGGTTGAATCCTGGCTAAGCGGAATTCCGCGAAGAGTCGGCTATCGCGGGCATTGGCGGAGTTGGCTCGTGGACCAAATCGTTCGCGAGCCACGAAAGCCCGGGCCGCCCGAACATCATTCGCTTCGTTTTCTTCGGATCGCTCGCGAATGCGGGGCCGAAACATCGAACATCGAAGTTCCAAATCCAAAGCAAACAGCAAACATCCAACATCAAATGTTGATCGGTCTTTGTCCTGGCGCGGAATACGGCCCGGCGAAACGATGGTTGCCCGAGCGATTCGCTGAGGCAGCGGCAAAGATCACCGCGCAATCATCGGTGCAATGGATTTTGCTCGGGACAAAGAACGACGCCGCAATAGGCGAACAGATCGCCGCTGCAATCGGCGATCATTGCGTGAACCGGATCGGGCAGACAACGCTCGATCAACTTATCGACGAATTGCGGCGGTGCAGTTTGTTACTCACAAACGACACGGGCACGATGCATCTTGCCGCGTTACTCGGTGTGCCGGTAGTCGCCGTTTTCGGCTCGACCGAACCTCGCCTGACCGGACCGCTCGGCAACGGGCATACGATTTTGCGACATCATGTCGAATGCAGCCCCTGTTTTCTCCGCGAATGCCCAATCGATTTCCGCTGCATGAAAGCCGTCAGCGCCGACGAAGTCGCAGGTGCCGTGCTCTCGATGCTGGCGAAGTGAATTTCACCTTCGAGATCGACCGCCGCGACGTCTGGCAATTCGCCGCTTCGCTTCCGCGAGATATGCGTCATCGATTTCAAACCCGATAAATTTTTTGACGCCACAACCCTGCGCTGCGACCGCGGAATTACCGATGCCGAGAAAAGGATCGAGCACCGTTTCGACCCGTGAAACCCCGTGCAGTTTGATGCACCATTCGGCGAGTTGAACCGGAAATGTCGCCGGATGCGGCCGTTCTTTCTCACGGCTTTGAATTGTTTCGTAGGGAACGAACCACGTGTTGCCACGGCAGCGCAGATCTTTTCCCCGAGTATGCGACCAACGCGCGACGTTGCTCTTATCCTGATACGGAACGCCGAGCGCCAGCCTATTCAGTTCGACGCGACCGGACTTCGTGAAATGAAAAACATATTCGTGGCAATCGTTTAGAAATCGCGGCGAATTAATCGGCTTAAAATGGCCAAACGTTTTGAGGCCGCCTTCGACTCTCACCCGGCGCTCCGCGTCCGCCTCTCCCTGGCCAGGGAGAGGATTGAGGTGAGGGTCGCGTGCGTCGGTTTTTCCATCGTTCGCATCGATCGCGATGGATTTAATCCAGTGAATCGTGTTTTGCAGCACGAACAAATCACGCAACGTCATCACGATTTCGTGAGGCAGCATTGGATTCGACGGCGCGGCACCGATGTTGAGAAAAAAAGAAGCGTCCGGCCTTAACACGCGCCGGACTTGCCCCGCCCATTCGTCACACCAACCTAAATACGACCGCCGGTCCTGACGGTCGGAATACTTCCCGTAACTGATTCCGAGATTGTATGGCGGCGACGTGACGACAAGATCAACGCTTTCTTCGGCGAGCCGCGACATTCCTTCGATGCAATCCTTTCGGTAAAGATCAAATTTGGTCATCCAAGGAATGTCGTGTGACTGCGCGGCTCGTACAAGCCGAAAATTACCAAAGGACGTTCTATTTCCGGGGCTGCCAGTCTGTAGTGGCAGCCGTGTCGGCTGCGATTCCGCGGGCCATGCAGGCGGCACGCCTGCCTCTACAGGGGATCTCCCCAGAGATGCATATTCGCGCGTGTTCGTGAATTCGCTTATCCTTTTCCCATGGCTGATAAGCCCGCGAAATTGAAGATCGCCGACCGCGAGTTCGCATCGCGTCTGCTCGTTGGCACTGGAAAATTTGCGTCTAACGAGTTGATGCGGGACGCACTCATCGCCAGCGGTACCGAGCTCGTCACCGTGGCGCTGCGCCGCGCGGATCTCTCAGGCAAACACGATCCGTTTGCGAACATTCTCGATTTCATCGATCCCAAACGTTTTTTGCTCCTGCCAAACACCAGCGGCGCCCGAAACGCGGAGGAGGCCGTGCGCCTCGCGCGCCTTGCGGCGAGCGCAGGTTTGCCGACGTGGATCAAGCTCGAAATTCATCCAGACCCGCGTTATTTGCTGCCCGATCCTGTTGAGACACTCGCGGCGGCGGAAATTCTGGTGAAGGAAGGGTTCACTGTTCTTCCGTACATCAACGCCGATCCCGTGCTGGCGAAAAGATTGCAGGACATCGGGACGGCCACCGTGATGCCGCTCGGGTCGCCGATCGGTAGCAACCGCGGCATCGAAACGCGCGCGCAGATCGAGATCATCATCGAACAGGCCTTCGTGCCGGTTGTTGTCGATGCGGGGCTTGGCGCACCGAGTCACGCCGCTGAAGCAATGGAAATGGGCGCCGACGCAGTGCTTGTGAACACCGCAATCGCAATCGCGTCCGACCCGATTCGGATGGCAAAGGCATTCAAGAAAGCGATCGAAGCAGGACGCGAAGCGCGCGAGATCGGGTTGGCCGATAAACTCAACGCGGCGTCAGCCACCAGTCCGTTGACCGGATTTCTGACGCGATAATCCCGACGGAAATTGTAGGGCAGGCGCTTCGCCTGCCAAAACGGCAACCGGAGCGGTTGCCCTACAGGGAATAAAGCAGAAAAGCGCTACAGCGTCATCTCGCTTACAACTTCTTCGCGACGCCGGACACCGCGTCTCGTTTCCTTTTGCAATCGTTTCAGGCGACTCGACAACGCGGCTTTTGCCGCGGAGGTCATCCGATCGATGAACAAGATTCCGTGCAGGTGATCGTGCTCATGTTGAATCGCCCGCGCGAGAAGACCGCTCGCCTCGATTTGAAACATCTCGCCTTCCAACGTCTGCGCGCGCACGAGCACCGATTGCGCTCGTTCAATGTCGGCGGTGATCTCGGGAAAGCTTAGGCAACCCTCCATGCCCACTTCGGTTTCGCCGCGGATCTCGACTTCCGGGTTGATCAGCACGATCGGCATCGCGCTCTTCGGATCGACATCTTTGCCACTGAGCTTGAGTGTGCTTGGCCGGTCTTCGACGGCCGAAACGTCGAGCACGGTGAGCTGCAACGGTCGGCCGACCTGCTGCGCTGCCAACCCGACTCCGTGCGCTTCGTGCATGGTCTCGATCATGTTCACCGCCAGCTGCCGGATTTCCTCATCGATTTTCTCAATCCGTTCACCTTTGGCGCGCAGGATCGGGTCACCAAACTGCAAGATTGGCAGGATCATGGTCCTTCGTCTCGAGTGAACGCCGGCAAATTTTTCACGCCTGCCAGCTTCAAGGCGTCCATCACCTTAATGATCGTGCCGAATGACGCTTTCTTGTCCGCTTGCAGCGCGAGTGTCGATTTACGTTGTTCAGGCAAATTGCGCACTGCGGGTTCCAGTTCATCCACGTTTATGGCTCGTCCATCCAGCTTGACCTCGTCCTTTTGATCGATGCTCACGATCGCGTGATCGAGCTCAGATGGTTTTTTCTGCGCGGTCTTCGATTCCGGTAAGTTAATCTGCACCTCCGGCTGATCCTTTTTGAACGTTGTGGAGACGACAAAAAATATCAGCAGAATGATGAGAATATCGACGAGCGAAACGATGATGATGACCGGTGCCCGTCGTTTCTTTACTGAAAAATTCATGCGAATTGCGTCGCGCGCTTCACGCGACAGAGGTCGGAATCTGTGCCGTCTTATGTTCCCGCGTAGCGCGGCCGTGGTAGCATTTGTTGATCAACTCGACGACGAGCGTTTCCATCTCGACCGACATCACTTCCACTTTTCGGGAAAAATAGGTGAACCCGACGAGTGTCGGCACGGCGATGGAAAGTCCGAAGACAGTTGCGTTTAATGCTTCGGCGATGCCGAGCGCAATCTGCCGCGTGTCCGATCCACCGCCGGAGCTTAACCCGAGGTGCGAGAAAACGTGCACCAAACCAGAGACTGCGCCGATCAGCCCGAGCAGTGGCGCAATTCCAACAATGACTTCAAGAATAATAATGCCTCGTTCCAGCCGCACCATCTCGTGACGCGCACGGGTTTGCACCACTTCAACATTTTCCGAACGCGGCCCGCGCACGTGTTGCAACGCCACGCGCGTGATTCGCGCCAGCGGCGAAGGATCATGATAGACGAGACGTGAGAGCCGTTCGGGATTTTCGCCCGGCGTCATGCGTTCTATTTCCGATTCGATCGCAGCCGGCATCACAATTTTCCTTCGCAACGCCAGCCCACGCAAAATCATGATCGTAACTGACACGATCGAACATATCAGCAGCGGCCACATGAAAAGGCCGCCCCTCGAGAAAAATCCGAGAACGACATCCACGATTCCCGCCGTTTCGGCAATGATCCAGGCGATGATCATCCGTTAGGAAAAATAATGAACCCGAGTCCTTCCACTTCCAAGCCTTCAGGCGGCAACGACTGCGCCACGTCTGCGGGAATTGGCGGGAGGTGCGCTTCCATCACCGACTGCACGCACACGCTCGCGAACGATTCGTTCGAACTGTTTTCGGTAACTTTGAGATTCTTCACTCGCCCGCTTCGATCGATAATAAATGCCAGCCGCAGCGTCCCGATGCTGATCAAATCACGTTTCTGCTCAACGTACGTATACCATCGTGAGCCAATTGAATCGGCCACGATCTTCTGGTAACGGCCGAGGGGTGTGCCCAAGGCATTCACCGACGAGATCCCGCGGTTGGTAATGTTTCCCGCGATGTGAGTCCGCTCTTTTTGCCGACGATACGCCGACTGCGCTTGCGATGATGCAGCCGCGGCATCGAGCGCAGAAGCTGACTTTTGAGTCAGCAACGCAAATTGCTCCGCTGCAGTAATAGGCTCGGGTTGCGCGGCAGGCTGCGCAGCCTTCTGTTGCGATGCCGGTTTCTGCTGCGCCTGCGCGCCCTTGCTGTCGAGCGAGTAGGGATTTGACTCAAAATCCATCAACGGCCGATCCTTCCCCGCCTGAGACGGCAACGGCATTTCGCCAGCAGCGGCCAGCTCGCTTGCCCCAATCGAATTAGCATTGGACTCAAACGTCTTGTCTTTCGGCTCCGGTGCTTTTTTAGATTCGTCCGTTTCGATAAACGCGGAATTTTTGGCATTCGACGCCGGTGACAAATCCATGAACGTCAGTTCAACCGGTTTCTCCGGCGCCGGGAGCGCGGGTGAGAAAAAGCCGCCGAACGCGGCGAGCAAAAACGCCACCAGCAAATGAATTAGAATCGCGACAAGCAGCGCCCAGAAAATCGTTCGCGTGTTTTGTTCATAATCCCGCAGCCTGTCGGGATTGCCCGGCTGGGCGAAAACAGTGTCAGCCGTCGTCATGTAGCAATGATCGCTTGGTGAAGAAGCATTCGGGCGTAGAAGCTTTCTTAAGGCTGGAACAGTATCTCAGGCCATAGGCGCTGACAACTTGGGCAAGGTGGGCGAGCGGTTCAGGTGAACCGTCCCTACCTTCGCTCATTCCGTCGGAGGTAGGGGCGATTGACCTCAATCGCCCGATCGCCGCGGCCGCCACTCCGCGCGTGATGAAACAAATACTGCTGTGCGTACCCACCGTGTTCGCCGAAATAAGTTTCGGAGAACTCCCTAAGCCGCTGCGCGGTCATTTTTCTTCGACCCGAGAAATAATGTTGCCTCAACACGCGCTCGATCCAGACATCGATCGGGAATGCTCGCAGCCGCTCATACGCAAAAAGCATCACGCAATTTGCAATCTTCGGCCCCACGCCTGGCAATGCGCACAGTTGTTTTCGGAGCTCGGCATCAGATAGTGCGGACCAAGCCTCGAGATCGGCTTGGCTGGAGCTGACGAGCCGCGCCGTCGCACGCAGATGTTTGGCGCGATAGCCGAGCTTGCAATCGCGCAACTCCTTCTCGGAAGCTTGCGCAACCCGCCGCGGCGAAGCGAACGTGTACACGAGGTGATCGTCGATCCTCCGTTGTTCGCCAAATCGTATTCGGAGCGCCAGCGAAATCTGGCGAATATGCGCCACCTGTTTCATCGATGAACAAATGAATGTGGCGAGACATTCCCATTTCGGCTGCCGGATGATCCGGAGCCCGCAACAAAAATCACGCGCAGCGTTCATTACTGGATCCTTCGGAAACGAATCGCAAATCTCCGCCAGCGGATGATCCAACGCGAAGTAACGCGCGACAATTCCGGGGAGCGCACGCGTCTCGCGTGCCGGTTTTGGCGTCCCGCCAAAACGAACTTTCAAAAATTCGCCGCGTTGCTCGAGATAAACCGCACGATTCCCAATCGTCCCCCAAAAACCGTCACCAATCCTTTGCCAATGAAACACCTGCCCTGAATCTAACGTCATCTCGAGATCGAAATCGGGCGCGCGAATTCTCGTGAATTTCATGGGTGGATCGCGTTGTCCTCAACGCGATGTCATCCAGTTATTTTAGCATCGTCTTATGGAGAAGCCGATCCACCTGGAGTGTCGCCCACTCGCACATTCGTCATTCGGATTTGTTTCGTCATTCGTCATTCGTCATTCGGATTTCGTCATTCCAATAGCATCTGAGCCTACCTCATCGATTACGAGCACGAGCATGAGCATGAGGAAATCGGAGATTATCTGTGTGAATCCGTGCTAATCCGTGGCTAAATGACCGCCGACATGGACGCCCGGCTGGCGATCGATACCGCAGTCTTACTTCTTTATTTTTTCGGCATTGTCGCGCTTGGTTTGTGGGCGGGCCGGCGAAATAAAAATCTGCGGGATTTCTCGCTTGGTGGGCGATCGATTCCCTGGTGGGCAGTTCTCGCTTCCATCGTTGCAGCCGAAACCAGCGCCGCCACTTTTCTTGGGACGCCGGCCGAAGGTTTCAAAACGAGGGGATACTTTTACGGCCAGCTGGTCATTGGGACGATCCTGGCGCGCGTGTTTATAGCTTTCACCTTCATCAAGCCGTACTACGACTATCGGGTGCAGAGCATCTACGAGTTCCTTACCGTGCGCTTCGGAACAAAAACCAAGAACATGGCAAGCGGCATCTTCTTGTTTACGCGCGTGCTGGGAATCGGCGTTCGTTTGTACCTTGGCGGCGCGATCATGGTGGTGATCTGGCGTTATCTGTTTCCGAGCCTGCCGATCAATCTCAATACCTACATTTGGGGCATTATCTTCGTGACTGTCATCACGACGATTTACACGGCGGTCGGCGGCATCAAGGCCGTAGTCTGGACTGATTTCATCCAAGCGACGTTAATGTTCAGTTCAGTGATTTTCGCCATTTTCCTGTTGCTTCACAATATTCCTGGCGGCCTTGAAACGGTGAAGCAAAACCTGGGCGGGCTCGGAAATGTTAAGGTGTTTCAGACCGGGTGGAACCCAGATCTACCGTTCGGTCCGGCGCTCAAAGCGATGCTGGAGGAACCCTACACGCTCTTTGCCGCATTCATTGGCTCGACCATGTTGACGATGGCGACACACGGCACTGACCAGGACATGGTGCAACGAATGTTGACCGCGCCCAATTATCGCAAGTCGCAACTCTCGCTCATCCTCAGCGGCGTAATGGATTTGCCGATCGCCTGGGCATTTCTCACCGTCGGCATTTTGCTTTCCGTCTTTTATACGGTGGTGCCGAGCCCAGATTTGCCAGCCGCAGATAACGAAATCTTCGGCTATTATATCGTTCATGAGATGCCGGTGGTGTTCCGCGGACTCATCATCGCAGGCGTTTTTGGAACCATGATGGGCTCGACCTCGGCGGCGCTCAACGCGCTCGCCACGAGTTTCACGAAAGATTTTTACCTTCCCTACATCAACCGCAACGCAACCGACAAGCAGGCTATCCGTGCCGCGCGGATCGCCACATCTGTGTTTGGTATTCTGATGATCCTCGTCGCCACGATGGCGGCTAACGCGGTCTTGCACGACGCGAAACTGACGATTATACCGATTGCGATCGGAATTCTCGGGTACACCTACGGAGCATTGCTCGCCGTCTTTCTTCTCGGGATGCTCACGCGCAGTCGCGGCCGCGACGGAGCGAACGTGATCGCGATGATCGTTGGCATCACGTCGGTGCTAATCCTGTGCAAAGTCGCGCTGCCCGCGTTCGATGTCGGTGCACTTTTACGAGGCGAGTTCAGGCACGCAGACTGGAACTTCGGGTGGTTCATGCCTGATTGGTGGCCGAAGATCGCGTGGCCCTGGTTCGTCTGCGTCGGTTGCCTCGTGACGATTGCGATCAGCATCCTCTTTCGTACGCCGGAGAGCCAGATCGCCACTGCCGGAGCGCATGTCAGGTCGAGGTCGGCCGCTTGAGCAAGCGAGCCTTAGCGGGTCGCTTTCGCAACGTCGTCCCTTCTCGGTAGCGATTTTATTCCGAAGCGGCCGGGAACATCATGCACCGGGTGAAACTAACGACGACCGCCCGTCGGGCCGTGGTTACAGGTTATTGAAAGTTCAGGCAGAAATTTGACTCGCCCTCGTCGCTCAATACTCATAACAGAGTTTTTTCACCCAAACCTGAATTAATTACTGAAACGCTATGGCCCACGTTGTGACCGAGAAATGTAACGGATGCAAATTCACCGACTGCGTAGAAGTCTGTCCCGTCGCATGCTTCTACGAGATGGATACCCAGGTGGTGATTCATGCCGACGACTGCATCGATTGCATGGCCTGCGTGGAAGTTTGCCCTGTGCACGCCATCTACGCGGACGCAGACGTTCCTACCGAATACACAAAAGACATCGAGTTCAACCTTGTCGAGGCCAACCAGATCAAAGACTCCGGCGCGGCAGCAATCACAGTCCGCAAAGATGCTCTGCCCACCGCTAACGACCGCAAAAAAGCTCTGGGTTACTAATCTGGAAGCCAGGAACCCAGGAATTCAAGAAGGGGTTTTAAGCGGAATCTTATTTCCTGATCAAAATGCTCTTGGTTTCCTAGTTTCCAGATTCTAAATAGTCAGCGATGGCTGAGACGCACAGAGGCGCGTGTTACTGCGGAGCGGTGGAGATCGAGGTGCGCGGCGAACCGTTGGAGATGGGTTACTGTCATTGCGAAAACTGCCGGCGCTATTCCGCCGCGCCGGTGAGCGCGTTCACGTTATGGAAATGGGAGGATGTGAACCTGACCAAAGGCGCGGAGTTCCTGGGGAAGTTCAAGAGCAGCGACATCAGCGATCGCCGTTATTGTACAAAGTGCGGCAGTCACATCGCGGTTGATCATCCGACCCTCGGGTTGATCGATGTTCGCATCGGCGCTCTCCGTAATTTTCCGTTCAAACCAAAGGTGCACCTCAATTACGCTGAGACAGTTCTTCCAATGCGCGACGGATTACCCAAATTGAGAGACTTCCCGGGCGCGATTGGTGGTTCAGGCGAGACACTGCCCGAATAGGCAGAACTCTGTTCGCAGCTCCGTCTACTCCAGATCAATTTCGACATACTCGCCCGAGCGCACGGTTGAGACTCGTGACGCGATTGTTTCTGCGTTCGGTTTCAGCCGCGGCCAGCTGGCAAAGGGCAAAACTAGAATCGCGATCTTGCGCTCCGACAGATCGTGTTGGGTCCGCAATGCTTGATCGGTCGTGACCAGCAAATCGAATTCGCGCTCGGCCGCATCGAGAAATTCACCATTGGAAAGGGTCGATCATCCCATTTCCGCCGCAGTTGCGACTTTGTGTTCCGGGAGATAATTACGCAGCGGAACCGGTGTTCCCTGATCAAAGAGAACGCGCACAACGCTAGGTTGCTGCCAGGCTCTTTTCCGCGCATTCGAGCACGGCCAACGCTTGTTCCCGTTTCACCCCCGGAAACCACTCGAGGAATTGATCAACTGTCGCACCGGATTCGAGATTCTCGAATAAGGCTTTGACGGGAACACGCGTGTTTTTGAATCGCCACGCGCCGCTCAGCGTATCTGCCGAACGTTCTACTGCCGGACACGCGCTCCAATCGATCATTTGTCGATCTTATCACCAGTTGTCCAGACGGCCAAGCGTCTGTGTTCGTTTGGAAAACCCTCAACTAAAGCGAAGCGTTCTTTCAACGATCATTTTTTCTGAAAAAGATTTCTCAGCGAAATCGGCGGCTCGGGTGAAATCATACCGGAATAGTGGATGAGTTCGGCACTTTGATTGTCGCTCGCTCACAATGCCGGTCGAGATCACACCGACTGGTAACTTCTTATTCCACCCCGATTCCCATCAGTAATCCATTCTCGAGCACGGATGGATTGATGGTCAGGAAAAGTACAACGCCGTTCACCGGCGAAACAATTTCTTCCAGTGTGTCGCCAAACAAATCTCCTACCGTGCCGATCTGTTCTCCGTGTCTCACGGCATCGCCCTGCGCGACTTTCGGATACCATACGCCGGTGCTCTTCGTATAAAGCCACTCAAACTTCGTCAAAACTGTTGTAGCCATGACGCGCACTGTCCTCTTCGGCTTCGGTTTTGAATTTGTTTCGGCGTGAGATTCGAACTCGGCATCCTCGATCATCCCAAGATGTCTCATCACGTTCCCAACTCCATTAACCAAAAACGCGACGGCCTCCTCCTGCATTTGTCCAGCTCCTCCGGCTTCGGCTAGAATCGCTGGAGTTCCTTCGTCTGCAGCTGCCGCGTAGCTCGATAAACCGCCTGCACCGGCTCGGTGCCCTTTGCTCGGTTGAACCGGTTTGCTAACCGTAAGCACGTACGGCAAACCGAACGCCATCGCGATTGCTTTCGATTTCTCAGCAACGTCGTCGTCACCTGCTCTGCAGATTACAAACGGAACTAATGCTTCCGGGATATCGCCGCCGTGAAGATCGACGTATGCGTCGGCATGGAGGACGAATTCGTTAATACACGCATGCGTCATTTGCTCCGAATAACTGCCGCGCGGATCGCCGGGGAACACGCGGTTCGGGTTCACGTTGTCGATCGGACAAACAAACGGTGTTCGCGTCCGAAACGCCGGCAGATCCAACACAGGCATCAAAATCACCGTGCCTGAAGTCTTTTTTGGATCGAGCGTTTTGCCCAATCGGATCACCGCTTCGACCGCAGGATACTCGCCGCCGTGCACGCCTGCGTTAACGAATAACAGCGGTCCCGGCTTCGCGCCCGCGACTGAAATTACCGGCCGCGGCTCATCGTTCGCTAACGCTGCGCCTGGCAATTTGATCAGGTGCCGCTGCGTCGTGCCGGTTTTCAGCTCGCCCAGAATCGGTGGATGCATCTGAGAAGTATCGCTCAGGAAAGCAAGAACTCAGGAAAAACCGAAAGAATTCCTGCGTTCCTTAGATATCACTGCAATCCGCTGGGTAATCGCGGCGAGGACAGCAGTTTGGCAAATTCGCTCCACCGTTTCTCAGGATCGCTGCCGCTTCGTTTCTCGATGTAACGGCGCACCATGTCTTCCCCGAGATTGTAGTTGATCACGTAACTTCGATAACGCTGGATGAATTTCACCCGCTGCTTAGCGCGAGCTGGCTCCATCACGGCGTATTTTTGCAGCCATTGCACCGCAGCGCTCTCGTCGATCTCGCCGTTGATCAATCGTCGTGCAGCTTCGTTTACCGCATAATCGAGCTGCTTCATCAGGTCTTGCACGGCGTAATATTCGTCTGCGCGCTTGGAATCGATTCCGGCCGCCGGAAACAAGACCTCCTTCTCGAACTTGATTCGCTCAGTCTTAGTCGGGAACGCTACGTCCCGTCCGAAATTCGCCGTCCCTTCCGCGACGAGCGATTGCGGTGAGAAGAGCGGGTAAACCGAAAACTCCATCCAGCCTCGATCGCGAACCAGGTTCTTTTCCAGCAGTGAATTGTAAACGTGATGACCGGGATAACCTTCGTGCGCCGCGAGATCGACCGCGCGATCGATGAAGATGGGCAGATCAGTATTCACCTGAATTACGCTATGAAAATTGCCTTTGTACCAATTGTAACCGCCCCACGGCTTATTGGTCACGTATTCGACGGTGAAACTCTCGTTAGGCGGAAGCGCAACGTGCGCCAGCGTCCGGGCGCGACATTCCTTGATCGCGAGTTGAAACACGGCATCGAGTTTGTCCTTCGGAATCACAAAGGGCTTCCGCCATTTTTCGTAGCGCTCCCACAACGGACCCGTGCCTGGAATTTTCTTCTTGAGCTCCGCGATGATCTTGTCGAAGTGCGAATCCGGGTCCGAGCCGGACTGGCGGTATGTCGGCGCGACGGCGTCGTAAAGCGCGCGCGACTCGTCGTCGAACTTTAATTTTTCACCCTTCAACATCCGCACCCGCGCCGCCAGCGCGGAAATCTGTTTCTGCAAATATTCGCGCCGCAATTTGAGCATCTCATCGCCCGACGTTGCTGCGTCGGGAATTTTCGCCAACGTCGCGCTCAGTTCGGCGGCTTCGGCGCCGATCGCATCCAGCGACTTCTTTTCTTTCTCCGCTTGCGTCTTCCACTCTGCTGGTCCGTAAAACGCGTCGACATAATCGGGATCATGTCGCCCGAGAGCCAGCACGAGATGCACGTACCGCTCGGCGACAGCATTCATGTCGTCCGCCGCCTGCGCGCCGCCACTCGACATTAGGAAACCGCAAACGACGAAGACAAATAATATCCGGCGCATTGAAGAATTTTTCACCACACAGGACACGAAGACCACGAAGAAAACTAATCAGACTGAGGTCGGAAGCTCGGCCGAGATCCTGCCGGAGCAACTGTCCGCAGATTACGCAGATTTTCGCAGATCAGGAAAATAGGAATTCGTAACGTCGCTCTGTTCCTGCGTTCCTGGTTTCCTAATCAGAATGTTGTTCTACTTCGCGCAAAACGTCATCGAGCTTGCCACTTCCGATGTCGCGCTTCATCTGCTCATCCCATTCGTCGTCGTTCCACCCGTGCAACCACGCCGCCAACTCGGCGCGCTCGTCGAACGAAAGCTGTTCGATGGCAGTCTTGATTTCAGGAAGGCTCACGTTGGCGATCTTACCATCGCTCAATTGCTCTTCCAAGTTCCGGTAATCCACTCGGAAAGAGTGTCGATAGGAAGCTCTGACGCCACCTCTCCCTCTAGCTCATTTAGGCTTCTGAGCTTGGCCGTAAGCTTTCAACAGAGCAGCCAGAATCTTCTCTGCGGCTTTTTTGTACTGCAAGGACTGGAGTGATTCTAACGGGCCTGATCTAGGAACCCCAGAACGTTCGCCGGAAAGCAAATTCTGACGGACTCTATATTTTTCTCGAAGAACATCGACATAATGTTCTGCGTTGTCTGCTGTGGACGCAAAGGTGCATAAACTTGCGAGGAAAGTTGACCCACCGAGTGCGTCCTCTAGGTCGGTCGCGTGCACCGACGAAAGAAATAATTGTGGTTCGAGCGAGCGGTGCCGGTGCCAAAGTTGTGCAAGAACTTCGTACAACAATGCATGCGTAGCGACTTCGAAATAGGCGGATTTGATTGTCCCACTCCAGCGTCGAAGAACTTCATTCGGGCAAACCAAGATCGAGGAAAGAAGTGCTTGTTCTGCTTCAGTACCATACGGAAGCTCGGGAATCCTAGAACGCGCGGTTCTTGTACCAAAATGAGATAGGTGCAAATCGCGTAGCGATTCCTTAACAACGGCTCTGCGGTTTCGTTGCTCGCGTTTCATGCGGACCGTCCCGATTGCGCTGCCTGCGAACGCGGTAAAACGTCGTTCCATCTGCCACAGCTCCTTCAAGGACTTTTCAGGAGAGTTTTGCTGTTTACTCATTTTTGAAAATATTCGTGGATCCGATTGTAGAAATCCTCAGTTGAAATCACCAGTAAATCCCTGTCCACAGCATCCGCAAAAAGGTACTGATAATAACCTACTGATGAGTCGGTTGTTTCTAACCAAACACGCTCCGCACCAATTTTTTTGGCGATGTTAGCGGTGGCATAAAGCATCGCAGTACCGATGCCTGAAACTTCGCTATCCGTTTGTAAGAGCATTGGATGGACCGCAATATAATCCACGACGATACTATTGCTCCAAGTCCTACGGAAGGCACATAACCCAAAGCGTGGATCTCTGGTAGTCCACGTTGCTTCAGCTGCAATCAACGCCAGAACATCGATTTTCGGATTTGCCCTGATCATTTCTGCGAGCTGTCGTTGAGAACTCGCGATGCGACCCCGAAGAGAATACAGCTTCCATTTGCTTACAATGCTTTCAGCATACTCCGCTGCATCTTGTTGCTTCGTGGATGAGCTTGACTCTATTAATCTACTCCATTGCCGGGCTGTCGTCGTAGGAGCCGAAGCGATCAAAGAGCATTCGACAGCCAAGTCCGCACGAGTCCCTCCAACCGGTATCCGCATAAGTCAATTGTTACATTTACGGGCAGGACTGAGACGAACACAAACCCACCGGCCTGGGGCGACATCAGATCGCGGGAACCTCGTTTCATGCTTTCCTCGTCGCCAGCCCCTTCTGCCTAGCACATAGAAGCAAAAACAGCCAATCCCCTTGGGAGGTGGCCGGTTCATGAATTGTTTCTGCTGTCGTACAAACAAACGAATAAACGCCCATCAGGCGCGAAAGCCATCGCCGTAGCCCCACTGGCATAGCGGAACCCCATTTGTGATTCGGTGAAACCGGCCGGCAACGTCGCGGCCTTGAGGGAAAAAAATCCGCCGCCAAGAAAAAGCCATGCAACTGCACAAAGACGCGGCGGTCGCATCGCCCAAGTTTACCGCGCCGCCGTCGTTTGAGCAACGTACTTGAAAATCAGGATGTGATCATCATGTCTGGGTACGGATGGGGCGACAAAGGAATCAACATGCGACTAAAGAATTGGCTGTGGGGGAAACGCGGTCGCAAGGTTCTCCTACTCCACGAGGCCCTCGAATCACTCCGACAATCGAAAGCTCTCTTTTTTCAATTTGAAAAGTTAATTGAAAAACAGATGTTGATTCCGAGAGGCAAATGGTTTTGTGACTCGAAGCTCGAAGACATCGTTCATTATTTCTCTGACTAGCTTGGGGATCTCACTACCGCCAGTCCGCCACGCTCAATAAACTTAGAAGAAAATCCGCGAACAGGATCGCTTCCGCAGCGCGTTTTGGATCATCCCAGTTCACTGTTCGGTGACTGCCAGGATTCTTTAACAGTTGAATGGCGCCTTTAAAAAGGAGAAAAACACCCTCTTCTTCAGCTTTTGTCTCACACCTGGCAATTCGCAATCTGCCGCGCTCGTGATGCAGTGCTTCAACAATGAGCGATGCACCCACATTCTCGGGTCCTAACTTTGCTCTCTGTCTAACCCGTTCCTCCAAATGTCTGAACGCCCTAAAGACTGCGTCATCGTAGTGCTGCTCGTTGAATGCGGAAACAACGCATTTTGCGAGTTGTTGATCAGATAAGAAGTCCAGGATGTTCAACGAAGGCAGCTCTAAATTGTAATCTTCGGTTTCCGCGAGTCGCTTCCCTTTTGCGGTCAGCACGAATAACTCGGGATTTAGCCGATCCACGGCACGAACGGCACCAACGCGAATCAGCTCCTGCCAGAATTCATAGAGTTCTTCCTCGGTTGACTCGATTTTTCGGACTGACTTCATCGAAATCATGCCGCCTGAACGCACAGCCTCTGGATCGGGCTTAAGAATTTTGCCAAAGAATAACCCTTTGCCTCCTGCTTCTATTAGGTAGTTAAAAATTAATTTTTTATCTTTACGAGAAATGGCCATGTTCTGGTATAGCAAAACAGCCGAGCCTTGCGAGCTCGGCTGTTTGTTAATTGTTGTTTCAGCTGTCGATTACCCCCGAAATTCTCGGGGTTTCGACCAAGACGGTCTCAATAACCTATGCCGGCCGGTGGCATTGGAGACGTTTTTTCCTTTCCAGGAATCTCTGTGACAAATGCTTCGGTGATTAGCGCAAACTGGTGGAGATGACCAAGATTTTATCATTCCCAAATCTCGTAAACGGTAAACGTGGCGCCATCTTCCGTAATAACTCGTACGGCAGACCGATTATCAATCGCGCAAACGTCCATGTTTAGGAGCGTTCTTTTGCCTTTGAGAGCGTCGGGCGGCCATCCTCCCTCGAACGGACACGTCAATGCAGGCCAAATCAAAGAGACGAATGATGGGCCATCGTCCAAAGATGAGGATAAGAGTCCAAGCAGCTTCCCCTCTGAATCAAATACGGGCCCTCCGCTCATGCCGCCCCACGACGGACAATCGATCTGAAGACTGGGCCACGGCAGCATGCAACGATCCCTTCCTTGAGGGTATCTGTCAGTTACTTTTCCCGTGCAGACAAGCACGTTTCCCGAAAGCCTGACGCACCTGTCATCAGTTATCTCAAAATTGCGCTGTCCTGCGCGAAATCCGGTCAGCATTAATGTTTCGCCAATCTTCGGTAGTCGTGTCGTCATAACAGCTTGCCGGAATTCGTTACTCGGCGGTAGTTGGGAGGCAGCTACGAGTCCGAGAATGCAAAAATCGGTACTAGGTACTGGAGTGATTTTACGAACATTCCAGATTTGCACACCGTGAGTTGTTAGTCCGGTGACCAGGGTCGCAATTGTGCCCTTCAGAATTCCTTCTATATGCGGTCTTATGACGTGGTCTGCGCATAGCGCAATGCCTGGACCCACCAAAACGCCGGAACCATCAATGGAATGAGAAGTTCGTATGCGAAAATGAATCGAAAGCAAAAGTCCTTCGAAGCTTTCCCAGTCTCGCAGCGCCACCGCCTTTTCCGAACCACTGTACACTGGAGTTAGTGGTCGAAAGTTTAATTTTGCGCCGATGGGCAGACCGGCTTCTGGATCATCAGTTATGATTCCAGTCAAGGCTCTTGTCATTCGGGCTGCAGATTTGTAGGCAGAAATTTGTTCGGGATGAGCTTATTACAAGCCTGCTGAGACGCGGCTTACAGAACAAACAGCCGGACCCTTTCGAGTCCGGCTGTTCGAATTCATACTGCCATTCGGCTTAGTAGTCCATGCCGCCCATGCCGCCCGGTGGCATTGGAGGAGTTTTTTCCTTTTCAGGAATCTCCGTGACCAATGCTTCGGTGGTGAGCAACAGGCCCGCGATGGACGCTGCGTTTTGCAGCGCGCTGCGCGTTACCTTGGTTGGATCGACGATACCCGCCTTCACCAGATCGGTGTATTCGTCATTGGCGACGTCGTAGCCTTCGTTGCCTTTGCGTTTCTTGATTTCCTCGACGACGAGCGCGCCTTCCTTGCCGGCGTTATCGGCGAGCTGACGCGTGGGCTCTTCAATGGCGCGGCGCACAATCTGCACGCCGATCTTCTCATCGCCTTCGAGGTCCTTCACGTTATCGAGCACTTTCTGCGCACGCAGGAATGCCACACCGCCGCCCGGGACGATGCCTTCCTCGACCGCCGCACGCGTGGCGTGCAACGCGTCTTCGACCCGAGCTTTCTTCTCTTTCATCTCGGTCTCAGTCGCAGCACCAACGTTAACGACCGCAACGCCGCCGGCGAGTTTCGCGAGTCGCTCCTGGAGCTTCTCGCGATCGTAATCGCTGGTCGTCTCTTCAATTTGACGACGGATCTGGGCAACGCGGCCCTGGATATCGGCTTTTTTGCCTTCGCCTTCGACAATGGTGGTGTTCTCCTTGTCCACTGTAACGCGCTTGGCCCTGCCCATGTCATCGAGCTTGATGTTCTCAAGCTTGATGCCGAGGTCTTCGCTGATCAGTCTGCCGCCGGTCAGCACCGCGATGTCTTCCAGCATCGCCTTGCGACGATCGCCGAAGCCCGGGGCTTTTACCGCGCAGACCTGCAATGTGCCACGCAGTTTGTTCACGACCAGAGTCGCGAGCGCTTCACCTTCCACGTCCTCGGAAATAATGAGCAGCGGACGGCCGGCTTTCGCGACTTTCTCGAGCAACGGAAGCAGGTCCTTCAAACTCGAGATTTTTTTCTCGTAAATGAGTATGTAAGCGTTCTCGAGGATGGCTTCCATCTCCTCCGCGTTGGTCACGAAGTAGGGCGACAGATAACCTTTGTCGAACTGCATGCCCTCGACCACTTCCAGCGTGGTCTCGATCGATTTGGCTTCCTCGACCGTGATCGTGCCGTCCTTGCCGACTTTGTCCATGGCGTCGGCGATGATCTCGCCGATCGTCTTGTCCCAGTTGGCCGAAACGGTCGCCACCTGTGCGATTTCAGTGCGATCGCTGACTTTCTTCGAGAGCTTCTTCAGCTCTTCGACGATTGCATCGACACCTTTCATGATGCCGCGCTGCAACGAAGTCGGGTTCGCACCGGCGGTGACGTTGCGCAGACCTTCGCGGTAAATGGATTCCGCGAGGATCGTTGCTGTTGTCGTGCCGTCGCCCGCGACGTCGGAAGTTTTAGATGCGACTTCGCGCACGAGCTGGGCGCCCATATTTTCATACGGATCTTCGAGCTCGATCTCTTTCGCGACCGTCACACCGTCCTTGGTGATCGTGGGACTGCCGAATTTCTTATCGAGAATAACGTTGCGACCGCTAGGGCCGAGTGTGGCCTTCACGGCTTTCGCCAGTTTCTCGATACCGCGCAACAACGTGTGCCGCGCGTTTTCATCGAATTGTAATTGTTTAGCTGCCATAATTTAGTTGATAGCTGTTGGTTGATTGTTGATCGACGGATTAACCGATGATGCCGAGGATGTCGTCCTCGCGCATGATCAGGTAATTTTGATCCTCGATTTTGATTTCGGTGCCGCCGTATTTCGAGATCAGCACTTTGTCGCCCTTCTTCACGGTGAAATCGACTTTCTTTCCGTTGTCATCGATTTTGCCGGTGCCTAAAGCGACCACTTTCCCCTCTTGTGGTTTTTCCTTGGCGGTATCGGGGATGATGATCCCGCCTTTTTTTACTTCCTGCTCTTCGAGCGGCTGCACCAGCACCCGGTCTCCGAGAGGTCTTACATTAACTGCTGCCATAGGTTTTCGTTTACTCCTTGGTTTGTTTTTGGGTTACGCCGGCGACCCCGAAACGTTCGGGGTCGTCGACAAATTCTTTTACGTTTTTTGTAGGCCGTCTCCGCGAGACGGCGCGGCGTCTGACACAGACGCCCTACAGTCCGATTCACGATTCACGATTCTCGAATCACGCATCACGGATTTTACTTTTTCTTGTTCTCGTCCACGACTTCGAACTCCGCATCGACGACGTCGCCGCCGTCGCGCTTACCTTCGCCCTCTTCTGCGCCGCCGCCTGGCTGCGCTTCAGGTCCGGGTTGCGGCCCTGGACGCGGACCGCCTTGCGCTGATGCCTGCTTGTAAAGCTCGGCGCTGATTTCCTGGAACTTGTTCTGCAAATCGTCGTAGGTCCGCTTCATTGCGTCGACGTCGTTGCGATTGATCGCGTCGCGGACGGCTGCGATGGCGTCTTCGACCTGCTTTTTCTTGTCGCCCGAGATTTTGTCGCCAAGCTCTTTCAACTGCTTCTCGCTTTGATACGCGAGCATGTCGGCGTTGTTCTTGATCTCGATGGCTTCCTTCGCCTTTTTGTCCTCTTCGGCGTGCGCTTCGGCTTCGCGCTGCATCTTTTCCACTTCGTCCTTGGAAAGACCGGAGCTGCCGGTGATGGAAATTTTCTGTTCTTTGCCGGTGCCCAAATCTTTGGCCGACACGTGCAGAATACCGTTCGCATCGGTATCGAATGTCACTTCGATTTGCGGAACGCCGCGCGGCGCGGGTGGAATTCCATCGAGGTGGAACACGCCTAGTTGCTTATTGTCGCGCGACAGTGGCCGCTCACCCTGTAACACCTTGATCTCAACGCCTGGCTGATTGTCGCCGTAAGTCGAGAAGATCTGTGATTTTCGCGTAGGGATCGTGGTGTTCCGCGGAATCATCGGCGTGGCCACGCCGCCGGCTGTTTCGATCGAAAGCGTAAGCGGCGTGACATCGAGAAGAAGCACATCCTTGACGTCGCCCTTAAGCACGCCTCCCTGAATACCAGCGCCGATCGCGACCACTTCGTCAGGGTTCACTCCCTTGTGAGGTTCCTTGCCGACGAGGTCACGGGCAATTTGCTGAACCTTTGGCATACGCGTCATGCCGCCCACCAACACCAGCTCGTTAATTTCCTTCTCCGTCAGCTGCGCGTCTTTCAAGCACGCTTTCACCGGCGGGATCGTTCGTTGGAACAAATCATCGCAGAGCTGCTCCATCTTGGAGCGCGTGAGTTTTTTCTGGATGTGCTTCGGCCCGCTGGCGTCCGCCGTAATAAACGGCAGATTGATTTCGTATTCCTGCGTCGATGAAAGCGCGATCTTGGCTTTCTCAGCTTCCTCCTTGATTCGTTGAACCGCGTCCGGCTGCTTGCTTAGATCGATGCCCGTCTCCTTTTTGAACTCGTTGATGATCCAATCCATGATGCGCGCGTCCCAGTCGTCGCCGCCCAGGTGGGTATCACCGTTCGTCGCCTTTACTTCGAAAACGCCGTCCCCAATCTCGAGAACCGAAATGTCGAACGTGCCGCCGCCCAAATCGTAAACCGCGATCTTCTCGTCTTTTTTCTTATCCAATCCGTAAGCGAGCGACGCCGCAGTCGGTTCGTTGATGATTCGTAAAACTTCGAGGCCGGCGATTTTGCCTGCGTCCTTCGTAGCGTTGCGTTGTGAGTCGTTGAAATATGCCGGCACAGTGATGACGGCCTGTGTGATTTTTTCGCCGAGCTTCGCTTCCGCATCGGCCTTTAACTTCGACAAAATCATTGCGGAGATTTCCGGCGGCGAAAATGCCTTGCGCTGACCGTCGATCTCGACCTGCACGTGCGCGTCGCCGTTAGCGGCCTTCACGACCTTGTAAGGAACGCGCTTAATTTCCTCCTGGACTTCATCGAACTTGCGGCCCATGAACCGCTTGATCGAGAAGACTGTGTTCTGCGGGTTCGTGACCGCCTGGCGTTTGGCGGCCTGACCGACCAACCGCTCACCGCTCTTTGTAAATGCAACAACCGAAGGCGTAGTGCGCGCGCCTTCGCTATTTTCCAACACTACCGGGTCGCCACCTTCCATTACCGCCATGCACGAGTTGGTGGTCCCCAGATCGATTCCTAAAACTTTTGCCATAAAATTGAAAATTTCCTTTCTTTTGAAGTCTGCCACCGAGTGCAGAACCCGCATTGGCGAGACTAACCCAAATGGTATCTAAGCAAGGGTCAGACCAATCCTGAGCAGCCTGCGTAAACGCCTGTTCACGAGAGAATAAACAAAATGTGGCGTCGAACTGGAAATCGTGAGTCGAGACAGTTCGGCTCGTTTTCGAGTTCCGTCAAAATGTCAATCGCGTCAACGCGGCACTGTTTCGGAGCATCTTCGAACTCACTCCCATCACTTCAGTAACGTGAATACTTGCGTGTACGAACCATCCGCATTTCGGGTGCTGGTGACCTGGCCACGCGCACCCATGTACTTTCCGGTTCCGCCTAAAACCGGACGGACGACGGGCTGGTCAGCATCGAATTCGGGAGCGGACGCCGAATAATCGGCAGCTCCAAACGCAATAATCTGGTCCTTGCCATCGGCAAAGGTAAAAAACAACATCGTTGCGCGCCTCTCCAGGTTCGGGTTGGCATCAGTCGCCACCTTCACCAGAGTCTTTGAGCCGATTACCTCACCCGTGACCGGACCGCCGCGCTCTGAATGTAGCGGAGCAGAGAAATGATAGACGTCGCCCAGACTCTTTCCGGGCGCGCCGAGATCAAGCAGGCTCATCTTTGGTGCGTCTTCATAGACAGTAAAAGTTTCGGTAGATTGGTTGGTCGAATGCGCACCACAACCTGCGATCAAAACTGAAGCGAACAGCGCAGCCAATCCCGTCACTATCCGTGGAAAAATCAGATTCATTGTAAACTCACTCCGAAATAAAAATCGCGTTTCGCGAACTGCGTCCACGCTCACATACCTATTCGAAAACGCTCCGGGCATCACGCCCCTCGCAGTCAGAAATTGGCAGCAACAAGAAATTCTGTTTCGCGAATGCGCTGCATCGCGATAAAATTTCACGCGTGCGACAATATCACGATCTGCTCCGGCTGGTGCTCGAGAACGGTCGTGACCGCACCGATCGCACAGGCACGGGAACGTTATCGGTGTTTGGTGCGCAGACGCGATTCGATTTGCGCGGCGACGGGCCGGGGTTCCCGCTGCTGACAACGAAAAAGTTGCACATCAAATCGATCGTCTACGAGCTGCTTTGGTTTTTGCGCGGGGACACCAACATTCGCTACTTGAACGAGCACGGCGTCACGATCTGGGATGAATGGGCTGACGAAAATGGCGAGCTTGGCCGCGTTTATGGCGCGCAATGGCGGGATTGGCGAGGCGGAGGCGGCGTGCACGTGGATCAAATCGATAACCTGATTGCACAAATAAAATCCAATCCGCAAAGCCGGCGATTAATTGTCAGCGCCTGGAATCCGGCTGAGATCGATCAGGTGGCGCTGCCGCCGTGTCACGTGCTGTTTCAGTTTTACGTGCAGGACGGCGAATTAAGTTGCCAGTTGTACCAACGCAGCTGCGATCTTTTCCTGGGTGTGCCATTCAACATCGCGTCGTATTCGCTGCTCACAATGATGGTGGCGCAAGCCGTCGATCTCGCACCGGGAGATTTCGTTCACACGTTCGGCGATCTCCATCTTTACAAAAACCATCTGGACCAGGCGCACCAACAACTCTCCCGCGAATGCCGGCCCTTACCCCGGTTGAAACTGAATCCGGCCGTTAAAAACATCTACGACTTCAAATTCGAAGATTTCGAACTCGTCGGGTACGAGCCACATCCATCGATCAAAGCGCCAATCGCAGTGTAGGCTTGCGACTTTGGCGCGGCGCGCGGGTTTAAAAGCAGTGTGAGGGCGGTTCTAAGGCTAACGCTATTCTTCTGCGCAGGCGCGTTGTTGCGCGCGGAAACTTCCGTGGAGATCGATTTGCAGGAACAGAGAGCGTACCTCCTGCAAAATGGCCGTCCAGTGCTGGCGTCGCCCATTTCCAGTGGACGCTATGGCCATCTGACCGAGGGTGGCTCATTCAAGGTCATTGAAAAAGAGCGCAATCACTATTCGAGCATTTACGGCAAGATTGTAGACGGGTCCGGACGGACCGTTGTCGCCGATGCGGATGTCGACATGAAAGTGCCGAGCGGCTGCAGATTTGTTCCAGCGCCGATGCCGTATTTTATGCGGTTCCATGGCTCCGACGGAATGCATGCCGGATATTTGCCAGGCTATCCCGCTTCGCACGGCTGTGTTCGCATGCCCGACCAGTATGCAATTGCATTCTTCAACGCAGTGAGCGTCGGGACTCCCGTCACTGTGTTCGGCAGGACGCCAGTCAATCGCTACTACTCAGGCCAAACGCAACCAGGCTTTCCGCGCCGTCCGCGTTTCGGCCCATTTATGGGTCCGGGCTTTCCGCCTCCGCCTCCTCCGATGTGGTGGCGGTAAAACGGACGCGAACAGTAACTACCTGTAGCCACGGCCCTATGGGCCGTTTTTCGCAGCGAGAAAGCTGTAGACTTAAACAGCGACCGGCCACAAGCCGGTGGCTAGAGTTAGCGGGTGGTACTGGCGGTCTTGGGTCCGTTCGAAAGCTGGACAAGATCAGCCAGGATATTAAGCGCCTCGTCGCGCTCCGGATCGATTTGCGGATCCTTAGTGTTGCTATCGCCGTCGCCCGTAGCGCTATCAGGCAGATCGGAATCCGCGTCAGGAGCGGCGTCGGAATCCACCTTCGGCACGATGCCGTTCTTTTTCGCCTCGGCCAGTTTCCCGGGATACATGATCAATTGCAGATTTGGTTTATCGACGGTGTCGAGCGTCACGCGATAGATGCTGGGCTCTTCCTGGTTCCGCGCCAGGCGTTCTTTCGATCGGGTTTCCTTGCGAAGTTTATCGTCAGCGACCTCTTTCTTTCGCGCATCTTCGTTCAGCGAAATTCTGTTTTCGTCGATCTTGTGGCGCAAACGATTCATGTCCTCCGTGACGTAGTGAAATTCGGGATCGCCTTTCACGCGCTCCTCGGAACGTCGGCGAAGCTGGTCAATAAAAAGGGAATGGTTGTCCGACCATTTCGTGTATTTCGCCTTGGTCACTTCGTCATATCCCAGGGCATTTTTGAGCGCGCCTTCACCGAACTCAGGAAGATCGCTCAAGCTCGGCAGAACAATATCGGAGGCCACGCCATGGAGCTGCGTCGAGCCGCCCGCCACGCGATAAAATTTTTGGATGGTCAGCTTCAACGCGCCGTCTTCATCGGTACGACTGCCCAGCAGCGAAGCGAACCGGCCAATCGGAAGAATCGTTTGCACAGTGCCTTTGCCGAAGGTGTTCTTGTCACCGACGATGACCGCGCGGCCATAGTCCTGAAGCGCAGCGGCGAAAATCTCGCTTGCCGACGCACTTTGCCGGCTGGTAAGAACAACCAACGGTCCGGAGTAAGCGATCCCCGAATCTGGATCGGACGAAATCCTGATCGCCCCGCTATAATCTTTCGTCTGAACTATCGGACCCGATTTCAAAAACAGGCCCGTGAGCGAGAGCGCTTCTTCCAGTGAACCGCCGCCATTTTTACGCAGATCGACAACGAGACCGCCGATGTTCTCTTTTTTCAGCCGCTTGAGCAATGCGAGCACATCGCGCGTCGTGCTCTTCTGGTGCCTGTCCATGTCGGCATAGAAAGAAGGCAGGGTCAACCAGCCGAGTTTTATCGGCTCGCCGTTCTCATCTTTCCTGAGGATGATGTCGGCGCGGGCTTCCTGATCTTTCAGCTTAATTTCATCACGCACCAGCTCGACATTTTTCCGGCCCGACGGATCCGCCGCAGCGGAGGGAATCACAAGCAAGCGAACGCGTGTGCCTTTCTTTCCGCGAATCATTTCGACGACTTTATCGAGTCGCATCTCGCGAACATCGACGTATTCCGCCTGGCCCTGCGCCACGGCAGTGATGCGGTCGCCGACCTTGAGCCTTCCGTCCGTTTGCGCGGGGCCACCGACAACCAGACTCTCGATTTTGGCGTAGCCATCTTCGGAGCGAAGCATGGCGCCAATACCCACGAGCGAGAGGCCCATGTTAATGCTGAAATTCTTCATGTCGGCCTTGCTCAAGTATTCCGAGTGCGGGTCGTAAGCCTGGGCCAGCGCATCGAGATAAAGTTTCATCTGCTCGTCTTTATCTTGCTCGTGAACATTCCGGGCCAGACGTTCATAGCGGCGAGAAACGAGCTGCGGCGCAGGCTCGATCGGGTGCTCGCTCAAATGCTCCTGGAGCAGTTCGTTTGCGATCCGGCCGCGCCAGAGTTGGTCGGCTTCAGCCTCATTTTTCGGCCAAGGCGATTTTTGACGGCTCAATTCGACCGTGGCATCGCTTTTGAAATCGATCGGCTGTTTCAACAGCTCTTTTATTTTCGCCACGCGTTCATCAACGCGCTTCGTGTATAGCGCGTAAATCTCGTAACCGGGCTTGAGCGTCCCCATAAGAACGTCCCCGGCCATGGCGTTGGCATACTTCTTAGTGACGGCATCAACGTCTTCCTGCGTGAAAAAGAGATGGCTGTAATCGAGCATCTCCAGATATGTCTGCAGGAATTTTTTCGAAACCTCTTCGCTCAATTTTTGCCGCGTGTAATGGCCTTCCTCCAAAAGTCGCCCAACGGACATCGCGACCGTTTCTCTCGTACTCGCCGGTGCCGGCGGAGCCGCGAGCGCGGACGCAAAAAAGATGGTGCAAAGGACTAGTGATCGCCGCAAAGATGATCTCATTGGTAAAAAAGAGGTTTAAGATACTCGCTGAATTCGGCCCGCAGCGCAAGAAGACGAGACAAAATCGGCATTATTGGATAGAAGTAGACAATCGACAGCTCTGAACATTCAAAAACTTCGTTACAATGGCATCTGCGACTTATAAAGCGTTTTGCGGCGGGATCTTTGAAACCAATTGCTATCTGTTCGAAGCGCCGGAGGGATGGATCCTGTTCGACGCACCTGAGGGTGCGTGCGAATGGGTTCGTTCCCTTAATATCCATCCCAAACTTTTGCTGCTGACACACGGGCACGTCGATCACGTTCAGGACGTTGCCAGAGTTAAGCGGCAGTTTCACTCCCAAATCGGATGTCACCCTCTTACCGCGCCCATGATTTCTGATCGCGATTTCTTTCGCAACTCCGGGTTCGCGCTGGAAATCGAACCAGTCGAACCAGATTTTCTGATCGAAGAAACACCAAACCGAAGTTTTCTCGGTACCGACTTCCAAGTTCTGGAAGTGCCTGGCCATTGCCCGGGCAGTCTTTGTTTCCTTTCGCCCAAGGATCGGTTGCTCTTTGGTGGCGACGTTCTTTTCGCTGGCAGCATTGAACGCGGTGATTTGCCCGGCGGAGATATGGATCTCCTAATCGACGGGATCAGGCAAAAGCTATTTCCGCTAGGGGACGATGTAGCTGTGCTCTCCGGCCACGGCCCGCCAACAACAATCGGCCGGGAACGCCTGACGAATCCATTTCTGCGGGCATAAAAAAGCGGGCCTGCACGCCGTAGCCTTGGTGAAGGCGGGTCACCAGGGAATCTCTTTGCGATCACGCAGGAACTACCGGTGAAATTCTGCGGCGCTTCGCTGCCAAGCCACACAATCGTGTCCGCGCCTTCCTCCACGGAGCGGCTGGCGTTTTCGCCTCCCATTTCCGTGCGCACCCAACCAGGGCACACCGAATTCACCGCGAATTTCGGCATTGCCGCTGCGAGCTGCACAGTCACGCCATTCAGCGCAGTCTTTGAAATGCAGTAAGCCGGCGCCCAACCATCCGCGCCGCCGGTTAGTTGACCACCGCCGCTCGAGACATTGATCACGCGCGGCGCTTTGCTTTTCCGGAGCAACGGCTCGAACGCGCGGGTCACTCGCAAAGGACCGAGAGTATTCGTCTCCAGCGTCTTTCGAAACAGCTCGTCGCTGATTTCCAAAATTGCATTGTCTCCGTCGACAATGATCCCTGCGTTGTTCACCAGCACATCGAGATGATCCTCGATTTTCGAGAATTCACGCGCGGCGATTGTGACGCTGTCATTGTCGGCAACGTCTATTTCCAAAAACGTCGTCTTGCCGCATTTCTTTGCGATCTCCTCCACGGCTTTGCGACCAGCTTTTGCATTCCGCGCACCGACAAACGCGTGAAATCCTTTGGCCGCGAGCTGTCGCGCCACTTCATGGCCAATGCCTTTGTTCGCGCCGGTGATCAACACGGTTTTCACGTCTTATTCATCGGGCGCGTCCGCATTACCGGTTTGCAAAAAATCCTTTAACAACGGCTGCGGATTCGACGGCAATTCTTCAACATCCCGCAACTTCTTGGTGATCGCGCGCGAGCGAACATCGACGTCCTCCATCTTGCGCGATGCCTGGTCGATCTTCTCCTTTACCGCCGATAGCGAGTCGCCGAATTTGCCGAACTCAGTCTTCACTGCCGCCAGCAGATTCCAGACTTCGCTGGAACGCTTTTGGATTGCCAGCGTGCGAAAACCCATCTGCAAACTATTGAGCAACGCAGCGAGCGTCGTCGGCCCTACGAATGTGACGCGACAATCGCGCTGCACGTTTTGAACAAGGCCGACACGCCGGATGGCTTCAGCGTAAAGTCCTTCGCTCGGCAAAAACAGCAGCGCAAAATCGGTCGTCTTTGGCGGATTGATGTACTTCTCGCAAATGTCTTTCGCGCAGCGCTTCAATTGGGTCTCCAAAGTTTTGGTCGCGGTTTCGACTGCTGCGGGATCGCCTTTCTCCTGCGCTGCAGCCAGACGGTCGTAGTGTTCCATCGGAAATTTCGCATCGATCGGCAGCCAGACCGGCGCGCCGTTTTCGTCGCCGGGCAATTTGATCGCAAACTCAACGCGCTCGTCCGTGTCCTCGCGCATTTTTATATTTTTCGCGAACTGCTCAGGAATAAGCATTTCGTCCAGGAGAACGCCGAGCTGCCATTCACTCCAGCCACCTCGCGTCTTTACGTTTGTAAGCACACGTTGTAATCCACCAACGTCACTCGCCAATTGCCGCATCGCGCCAAGGCCCTGATGCACTTGCTCCAGCCGTTCACTGACCAGCTTGAAGGATTCGCCCAGGCGCTTCTCGAGGGTGCCCTGCAACTTTTCGTCGACGGTCGCGCGCATCTTATCGATCTGCTGGGCGTTGTCGTCCTGCAATTGCCGCAGTCGAACATCGACAATCGATCTGACGCCTTCCAACGACCTGGCTAATTCCTCGCGCTGATTCTTCGCCGAAGCGCCTGCTTCCTCGCGATTGCGCGAGAATTCATCGCGCAAGCTGCGATCTATCGTCTCCAATCGCTTCGCCAGCTCCGTTGCAGCACCCTTATTTCCGCGCCGTGTTAGAAGAACGACCACTGCGACGATCAACACGCCGCCAATCAATCCGATCACGACGTAGAGCAGCGGACTCATGCTAGACACGTAGCAGATTCCTCGACTTCGCTCCGAATGACAAGGCGACGACGCGCACGATTATTTTTCAAACAGAAGCTCGCCGGCGCGGCTCGTGGCTTTCACGACCGCCTTGATGAGCGTGACGCGAAGCTTGCCTTCTTCGAGTTCGAGAATGCCATCGATGGTGCAGCCCGCCGGAGTAGTCACGGCGTCCTTGAGAAGCGCGGGGTGATCGCCGGTTTCCAACACAACACTTGCCGCGCCTTTCATCATCTGCGCTGCGAGAAGGGTCGCTACGTCGCGCGGCAAACCGACTTTCACGCCACCTTCGGCCAGCGATTCCAGAATGATGTATGCGAAGGCAGGGCCGCTTGCAGAAAGACCCGTGACCGCGTCCATGTGCTTCTCATCAAGGAGAATCGTCCGGCCCACTGCATCGAACATGGTGCGAGCAACGTCGAGATGATGAGGGCTGGCATGAGTCCCGCCACAGATTGCGGTCATGCCGCAGTCAACAGCGGCCGGAGTATTTGGCATTGCTCGCACAACGGGCACTTGATCGCGCTTGCCGTTTGTGGCCGCGGCGAGTTGCTGCTCGACGAAGCCTGCCGGCACAGAGGCCGCGACGGAGACGACCAGCGCGTCGGCGCCAATTTCGGGAGCGATCTCCTGCAACACTTCCGCAACGGTTTGCGGTTTTATTGTCAGCAGAACGATGTCGGCGCCTTTGACCGCTTCGCGATTGTCGGTGGTCACCGCAATGCCGAGCTCCTTCGAGAGCGCGGTTGCTCTCGCCGGATGCTTTACAGTCGCGACGACCCGATTGGACACGAACAGTCCCTGCTTCAGATATGCCCGCAGCAGGATGCCACCCAATTTACCGGTACCGAGTACCGCCAGTTTTTCGTCGGAAAGTTTCGGTGACATGGAAAAAGAGTAGCACATGCATCTCGCTTGTGACTCGAAGAACTCGCAAGCCGGGAGGCTCGCGCTACTCTAAAATCGCAACTTCACGCCACCGTACGCGGCGCGTCCGAGCGCGGGGAAACCGAAGACTTCCGAGTAGTGTTCGTTCATCAAATTGTCGACTCGCCCGAAGACCGAAAAGTGTGGCGTAATGTCATACTCCGCGGCGATGTTTACGAAGGAATAATCCTCGATATCGAAATTCGGAAGGCCAAAGTTCAGCTCCTCGCGCGCATTCACGAACTTTGCCTCGACTACGGTGCGCAGTTTTTGGAACCAAAGATACGAAGCAGAAAAATAAACTTCATTGCGCGGCCGGCGCGGCAAACGTGAGCCTACCGGTTGCGAAATATCGCTGTTGTCGGTCTTTTTGGCGTCGAGATAAGTGTAGCTCGCCATGAACACAAGATTGGGAATTGGTTGTGCTCGCAATGCGGCTTCCAATCCCTGCGTTTCGGCTGCACCGAGGTTGAGCGTTTGAAAGAGGCCGTTGAAGCCAATCACGTTTGACAAATCATTATGAAAGTACGTCAAATCGACTGCAACGCGCTTCTCCCAAAGTTCCTGCCGGACACCTATGTCCCAGCCGAAATTTTTTTCCGGGTTCAAATTAGGGTTGTTGCCAAAGATAATGTCCTGACTGCTCGGCGGACTGAATCCGGTCGCAACGCTCGAGTGCAGCGTTGTATTTGTCTTATCGATCTTGTAGCTGCCGGCAACGCGATAACTCCACACGCCGCCGAACTCATTGAAATGATCGAACCGGCCGCCGGCGGCAAAGATTAAATTCTCGACTGGCGTCAGCGTCGCCTGCAGAAAGCCCGCGACCTCCTGCGTGTGGTCGCCGATAAAAGTTGGTTGTGGCCCGAATGCCTGCGACACGAACGGCCGCTCCTGCCCGGCATTAACACGGCTGTAGAAGAATCCCGACGTGAGGGTGAGCCATGAGGTTGGACGCAAATTGTTTTGATAATCAATTTGCGTCCGTTCAAAGAGAGCCCGTGTGGGTCCGACAAAGCCATCCTGGTTTGGATCGTTTATTTGCCGCTCGTGATCGTAACTGAAAATGAATTTGTGGTCCCACCAGTCGGTTGGCCTCCAATCAATGTGGGGGCCGATTAACCAACGCTCCGTTAGAAAGTGATCAATGGGCTTGGGATCGAAGATCGTGTTTGGATTTCCAGTGTCGCTTACCGAGTAGGTAAACAGACTGCCGATCCGCAATTGTGAGTCCGGCGACCAGCCGACGTCCGCAATTCCGGCAGAATTGCGGTAATTATTATTGGGACGCGCGTTGTCGGTGTCGAACCGGCTGGTGCCGACCGAATAATCGAAATCGCCGATTTTGCCGTCGCTCTGGCCCCATTCACGGAAAGAGTCATACGATCCGCCCTCGGCAGCAACCAACGCACCCGGAGTTCCGGTGCCTTGCTTGGTGAAGATTTGAATCACTCCAGCGAGTGCGCGCGGCCCGTAGATCGTGCTTTGCGGCCCCCGCACAACCTCGATCCTGTCGATATCGTCCGTCGTGATATCGGCGAAATTCATCGCGCCAGATAAACCCTGGTTAATCGGAATGCCGTCGAGCAGCACTTGCATGTCTTCACTGGGCAACCCGCGCATGAAAACCGAGGTCAACTGACCGGCCGTTCCGGTCTGCACCACGGTAAGCCCAGGCACTTCGCGAAGCGCATTGCTCACACGCTGGATTTGTTTTTGCTCGATATCCTCCGACGAAATTACACTCACAGTGGCGGGCGATTGATCCAGCGGAATATCGAAACGCGTCGCTGAGACGACGACGGACTCCACCTCCGCTTCAGCCGGCGAAGGAGTCGGCGTCGCTTCCTGCGCATGACATGTCCACGCGGCAAGGCAAACGAACAGCACGACAGGGAGCGCGGGCATTCTGCCGGACAGCTTCTGCCAGCTGTTAGAACCGTGGCGGAACAAGCAGTCGCGTACGCTGCGACATACGTTTTTCGAATGGCCGCCGGCAAGATGCCGGCAGCAGCGGGCAGAATGCCCGCGCTCCCCGAACCAGACTGAACGATTTTGCATAACAAGTTTCCTCCAACTCCGAGAGTCGGACTTGTTAGGCCTCGAATATTTTCGAAGCGTCGCATCGTCCAGCTCTCATTCTTCTTTTTGCGCAGAAGTTTGCTGTAGCCGCGTCTCTGAGAGACGCGCTGGCGTCGCGCACAGCGCAACGGCTACAGAATGAGGTAGACCGGACAAATATTCTGGCTCCTGGCTTATGATGCCTGTGTGGCACCGCACCTCGTTCCCGCCTTCACCCCCGAAATGGTCTCGGGGATTGGCCCAATGGGAAGTCGTATCCAGTTACAGCAGCGCAACTGCTCCCGATTCGCACGGGATTTCTTGCGCCGATCCACTTTTCCAAGCTCGCAAAGAACTGAGACGAGGACTAGCGGCTTGCGTTTGGAGGGTCAAGATTATTTAATCATCTGCTGAATTCCGCTGTCATGTCGAGCGAAGTCGAGACATCCCGTTGCGTAGCATTAAGGTAGTGCCACGGGATTCCTCGACTTCGCTCGGAATGACAAAACCACAATGACTCCATCCACTCTCAAGTTCATCATCACTGGCGGCGCGGGGTTCATCGGGTCGAATCTCACGCTGGCGTTGCAGGAAAGATTCCCGGACGCGCACCTCACGGTGATCGACGATTTTCGTTCTGGGAATTTCAAGAATCTGGCAGGGTATCGCGGAGATTTCGTCGCCGAAAATCTGGCAACGCTCGATTGGCGAGAAAAGTTCGGTGACCCGGCGGCTGCCGGATTCGACGCAATTTTTCATCTCGCATCGATCACTGACACGACTTTGCACGATCAGTTCGTTCAGGTGCACGACAACGTGGAAAGTTTCCGCCGGCTTTTGAATTTTGCGCGCCCCACAAAGACACGAATTATCTATGCTTCCTCTGCGGCGACTTACGGTTCTGCAACTGAAGCGAGCGTTGAATCAAACGTCGCCGCACCGGCGAACGTTTACGCGTTTTCCAAGGTCGTCATGGATAATATCGCCCGACACGCTGCAGCCGAGTCGCCGGACTGGATCATCGTCGGGCTGCGTTACTTCAACGTTTACGGACCGTGCGAAGCGCACAAGGGCGTGCCAGCGAGCATGGTTTATCATCTGGCGCAACAGATGAAGGCCGGCAAGCGGCCGCGCATTTTTAAGCACGGCGAGCAGAAACGCGATTTCGTTTACGTGAAGGACGTCGTTGAAGGCAGCATTCGTGCGCTCGATGCAAATACGAGCGGAATTTACAATCTTGGGACAGGCCAGGCCCGCTCGTTTAACGAACTTATTGACGTCCTAAATCAATGTCTCGGCACAAATCTTCAGCCCGAATACTTCGATAATCCGCACGCGCATTATCAAAACTTCACGCAAGCCAATCTCACCAGCGCGCGTAAAGCGCTCAGATACGAGCCGCGGTTTTCGCTCGAAGAGGGCGTGCGCGACTATATGCAGTGGCTGTAACCGCGTTAGCTGTAGCCGCCGCCCTGTGGGCGGCGTAGGCGCTTCGCATAGCGAAACGGCTACAAGTTATCCTTCCCAGAAAAATTTAGTCGGGCGACGAATTTCTGCCGGCAGACTTTTGTGCACCGGACAATTGAGCGCGGTTTGCTCAAGGATTTCCCGCTGAGGATGATCGGCCGCGAGGGGGATGTGAACTTCTGAAGGAAGCGCAATGATCCGGCGCGGCCCGTCTTTGGACATTTCCTTTTGCACCGACACAGTCATGCCGCGCAGATCAACTCCGAGGTCCTCCGCCTTGATTCCCATCGTCGTGCTAATGCATGTGGCGAGAGCGGTGGCGACCAGATCCGTAGGCGAAAAGGCTTCGCCTTTTCCCTTATTATCGCTCGGCGCGTCTGTGGAAATCTTTGCTTGTGAGGGACCGTGCGTGGCGTCGCAATGCAAGTCCCCGGTGTACTTAACTGAGACTTGAACCATGCTAAATAATGCGACCGCTCTCAGCTTTTGTCACATCAGATCGAATCGCTCTTATGGCCGACGCGAACCGCATGTTTTTTCGGCTGGATGCCTGGGCCATATCGGCGCGCGTAAACCTGCGTGAACTCCGCTCCCAAAAAGCTGATCAGCGCAGAATAATAGACCCAGAACAGCAGGACTACCAGCGAACCCGCCGCTCCAAACGCGCTCGCCGTCGCAGTTTTTCCGAGGTAAATACCGATCGCGTATTTTCCGCCGGTAAAAAGCAGGGCCGTCACCGCCGCCCCAATCCAGACGTCTCTCCACGAGATCACAACATCGGGCAAAAATTTGTAGATCATGGCAAAAAGAGCCGCGACCACGAAGAACGAGGCGACAACGTTTGCCGTTTGCCAAACCCACGGGGATGCCGGGCAACCAGTTGTTCATGTAGTTTTGGAGCGCGCTAATGACCGCGCTGATTACAAGTGAAACCAGGAGAAGAAATCCCACGCCCATGGCGATCGAAAACGAACGCAACCGATCGACAATAAACGACATGATCACACTACGGTCCGGTTTCGCTCTGACGTCCCAAATCTGATTCAGCGCAGATTGCAGTTCTCCAAAAACCGCAGTCGCGCCCATGATGAGCGTAACAATTCCGATGCTCACTGCCCAGAGGCCCTTGCCAAATCCGCGGGACGAATCGATCACCTGCCGCACTGCATTGGCCCCCTGCGCGCCGATCATTTTTTCCATTTCACCGACGATCTGATCGGTCGCCGCGTCGGGCGCAAGAAAGAAACTGGCCACGCCCACGGCGATGAGCAGCACGGGCGCTATTGAGAAGATCGTGTAAAACGCGAGCGCAGCAGACAACTCGAATGCGTTGTCGTTCGTCCATTCCGTCAATGTAAGCTTGAGCAGTTCCCAGCCTGCCTTCAGTTTGTTCGCGGGAATCTGCTGATTTTCGATTACCGACTCATCTGTCATCCCTATCAGAATCGTCGCGAAACAGCGACCTTGGTGGGATGAGTGACGGATAAAATACGGACGACTACGTCTTGATGATCGGCGGAGGAATGTCTTCCGTCAGCCCCACGTCGATGCCTCGCCGGAGTTTGCTGTGCCGCACGCTGTACAGGAAATAAATCACGAGACCAATTCCGAGCCAGACAAAGAAACGGATCCAGGTGAGCACCGGCAGGCTAAGCATCAGCATGAAACAGAGGAGCACGCCGATGATCGGAAACAGCGGCACGAGTGGGACACGAAACGGCCGCGGACGCCCTGCGTCGGTCCGCCGCAAAACGGCTACGCCGACGCAGACGAGGATGAATGCGAACAATGTTCCAATATTCGTCAAATCTGAGAGTGAGCCGATGTCGACCAGCATCGCCACTCCGCCAACGACAACTCCGGTCCAAATTGTTGTCACGTATGGCGTGCGGAAGCGTGGATGAATTCGAGCAAAGTACTGCGGGAGCAAGCCGTCACGCGCCATCGCCATAAAAATGCGCGGCTGCCCGAGTTGGAAGACGAGTAACACCGAAGTCATTCCAGCAAGCGCTCCGGCGCTGATCAACGCTTCCGCCCATGGTTTGCTCGCGAAAGCAGTGGCGGCGGCGGCCGGATCGCCGAGGTAAACCGTATATTTTTTAATGCCGGCCAGCACCGTGCCCATCAGCACGTAAAGCAACGTGCAAATGATCAAACTGGCGATGATCCCAATCGGCATGTCGCGCCGTGGATTTTTTGTTTCCTCAGCCGTTGTCGAAACGGCGTCGAAACCGATGAAGGCGAAAAAGATGATGGCTGCTCCGCTCATCACGCCAGCAAAACCATTCGGCACATACGGGTGCCAGTTCGTGGGATGCACCATGAAAGCGCCGAACGAAATGAAGAAGACAACGACGGCGACTTTGATAATGACGATCATCGTGTTCGTCTTTGCGCTCTCGCGAATTCCGTAGACCAGAAGTACCGTCACCGCCGCGACAATCACGAGCGCCGGAAAGTTCAGGGCGATCGGATGACCGGCAATGGTGGGCAGGGTTGTCGAAGAAAAATCTTTCAGCGTGTCGCCACCTTTAGCGATTAGATCGCTGGCCGTACGGTAATCGTTCACCGCCCAGATTGGAAACTTGAGTCCGAAAAGACTGCCGCAGAGCTTAACGAAATACCCCGACCAACCGACCGCGACCGCCATATTCCCGACCGCATATTCCAGAATCAAATCCCAACCGATGATCCACGCGATGATCTCACCGAGCGTAGCGTAGGAATATGTGTAGGCCGACCCCGATACTGGAATCATCGAGGCAAGCTCGGCATAACAGAGCGCGGCAAATCCACAGGCCAACGCGGCCACAAGTAGCGAAATCGCCACTGCCGGACCGGCACCGGCGCGGCCTAGCATTACATCCGCCCCTGAAAGCCATGCTTGGATAAAATTGAGAATGGGCGTCTCGAGTCGTGTCGGAAAAGTTTGACCGGCGATCGCAGTACCAATGAGCGCGAAAATTCCCGTTCCAATGACTGCGCCGATGCCGATACACGTGAGATCGAACGCATTGAGCGTGCGCTTCATTTGCCGCTCAGGCGCAGCGGCTTCGGCCATCAAAAGGTCGGGATTTTTCGTTCTGAACAGTTGGAGCGCCACAGCTTGAGATCGTGGCATCAAGCCGCTGCGCCGGTCAATCCAAAGCTTTGGACGTCAATCTGCAGGAACGCGTCGAGATGGCTGGAGTCCAGGCGCAGTCGAGAATGCGAGATTCTTTTCGTAATCTCGCGACATGACCGGTGAACCCGCAAAGGTTCCCATCGGTGACACAGCAATTAGCGCCATTGAAGGAACTTCGGTATTGATGCGCCGCTGCAGTTCCAGTGATTGAGGATATTCCCTGCCGATGATTGCGCCGATGTCAATCGCGGTAAGCGCAATCCCGCCGAGAGTACGCTTCAATTGCGCGGCTCGGCCGCGGCAGCCTCGGCCCAGCGAGAGATCAGGACTTCTTGCGAAAAGTTGGAGTGCTATCGCGCCGCGGCCATGCCGTTTTGCGTCTCAGAAATTGCGTTTTTGGTGCTTTGGATCGCGCGAGTGCGCCATCCGGCTTTATTGGGCGTGGCCGCTTGCAATTCGGCGAGAGCGGCGCGCAAATGCTGGAGCGCGGCCTCCATATGCGGTTGATCGGCACGCGTGGTAGTTAGGCTAAAGGTGGAAATCGCCAACAAACTGACAAAAGTCGCAGTGAATCTTTTCATTGCCGCGTTGTAAGCGGAGCATGTCCGTATCGTCAAGAAACAAAGCCTTCCAAGTAGACGTTTTCAGCGCGTTTTCGTAGTCTCTTCGGCGAAATGGCGGACGAACCGGTAAAAATTCTTCTCGGCGACACCGCGATCAGCGCAATCGAGGGAACTCCCGGCCAGCGCCGGTTTGGTCGAAGGAAAGATACAAGTCCAGCGCTGACGCATTGCGAGAATTGCGGTACAGAACTTCAGGGGCACTGGTGCTCGCAATGCGGACAACCAGCCATCGAGTATCGCCGTTCTTTCCGGTACGTTGTCGCTGATCTACTGAACGAGTTCCTGAATTGGGATTCAAAATTCTTTACCACGATTGCGCTTCTGATTTTTAAGCCATGGCGGCTGACAAATGAGTTTCTCGCCGGCAAGCGGGTCCGCTACGTGAACCCGCTGCGGCTGTATTTGCTCGCGAGTATCTTGTTTTTCTTTGCGGTAAATTTTGGAGCGAAAGGGATACGTATTGACCCGACGAAATTTCCGAAGGAGAAGCGGGCGGAGGTTGCCGCCGCAATCGCGGACAAGCGCGGCGAGATTGAAGCGGAACTGAACAAGGACAACCTCACCCCGGAGCAACGGCAAAAAGTGCAGAAAGCGTTGGATTATCTGACAAAGCCAACGTCTTCTGCGACGACAACACCGACGCCCGAACAAACTCCATCAGCCACAGCAGCGCCAAGCGCATCGCCGACGACAGAATCGGGTCAACAAACCTACGGCCCGGTCGGCGATCGGCCGTTCGTCGTTTTTGACGATGCGAAATCCACCACGCCGTTTGAACGTTGGATCGAAGGTCGAGCGAAAGAAAAGCTGGGTGAACACGGAACAAAAATGGGGCTTTTTATCAGCACCCTGTTCAGCAACCTGCCGTACATGATGTTGTGCTGCATCCCGCTCTTCGCTTGTGTTTTGAAAGTTCTCTACGTCCGGCGCCATATCTTTTATATCGATCATCTGATCTATGCGTTGCATATCCACAGCTTCTTCTACGCCGGGATCATGCTGATTGTGCTGGCAACGATTGGACTCAATCGTTTCGCGCCGGGTGCAATTGCAGGATCGCTGATCGCGTTACTATGGATCGCGTTTGTGACGCAAATTTTCTTGTCCATCCGGTACGTTTATCGCCAGGGCTGGTTCTTTAGTATTTTTAAATTCCTTTTCGGCGGATTTGTATATCTGATGGTCCTCGTATTGGCGCTCGCCATCACCTTTTTCGCCACCGTCGTATTGCCATGAAAAGAACGAGCCTCCTGCTTTTTGCGATCGCAGCATCTCCCGCGTCAGTTCTTTGCGGCGATCGGCATATCGCGTTTGAACGCGACCAGGCTGTCTGGATAGCCAATCTCGATGGCACGGGTGAGAAAAAGATCGCGGACGGCATCTTCCCGGCAATCTCGCCGGAAGGAACTCGCGTCGCGTTTAACACAACGGAGAAAACGAGCGACACCACGTACGCGCGTCATATCGCCGTCATCGACGTTGCCACGGGAAAAATTGACGTTTTCAAAGATCTCCCAAGCGATAATTCCTATTACCCGAGCCGGACGGCTGACGGGAAACAAATCCTTTTCACTACGCGTCCTCACGAAGTCTGGGATCTCGCCGTTGTGAATTCCGACGGCACGAATTTCCACGTGCTCAAGCCCGGCGTGCAAAATGAAGTGACGCGGTACTCGCCGATTTTGGGCGCGCGACGGCCAATCGGTTTTTTGCGAGGACATGACGAACATTTACCGGATCGGCCTCGACGGCGCGGCGCGCGCGACATGGAAGATCGACAAGATCGTGCCGAAGGGTGATATGAGCGGCGACGGTCGCATCGATGTGTCGCCTGATGGCACACGATTGCTTCTGAGCATCGACATGGGCGAAGAGTCCCGGCGAAAAGACTGGGACGGGCCATTGCCGGTCCTCTGGGCGTTCGATCTTCAATCTCAAAAGGCGACCAGGCTCACGCCGAAAAAACTCTTTGGCTGGGACGGCGTTTGGATCGACGACAACAATATTCTTTTTCTCAGCAAAGCGGCCGGCGAAAAGGAGGACTCGATTTATCGAATATCGACCGAAGGGAAAAATCTGAAACGTTTGATCAAGAACGCGCGCTTTCCGAGCGTTAGCGCTCCGAACGCATGAAACAAATCATTGTAGCGATCTTTGTTTGGGTCGCGTTTTCCGCCTTCGTTAACGCCGCCCAGCGCAAAATCGCATACGATCGCGTCGGAAAGATCTTTGTTGCCGACGTCGACGGTACGCATTCAAAGAAAATTGCAGATGGTACCTGGCCCGAAATTTCGCCAGACGGCACGCGCGTCGCGTTTAACACCGAAGGCGACGCGAAGAATCGGCCTGGTCCTGAGCGTCACATTGCAATTGCCGACGTCGCCAGCGGCAAAGTCACGGTTGTACCAAACATTCTGAGCGACAATTGTTTCGGTCCTGTCTGGTCGCCGGATGGAAAACAGCTGGCTTTTTCAATTATGGCAGACAATGCGTGGCACCTCGGCTTGGTGAACGCCGACGGCTCCGGGTTCCGGTTTGTGAAGAATGCAGAGCTAAAGTCTGACGCGTTTGGCGCGCCCGAATGGGCGCGCGATGGCAAATCGATTTTCTGTCATGATCTCGACAACATTTACCACATCGATCTCGATGGAAATGTTTTGAAGAAATGGGAGCTCTCAAAGATTCTGACTGATGCAAGCATGAACAGCGGTGATCGCCTGAGTGTTTCGCCGGACGGCAAGGCGCTGCTGATGGATGTCGATTGCGGCTCGGAGCATGAGCGCAAAAACTGGGATGGTCCGCAGCCCGCGATTGAAAAACTCGATCTCAGCGCTAACAAGGCGGTGCGCATTTCGGGCAAAGATGACTACGTTTGGGAGCCGTTCTGGCTGACCGGCAACGAATTCCTTTGCCTCATGCAAAAGGAGAAGGAAAACGAACCGTCGATTTATCGGATGTCGTCGGACGGCAAAAATCCGAAGCTCCTCGTGAAACACGCGAGAACGCCGAGCGCGAGCGCGCAGTAGCACTCACCTCCTAAACAGCAAATGTCATGTGAGCGAAGCGAAACATCTCTGATCTGCTGCTTTCGCAAGGATCACTCACTTAATCCGAGATTCTTCGCTTCGCTCAGAATGACAAATGCCTCTACCCTTTGACCTTCGATTTAGCTCAGAAGCTCACGCGTTTTAGCAAGCGCCTCGTTAACTTTGCTGGCGTCTTTCCCGGCGCCCTGCGCGTTCTCCGGACGTCCGCCGCCTTTTCCGCCTACAATGGGGGCGACCTGTTGGATCAATTTGTTCGCCTGATACTTCGTCGTCATAGCTGCAGGGACATGGGCGACCAAAGCCACTGATGCGTCTCGCGTCCCGACGAGAAAAATCGGACCTTTGAATTTGGACTTCAACGCTTCTACAACTGCCTGGAGGAGCTTTCCATCGGCATCCGGTACTTCGGCGATACAGAAATTTTTGTCAGCATGCGATTGCGCTAAATCGCTGGCGATTTGAGCAGCCCTGCTCTTCAGGTCTGCCTCCGCAGTTTTCGAGGTCTTCTTTTCCCATTCACGAACCTCAGCATCCACTTTTTCAAGATGCGCCGCGCGCGCGTCGATTTGTTTCAACATTTCGGCTGTCGCTGCATCATCTTGGAAAGCCGGCAGCGGCGCGATGTCCGGCTTCTTGCGTGCGAGCGCGTCAAACTTCTCCTGCTGTCGCGCGGCTTCTTGATTCGCCCACTCGCGCGCTGCGTCGCCGGCGACCGCTTCGATACGACGGGTTCCCGCTGCGATGGCTTCTTCTTTCACGATACGGAACGGCCCGATCTCGCCCGTGGATGACGCGTGGGTGCCGCCGCAGAGCTCCATCGAATAGCCGTCAAGCGCGCGAGCCGATCCGCCGATTTGCAGCACGCGAACCGTGTCGCCGTACTTCTCGCCGAAAAACTGAATGATGTCTTTTCGCTGTTTCGCCTCGGCAAACGGCAATTCAGTCCAAGACACCGATGCGTTCTCGGCAATTTTTTCGTTCACCAATTTTTCAACGTCGCGCTTTTGCTCCGGCGTGAGAGGCGCGCTTGAAAAATCAAACGTCAATTTGTCCGGCCCGACGTAACTACCTTTTTGCGAGGCATCACGCGACACAACCTCGTGCAAAGCCCAGTGCAACAAATGGGTGACGGTGTGATGCCCTTGAATCAACTTCCGCCGATCAGCATCCACGGAGATGCGCACCGCCTCACCCGGCTCTGGCGCACGACCTTTCAACAGCGCCGCATGATGAACAAAAACATCTCCCCGTTTCTGCGTGTCGATTACGCGCAATTGACCTAGTTCAGTCCAATCATGGCCGGGAACGTGCAGCAATCCCCGATCGCCGACCTGACCGCCCATCTCTGCGTAGAACGGCGTCCGATCGAGAACAACATTCACTTCACCCGGTTGTTTGCCCGGCAAGACCGTTTCGACAACCGATTCCGTCTCGAGAAAATCGTACCCGAGGAATTTGGTTGGCTCAACTTCGAGCTCGCCTTCTTCAACACTGATTTTTTCCTTCTTCTGTGCCTTGCGCGCCCGGTCGCGCTGTTCCTCCATCAACTTTTCGAACCCTATAACGTCCACAGTGAGCCCACGCTCGCGCGCCATCAGTTCCGTGAGATCCAGCGGAAAGCCATATGTGTCGTAAAGTTTGAATGCTATCTCACCCGGAATCGTCGGTAGCGCGATGCCATGCTTGGCAAACTGCTTCCCAATATCGCCTTCAAGGTCAATCCAGTGTTTCGCCTCAACTTCCGCAGATTCGTGTCCTTTAAACTTCACGGCAAAACCTTGACCAGCTGTCTTCATCTGGACGATGTCAGCGAGAAACCAAAACACTTCGTTTCCGAATACCTCGATTCCTTGATCGAGAGTGTTATTAAATGCTTCTTCTTCGCGGCGGATTGTCTCTTTGATTTTTGATTGCTGCATCCGGACTTCGGGAAAGACGTGGCCCATCGTTCCCGCGACAACATCGACAAGCTTGAAGAAGAAAGGCTCGTGGAAGCCAAGCGTGCGGCCATAGCGAACTGCTCGACGCAGAATGCGACGCAAGACGTAACCGCGACCTTCATTCGATGGAATGATTCCGTCGGCTATCGCGAAGCTTAGCGCCCGGATGTGATCGGCAATGACTCGGAAAGCGACGTCGATCTTCCCTTGCTCGTTTTGATATTGTAGGGCGGCTGTGTCAGCCGTCGGCGTCTCACAGAGACGCCCTACAGTCGGCAGCGATCTGCCATATTTGTTTCCGCTCAGTTTTTCCAGGTCGTCGAAGATCGGGCGGAAAACGTCGGTATCGTAATTCGAAATCGTTCCGGAGAAATCGTTGAGATTCCTGGTGCCTTGGATGATTGCGGCCACGCGTTCGAAACCCATTCCGGTATCGACGTGGCGTTGCGGCAGTGGCGTGAATGAGCCGTCCGGATTCGCATTGAACTGGATGAAAACCAGGTTCCAGATCTCGATGCACCGCGGGTCGCCCTTGTTCACGAGAGCGCCACGCGTGTCGCCGTCTGGCGTAAGATCGACATGCACTTCCGAGCACGGTCCGCACGGGCCGGTGTCGCCCATCATCCAGAAATTGTCGGCTTTCCCGCTGCTGAGAACGTGAACTTTTGGATCGAGATCGGCTTCGCGAAATAAACGCGCCCAATGATCGTAGGCTTCCTGGTCGAATTCGCTGGGCTCGCCAGGGCCGGGCTGGTAAACCGTCGCGTAAAGCCGTTGAGGCGGAAATTTCCAGCGTTCGACGAGTAATTCCCACGCCCATTCGATTGCTTCCTTTTTGAAATAATCGCCAAAGCTCCAGTTGCCGAGCATTTCGAAGAACGTGTGGTGATAGGTGTCGAGCCCGACATCTTCGAGGTCGTTATGTTTTCCTCCGGCGCGAATGCATTTTTGCGTGTCAACGACGCGCGGCGGTTTCCATGGCGGTTTCTGTTGCGCGAGAAAAATCGGCACGAACTGGTTCATGCCGGCATTCGTGAACAGCAGATTCGGGGCGTCGGGCAGAAGCGGCGACGATGGCACCATGGTGTGCTTTTTCTCGCGGAAGAAATCGAGAAATGATTGCCGTATCTCAGCCGACGTCATGAGTAATCACGAATAAACACGAATTTCAGGAAACCTGAAACCGCCCGCCTAGATTGCGGTCGGAAGGTCCGCCACGGCGGATTCGTCCTTTGGCGAACAAGATGCCCGCCGGCCACGCAGCCAGGATGGCAGTCCTACGAACCTAGCTCTTGTCTTCGTCCAGCTTCACTTTGACGGCGGCCTCGATCTCGTCGTAAAGCGCTTTGTCGTTCTTCAAAGCTTCTTTCGCGGCGTCTCGGCCCTGGGCAAGCTGCGTCCCTTTGTAATTCAACCAGGAACCTCGTTTTTCGATGACCTGTTGTTCTAACGCAACGTCGAGAAGAGCACCGACTGACGAAATCCCCTCATTGTACATGATGTCGAATTCGGCCTCGGTGAATGGCGGCGCTACCTTGTTCTTCACAACTTTGACCCGCGTACGGTTACCCGTGACGACGCCGTCAGTCTGCTTAATTGCCCCGATTCGGCGGATATCGACCCGCATACTGGCGTAAAACTTTAAAGCTTTTCCGCCGGGAGTTGTCTCCGGGTTTCCAAACATCACGCCGATTTTTTCGCGGATTTGATTTGTGAAGATGCAGCAGGTCCGCGCTTTTGAAATCAGCGAGGTGAGCTTGCGCAATGCCGCGCTCATTAAGCGCGCCTGGGCGCCAACGGTCGTATCGCCGATCTCGCCTTCCAGCTCCGCCCTGGTAACCAGCGCCGCCACTGAGTCGAGTACGATCACGTCCAGCGCGTTGGAGCGCACGAGCGTCTCGCATATTCGCAGAGCTTCCTCGCCCGAGCTGGGCTGTGAGACGAGTAAATCGTCAAGATCGACGCCCAGTCTTTTTGCGTAGGCAGGATCCAGCGCGTGCTCGACATCGATAAACGCGGCGAGGCCGCCGCGTTTTTGGGCCTGAGCGATGACTGTAAGCGCAAGCGTTGTTTTGCCGGACGATTCGGGGCCGAAAATTTCCACTATTCGACCGCGCGGAAATCCACCGACCCCGAGGGCGCGGTCTATCAAAATGTTTCCAGTCGGAATAACATCGATGTCAACGATCCTTTCGCCGCCCAGACGCATGATCGCACCTTCTCCGTAATCTTTCGCGATCTGCTGGATCGCTAAATCGAGGTTTTTATTTCGCGCGGCAGCCAGCTTATCAGCGGCTGTTTTTTCTTCGGTTTTTGTCGCCATATCAGGAAGAATCTAACTACGACGCACGCGAGCATTCGCCAAGCACAAAAGCAATCGCCGTACACCAACAGCAACGAAAAAGGCCGCGAGCATGATGCCCGCGGCCTTCAAACTTCCACGATCTAATTCCTTACGAGACAGTGATTTTACGGGGCTTAACATGTTCGGCTTTGGGCAGAATCAACGTCACGAGGCCCTGATCGATCTTCGCGCTGATTTTGTCGGCATCGATTGATGGAGCGATCTCGAATACGCGCCGGAAATTTTCCGGACGCGATTCGCGATGAATAAGCGTTCCTTCCACCGCGGAAGCGAACGCCGTCCGATAACTGTTAACTCGTTGTTTTCGACCGAAATCTCGAGGCCTTCCTTTTTGACGCCCGGCATCTCAATCTCGAGCATGTAGCCATCGGCAATTTCCGTGACGCTGGCCGGCGGATTAATAAACTGCTCCGCTTGGCCGCGATCAGATTCGCGAGTTTCTCGGGTTAGAGTGTTCATGTGAATTTCCTTTCTGTTTTTCCTGGTTAGCTCACCTGGATTTGTTTCGGTTTTGCTTCCTCAGCTTTGGGCAATGTCACCTTGAGAATTCCATCCTGGTAGATGGCACGGACCTTACTGGCATCCACACGGGTCGGCAGCGCCATGCTGCGGCGGAATGTGCCGATATAGCGCTCAGTGCGCTGAGCCGTTTCGCCGTTGTTACTCTCGTGTTTGCGCTCGCCGCCAATCGTCAGCGTCCCGTCATGCAAAGAAATGTCGATGTCTTCCTTACGCATTCCGGGCAACTCGATCACGGCCTCGAAATGGTCGCCACTCTCGTAAAGATCGAGTGCGGGTGACCAACCGGTAAAAAGTTGGCTCGTCCGATCAGAACCAGACCAGAACGGCATATCAAAGAACGAGTTCAACTCGTCCCGAAGATTGCTCCAGCGATCCAACGCCGGCCACGGCGCCGAATTCGGAGCGTGATAACGAATTAGATTCATACTTTTTGAAGATCTCCTTTCTTGGATTGCAAATTTATTTCGGCGATTTGAGTAGCTCGCCTCGTGCCAAAGAAGCAGACAACGAACGCCTGCTCATAAAGTTTCGGAATGCAATTACTTAGCAGATAATCCGTTTGCTAATGACAAATCACGTCTGGTCTAATTGGCACAGGTGCACCGCGGACACATCAGCTGTGGAGACAAAATTTCACGGCTCCTGTCGGCCTACGCTGTCAACGGCTTGACAATTTTATCGTGAAACGGTTACGAGTCGCATGTGACCTCGCTGAGCGAAAGTCGCTCCGAACTCGATGCAATGATCGCCGACATCGAGCTCACACTGGTCAGCATCATTCAAGGTGTCGCGCTCACGGTGCTGATCGAAACCTCGCGTGAGCCGATTGCCAAATTGGACTGGATGATGTGGCCGTACGTGCTCTCCGGTCTGATCATCATTCTAGTCTTCTGGTCGCGTGTTGTGCTGCACATTCTTACGGTCATACGCTGGCCGTTAGAGTTCGGGCACAATTTTCTTTATATTGCTTGTGCGCTTGTGGAGGCGTTTTCATTCGCACAGCTTGGCAACCCTGCGCGCTGGTTCGCGTTCGTAGCAGCATTTCTCGCCGTTGGTTGGTGGCTATTTGCGTATGATCTGCGCATGATTCGGACGCGAGTGCGGGATCGCACCGGAGATGTGAGCAACCGGTTGTATGCGCTGGTGACACGCGATCAGTGGCTCAACCTCGGGTTGCTGTTGCCTGCTTTCTTTCTGGTGAATGTTGCCTGCGCGGTCGCAATCCATTTGCGGCCCGAGTTTTTTCTCGCTCGAGATGGACATATCTGGCTAATCGCACTGCAAGTGGTCGCTTTCGGTGGATATTTGTCGTACGTCGTGATCTTTTATACCAAGCTCGCGCCATTGATTGCCCAAGCGCGCGCTGAATGGCGGGCAAAAGACTGTGCCAATGGGACTTCCGCTTAGCCGACGAACACGGTCCCGGGACTCTTAGCGAACCGCGTCGCCTTCATCAGTGCGTACAATTGGTTCCACATGTGAAGGGAGTTCGAGTTTGCTCTCCAGATAAACGAGTACGAAGCCGATCCCTACCAAAGGCTGCAGAATCTTTTCGACAGCGCCCAAAGCGAAAGCGGGAATATTAAAGCCGCTGGCTTGCTGCGCCTCGGTCATTTGTTGCAACAGCGCCTGCGGATCCTGTGTCGTCAGCAATTGATTGAAGTAGTGCTGGAGCGTTCCCCACTGCGCACCAAGCGTGATCGCCAGTACAACGGCAAACCAGATCGAGGCGATGAACGCCCCCCGCCACAATGGGCGTTGGAACCACTGTAGATCGCGTCCGCTGCGCGCCAGATCGCGACTCTCACGCAACGAATCGATGAATCCCGCGTTCTCGAGGACGGCAAACTGCTGCCAAAACAGAACGTTCGCAAAGAAACGGCCGAACATCCAAACCTGCAGGATGAGCAAAGCCATCGCGACAAGAACCAGCAACACCGACGACCCGGCGGCAAGGGACATGGCTGCAATCGCCAAGCCGAACACCGTAAGTAGGAAGAACACGCCATAAACGAAGATGCACAGCGCTGCGACTCGCGGCCAAAACCTCACCGCTTCATTGAGCATCGCGACCAGACTGGGTCGGTTTCCCCGCGCAATTTCAGCAGTGAGAATTTGGATTCCCGCGATGTAAACCGGCCACATCACAATCGAGAGAATGAACATCACAAACGCGACGCCCGCGGCGAGAACGGAAAGCGTATCGAGATTCGAGCCCTGCGGCGGTTTCACGAATGCAGTTGTTAGCTGATTGCATATCCACGGCAGCAACAACAGCAGCGTGAGGCCAAGGAATTGGAAAAAACCTTTTCGATAAATCTGCAATGTCTCCGTTAAAATTTCAGCAAAGGTCCGGCGCCTCACTGGTATGGGCGTTTGGCGCGGCAAAGGCTCGGCGATTGGCACGACCGGTGGCACACTGAAGAGCCCGGGGATTTCTGCTGCTGTTGTCCAAAGATCGACGTCGGCTTGGCGCGCCTCATTGACCGGCAGCAATCGCCCCTCCGCCTTCCACTCACGGAGAGTCTCGATGTTCGCCGGGCCGTATTCCGTGCCCTGCACACGCACTATCCATTCTTCGGTCACCCCTTGATCATCCAGCATCATGCATTCAGAATCCAGCAATAGCCTGCAATGAGACTGCTGCTGATCGATGGTCATTACTACGTTTACCGGTCGTTTTTCGCCATCCCGAATCTCTCGAATTCCCGAGGCGAACCGACCAACGCCATTTTCGGTTTTACGAAAACGCTGCGGTTAATGTTGAAACATTTGCAACCTGAGCTGGGCGCCGTGGTATGGGACGAAGGCCTGCCGCAGAAGCGAGTAGAGCTGCAACCTGCTTACAAAGAAACGCGCAAAGAAATGCCCAAACCGATGGTCCCGCAGCTGGAGTTTATCCAAAAGCTTACCCCTTTGCTGGGCTTCCAAAATATTTCCCTTCCGGATACCGAGGCCGACGACCTGATGGGTTGTTATGCCATTGCTGCGTGCAAACGATCCGGACTGGATGTGGTACTCGCGACCAATGACAAAGATTTGTTTCAACTCGTGGGTCCTTGCGTGAAAGTCTATACGACCACGAAAGCAGATCTCGCATCGCCCAAGGATGCATTCGCATTACTCGGCGAAGAGCAGGTTACAGCGAAATGGGACGTCCCGCCCGGGCTGATTGGTGATGTCCTCGCGTTGGCCGGAGATTCGGTGGACAACATCCCCGGGATCGGAATAGGCCGCAAAAGCGCCGCCGCGTTGATCCGTGAATTCGGTGGTCTTGAATCGTTATTGAACAATATCGACAACGTGAAAAGCGTGCGCACCCGCGAGAAACTGGCCAACGCTCGCGACCAGATATTGCAAAACCGGAAAATGGTCGATCTCGATTGTGAGATGGATTTGCCTGTGCCGATCGATGATTTGCGAATCGAGCCCGATTATCCTGACCTGATAGCAGCCTTGGAAAAATGTGAGTTTAAGTCGCTTCTTCAGGAGGTGCGCGACGACGCAACCCGAGTGTCGACCCTTGTGCAGGCAAATCTTCTGTAAAGCTACGAGCGACTCTCCGAACAATTTTCGGACCCGGATCGCGTGTATCGCCTTGTCGAGGCCTTGGAATGCCAGATTCTGACCAGGCACGAATTTTTCGTAAAAAAGTTCGAACGCACGCTGTTCTAGACTGTCGAATCTAACAGGTTAAGGCGATTCGGGCGGTTGCACGAGTTCTTCTAGAGTTGTTTCTCCTTAAGCGTGCACTGCCCGAATCAATTTTTTTGCCAAAATCCGGCGGCCAGCGGCGACGCTTTGTGGTGTGTTCGATAGACGCCATTGGATTTTATACGTATGGTGCGGCCTCCCGCCCTCCATGGAACCTGACGATTACGATCTGATCGCTGCAGCGCTTCGAGAAGACATAGGCAAGGGTGACATCACTACCGAGTTTTTCGTTTCCGAAGCACTGCATGCCAGCGGACGCATCGTTGCGCACGAATCAGCAGTCGTTGCAGGAACCGCGACTGCTGCGGAAATTTTTCGGAAGATCGATCCTGCGACGGATGTTCAGATCGTTCGCCCGGATGGCGAAGCCATTGCTGCCGGCGATATCGTAATCGAAGTGCGCGGTCTTGCGTGTTCGATTCTCAAGGCCGAACGGGTGGCGCTAAATTTTCTTCAGCGCCTCTGCGGCATCGCAACGCTCACGCGGCAGTTCGTTGACGCGGTTGACAATCATCCGGCCAAAATACTCGACACGCGCAAAACGACCCCTGGGCTGCGCGCATTGGAAAAGGCCGCGGTTGTCGCTGGCGGTGGCGTTAATCACCGGTTCGGCCTGTTCGATATGGTCATCGTAAAGGACAATCACCTTGCCGCTCTCGGAGGGCTTTCCGGTTTTGCCGACCAAATTCGGCGGCTTCGCAAGGAACGGCCCAACGTCCGCATCGAAGTGGAGGCCGACGAATTGGAGCAGGCGCGAGCTTTTGTCGAGATCGACGGCATCGACGTTATCCTTCTGGACAACATGGAGCCCGCGCAGATTCGGGAAGCTCTGGCGCTGAGGAGGAACAACATCAAATTCGAAGCGAGCGGCGGCATCACGTTGAAAAACGTCAGGCGGATCGCAGCCACCGGCGTCGATTACATTTCCATCGGCGCGTTGACAAACGCGGCACGCGCGATCGATCTCGGGCTGGAAATGACTCATGTCCACGGCTGAGAAGTTGGACCGGCTGATCGCTGATCAACTGCAAGCCGCGCTTCCCTCTGCCGTCATCGGCCGAAAAATTATCGTGCTCGAGCAAACTGGCTCGACTAACGACACAGTTTTGCAGGTCGCATCCCCACAAGGAGCGGCCGTCTCCAATTTGCCCGCCGTAGCCTCGGCGAAGGAGGGTCCGCAGTCGCTCGTAGACGAGGGTCTGGTTCTTTTCGCCGAGCACCAAACAGCTGGGCGCGGTCAGCGGGGCAATCGCTGGGAATCAACCGCGGGAAAAGGTCTTTGGTTTTCAATTCTGTTACGACCCGAAATCCAGCTAAGCGATTCGGGACGGCTCACGATTTGGGCGATCGAAGCCATCGCGGATGTGATTCGCAACGAGTTCGGCCTCGAGCCCGCGATTAAGTTGCCTAACGACGTTCAGCTTAATGGACGCAAAGTAGCCGGCGTACTTGTGGAGATGCGCGCGCAAACCAAGGCGTCGCACCTGGCTGTAGTCGGAATCGGAATTAACGTGAACCAATGCCGCGACGATTTTCCCGCCGAGCTTCAAGACAGAGCCATATCTCTCGCAACGGCGTTAGGCCGACAAGTAGACCGTCAGAATTTTGCCGTCGCGCTCCTGCGAAACCTCGATCTTACATATCGGGAAAAGTTCTCGAAAACAGTCGCAGCCTTTAGCTCTTCCCCTGCTCCGACAACCACTCGTGATAGACGCGTGGAGAAATTTCGGACGGCTTGATCTCGCTGCGCCCACCCCAGAACACGTTTGTGTAAGAAACCGGAATCTCACAGGCGCGGAGATGTTGATCAATCGCCGCCTTATGCTCGAGGAGCAGTCGCTTATCCGTACCGTGCGCCACGGCCATGATGTTGACGTTCCTGAATTCCGGCCCCGCTTCGCGCCAATAGCAATGCGTTAGAATGTGATGTCGGCCGACTTCGCCGCCCGTTTCAATTTCACGGCCGGGTGGTATCGCCCAATGAAACAGCGCGTTGAACCGTGTAACACGCACACCGCCCACGGATGGTTTGACGTGTTCGAGAAAAGTTGAAAAACGCCCGACAATCTTTCGCGCATTCAAATCTTCGGCTACACGACAGAATTCCTCGAGCGAGAAGCCCGCTTCGTTTGCCCGGGAAACCCACGGCGATGGCTTGACCTCTTCCGGAGTAAATTCGCGCTTCAGTGCAAGCAAAACGTCCCATTCGTGGTCACTCAGCTCGACGAGCTGCACCGGCATCATTTTCGCCGGCTGATCAGCTTTGCCTCCAGGCTCAATCGTTTTACGCCTAACATGTCCAACGCCGAGTGTGAAAATGCCTTTCGCCGGCATTAGACGAAAACGCTCCGCGCCAACTTTTTTCGCCAGCAATTCGCAATGCGTTTGAAGCGAGAATCCCTGAGGAGCCTTTACAGTCGTCCAAAGTTTGTAGTCGGATCCGGCGCTGACGGTTTCGGTCGAGCGCAGCACTACGTGTCCCGAAAATGGATCCCGCTGAAACATCCAGTCGAACGCGACATCGATCTTTTCTTCCGGAACCTTCCACGCCACCAATGCACCCTCAGCCAGGTTAGTTGCCAGCAAAGTTTGCCGGACGCGCCGGATCGTTCCCGCGCGCAACATCGCGGCGATGCGCGCCATCACCACCTCGACAGCGACACCCGAGCGATCAGCGATCTCTTCGAACGGCTCGCGAACGAACCCTTCGATCTTGTCTTCCGAAACCGCGAGAACTTTTGCGTTGATCGGATCGTTATGCTCAACCGGCAGCATACTAATTAGTCCGCCGCGCGGGCGAGCTTGTCCAACCGCACGGGCCGCTTTTCAGACTGCGCAAATAAACACGGCCGTTGAGCGCTTGTCGCTTCGTAGCGTTGCATACGCAGCGTGTACGCTGAACGTTTGCATTGAAGTGATCAGAGCGATTCTTTTCGACGCCGCAGGCACGCTCTTTTATCTGACCAAAACAGTGGGCGATCATTACGCCTACGTCGGTCGTGAAGTCGGACTAGAGCTCGACGCGCAGAAACTAGAGAACGCATTTCACGCAGCCTGGCAACAAATGTCGCGACGTCCGGCAATCGAGGGTCCGCGCGAGAATGACGACAAAGACTGGTGGCGCGAGCTCGTTGGTCACGTCTTCGATCAGGTCGCGCCTTCAGTGAACGAACTCGATCGCGATAACTTCTTCGAAGTTGCTTACGAACATTTCGCCGAACCAGGCGTTTGGGACCTTTACCCGGAAGTGCCTGAAGTGCTCGCGCAATTACGGCGACGTTTTCAACTCGCGGTAATCTCAAATTTTGACGGCAGGTTGCGGTTCATCCTCCAGCACCTGGGCATTTCCAACTATTTCAGCCACCTCTTCATTTCCAGCGAACTCGGCGCTAACAAACCCGATCCGGAGATTTTTCGGCATGCATTGAAGACAATGCATCTGAATGCTGAGGAGGTCCTTCACGTCGGCGACGATCCAGAGCGCGATTGGAAAGCAGCGAAGGAGGCGGGCTTGTTAGTTTTTCAATTAGATCGGCCAAAAAATTCGCTGCGTGATTTGCTTAAGCTGTAGCCGCGGCCCTGCGGGCCGCGTGCGCGCGTCTCACAGAGACGCGGCTACAATGGGTCGGCCGGGACTCGAACCCGGAACCAACGCCTTAAAAGGGCGCTGCTCTACCGATTGAGCTACCGACCCGCGCAGGGCTTCACTTTGTAATGCCCGCGAGATTTTTCAATGTAGAATGACGCCGCTGAATGATCTCACACCAACACAAATGTATTTTCGTTGAGGTACCGAAGACTGGCTCGACAAGCGTGCGAGCCATTCTCGGTAAAGCCTGGAAGCCGCACCTGAATTTATGGCAGATCAAGCAGCTAATGGAAACGTCCTGGACCGACTTCGGTGGACGAAAGAACCGCATTACGGCCGCGCTGTATTTATTCGTTCCCGAAGAGCGCCGGAGAGAAACCGGGCGGAAACAATTCGAATCCTATTTCAAGTTCGGATTTGTTCGCAATCCATGGGACCGGGTTGTATCGCTATATGAGCGCACGGAAGCATTACAGCTCCGGAACGAGATGAGCTTCGAACAATTTGTCGATTGGATTCAGTACAGCAGCGCCACATGCGTGCATTCGTCCCCGCACCGTTACCAACTTGACTGGTTTGTCGATGCAAACGGAAATCTGTTAGCCGATTTCATCGGAAAATTCGAGCGACTCGATGAGGATTGGGCTTTTGTGGCGCAGAAGCTGGGTGCGGAGGAGAAGTTGCCGCACCGACGCCCAAACCCCCGGGCACGTCATTACACTGATTATTACACTCCTCGAACAAGAGATATCATTGCAGCCAAGTTCAAAGTGGATATTGAGCGGTTCGGTTATGAGTTCGCCGGATAAAATAAAAGCGATCGTCCTCACGTGTGACCGCTTTCGAGCGATCACGCGACACCTCATTCTCAAATACGAGCGGGTGTGGCCGGATCACCCGTTTGTTTTTCATGTTCCATACCAGGAGCTTCGGGGAACCGACACCGACCGAATCAAATACTACGCGGCGCCCGAGGACATTAAGGGAACCATCCTGCATTTGCTGGCAGATATCGGTGACGAAGAATGGATTTACTGGTGCGTGGACGACAAATACCCGATTGAGCTTCCCACCGACAAGGTAGCCAGCCTGATTTCTCACGCGATGCGTTCACCTGGAATTGACGGCCTGTTGTTCTGCAGATGCAGAGCGCTATTGAGCATCCCCCGGCTCACGCTCCATCCTCACAAAGTGAAAAACCTGTTCGGCGATGTTTATCTCGAACGAAAAGGTTGGTGGCAGATATGGATCCATCAGATCATGCGCGCCAAGGTACTTCGACATCTCTTTAAGCATTTGCCCGATCACATTCCCAGCGCCAAGGCAATGGATGATCTCAAAGACGACGTTCCCAAGCTGCCTGAGCACAGGTTGTTCGTGACGGAGAAAAATTATGCGGTGTTTGGCGAAAGCACCCGGCGCGGCATGATCACGCAGAACTGCTACGAAAGTATCGTGGACTCTGGGATTGAGCTGCCGGAATGGTTCCAGCAGCCGAACGGCGAATACGTGACGCTCGGGAAATTGTGAGCGACCGGGGCGCCGCATACTGAAAATGTTTGCCCCTGCCGATTTTTTGGACCTCGAACACACGGCTCATCCGAAGCTGTTTGAGAACCAGAATTATGTCTGGGAGGCGCTCAAACAGATCGCGAGTTACTTGCAATTTCGGTTGAAACCAGCCGTCTTCGCCGAGTTAATCGGCAAGCCGTTCATCAGCAATCGCGTGTTCGTCGGCAGAGGAACGGTCATTGAGCAGGGCGCGGTGTTGAAGGGACCGGCGTGGATCGGCGAAAACTGCCAAATTCGCAGCGGTTGCTACGTGCGCGAGAACGTCATCGCCGGCAATGGCGTCGTAATGGGCAATTCATGCGAATTCAAGAACTGCATTCTGTTCGATGAAGCACAGGTGCCGCATTTTAATTATGTCGGTGACTCTATCCTGGGGCACCACGCACACCTTGGCGCGGGCGTGATTCTCTCGAACGTAAAACTCAATCACGCTGAAATCGCCGTAAGCACGCCAGATGGCGACATTCTCACCGGTTTAAGAAAATTCGGCGCAATTGTCGGCGACAGAACCGAGATCGGGTGCAATTCGGTCATCAATCCCGGTTCGGTTATCGGCCGCGATTGCATGGTTTACCCCAGCGTAAATTTCCGTGGCTTCCTGCCGCACGGCAGCAGGGTCAAGCTGCGGCAGGATTTGCAGGTGATCGGGAAACCCTGACGGGGCGAGCGAGTTGGCACGTCGCGTAGTTCGGATTCGTAAACGCAATGACCAATTAACAGTTTCGCGAAAAGTGTAATAAATTCCGATGACCGCCGGATTTTTTCCGATCCAAGAAGCGTCTCGATGATGCCTTGCATGCGTAATAAGTGTTTGGAGGGAAGAATCGATGGTACGCCGTGGTCAAAAGAACTCTGCGCCGTTGTACGCTGAACCTGAATCAACGGGCGGACCTGCGAGGGCGGAGCTGATCAAGCTTATCAGGCACCGACTGCACGAGCCGCTTGGTCCGACATTGCTAGTGCTGCAGCTCCTGCTGCGCGAAGAATCGCTTTCGCCGCAAGGTGTTGCTCTTATTCGAATGCTCCAGCGCAGTATCAAAGAAGAAGTACGCGCCATCCACGAATTGCTAACTATTATAGAAACCTTTATTCAAGAACCGACCCAAACAGAGAGTCAGGCAGAACAGCGATAGGAAGGATTCTTCCTATCGCCAGGGATTGCAGGTGATCGAAAAACGGTAACGAGCAAGGAAACCAAAAGCACTGTTCGCTACATCGTCACCAAAGGCGCTTACATGCAAATGGGTGGCCCGACCCGGACTTAAGATAACGCTCGAAAGCTTCCGCTTTTGTTCGACTAGTGAACGCTATGTACGTAGTCAGCCTCCATGGCTTGGATTTCGCAGTGTGTGAGGATTCTCCTGCGTTGTGCTCTCGCAGAGAGCTGTTTCAGATCCCCGGTTATTCCGATGTAACGCTGACCTTCCGTGGAAAGACTTTCAATGAGGTACACGTAATACAAACGGGAGCCGACCTGCTTCGCGCAAACGACGGCCCAGTCCTGCGAAGCGCGAGCGCGAAGCAGGACGGATGGGGGGGGATTCGAACCCCCGGTGCCTTTCGGCACACACGCTTTCCAGGCGTGCACAATCAACCGCTCTGTCACCCATCCAGAACAATCTTCCGCTTCCTCTGAATCTTAGTCTCGGTCGGTCGAGCGACGATCGGAATAGAGTAGGACTAAGAGGAAGCGCGAGAGGAAGATTATCACAGTTGCAAGCGCCGGAACAATTCGTCGAGCGGTAGTTGAATGCCGATGTAAAATTCGCCGAAGTCGGCGTACTCGGCGCTGACCGGGTCGAACCGCATTTTATAAACGATGGCTTTGATCTGAAACGTGTCGCGCGCGAAAAGAGTCACGCCCCATTCCGCGTCGTCGAGACCGGTCGAGCCGGTGATCAGCTGTTTTACTTTGCCGGCGAACTCGCGCCCGACACTGGCGTGTCCTTTCATCAGTTTGCGGCGTTCATCATACGGCAGCGCATACCAGTTGCGCTGCTCGCCGCGGCGCTTGCTCATATTATAAAAACAAATCACCGGCCAATCGGGCAACGTGGGATAAACGCGCTCCTGTCGATAATGCTTAATTCGCTCGCGAAATGATCTCAGCGCTTCTTCGAGTTTTGCAGGATCCTTGCGCACACTCGATTCGAGGGTCTGCGCGTATTCTTCCTCGGTCGTGATGTATTCGCTCTCCTCGGTCAGCGACAAATAACTGTAGACTGGCGTTAGCACATCCGGGCCTAACGAGAGCGACAATCGTTTCTCAATGCTATTGGCGTTGTGCAAATCGGGCGTGATCAGCATGAAGCCGATATCGGCCTTTGGCGTCACGATGCCAAGCGTGAGCAATTGAGTGGAATCCATCGCGCGCACTTCCTGCACCAGCGAAGAGAGATTTGTTTTCGCAGCGTTTTGTTCCTCGCGATTGAGTAACTGCCATTGGCCGTACTCGATCCGGTAAAATAAATGCACGCAATGCCAGCCTTCCTCTGGAACAAGCGTGGTGTTCTTGTCAGTCATCGCCGTAGTTTCGGACGCGAAAGGGGTCGGTCAAGACTCGCCCATTCTTTCACACAACGGCACAACGGTAACGGAGGGCAACAACACATAGTTGGAGTCCGTTGTGACCTTTGTGGACTTTGTGCGAGAAATCATCAGGTGTTGGACACTGCTTTCGGCAGATGCGGAATGCAATATTCTTCCCCGTCCTGGGCCACGCGGAAATCGAGATTCGGATCGCTTAGCTCGGTGGCGCCACAGACCGCGCAGCGATGGAGCGTTTCAGTGGGACCGCGCGAGTCGGTTTCAAAACGTTTGCGTCGTGTCGAGACGTCGTGCCGGTGCCGCGCTTGATGAATAATCTCCGGTCCGAAGAAAATGAAATAGTTAATGAATGCGGCAACGAGCGCTGCGCGATACGAGTTCGGTCCCAGAAAAAAACCGAGCATCAAAAATGCGGCGTAAATCCAAGCCAGCCATTTGATTTTTACAGGCAAGATAAAAAGGATGTAAATGACTTCCTCGGGATAAAAGCGCGCGAATGCGAAGAACAATGACGTGATGAGCATTCCATTAGAGAAATTGCCGCCGAAAAAGAATGCCGCGATGGTCGTGCCAATCATCCCAACGACGAAATAAAGAGTCAGCCGGAACGGCCCCCACGCGCGTTCGAGACCTTCGCCGATAAACCAGAGAAACCAGAGCGCGAGAAGCACCCATAGCGGACTGAACGTCTGCGGAAGGAAGATATAGGTGACGAGCCGCCAGACCTGGCCTCGAAGAATCAAAGCTGGATCGAGCGTTAGAAACGATTCGAAGCCGCGATTAAGATAAACCAGCACATAAACCAGCGCGGTGAAGCCAATCACGATCCGGATCAGTCCCGGAATGCCCAGAAAACCAAAACGGCGTTCGAGTTTATCCAGCCAAGTCATTGCGATTTAGCCGAGTTTAATTGTTCACACAAAGAACACAAAGGACACAACGCGACCACAACTCGGGTAATCTTTGTGACCTTTGTAGCCGTCGTGCGCGAGACAAACTTTACCGGTGTTTGAATGGCGGCTAGCTTGGCGCGTGAGCGAAAGAAAGACGCCGCTTTACAACGAGCACATGCGGCTTGGCGCGAAGATCGTTCCATTCGCCGGCTGGTTAATGCCGGTGCAATACACCAGCATCGTTGAGGAACATCTGGCAGTGCGAAACAATGTCGGCGCCTTCGACATTTCGCACATGGGCCAGTTCATCGTGGACGGCGCCGGTGCGCGCGATTGGCTCAATGGCATGTTGACCAACAACGTCGACAAGCTCGATGTCGGCCTGGGTCAGTACACGTTTTTGCTCAATGACCGCGGCGGGATCATTGACGACCTGATTGTATATCGCATCGAGGAGCAGAAGTTTTTGCTCGTCGTGAACGCGGCCCGCGCGGATGAAGATTTCGCATGGCTGCAAGATCATCTCAGGGAAAAGCGCTCTCCAGATCGCCCGGGCGGGGAGACCGCTGCTTCTTGCAATTTAACTAGTCGCAGCGCGGATTTTGGCGCAGTGGCCATTCAAGGTCCGCGGACCATGGCACTATTTCATGCGCTCTTCGGTAAAGACATCGAGCTGCCCGCGCGAAACCACATCGTTGATGTTCCATTTAACACAACAAATGTTTCGATCGCCCGCACCGGCTATACCGGCGAGGATGGCATTGAAGTTTTCTTCCCCGCAAACGACGCGGTGAAGTTTTGGAATGCGGCGTTTGAACGAGGCAAGCCGCTCGGAATCAAGCCGTGTGGCCTCGGCGCGCGGGATACGTTGAGGTTGGAAATGTGCTACCCGCTCAACGGCTCGGATCTCTCACCCGAACGCAATCCGATCGAGGCTGGACTCGGATTCTTCGTCGATCTAGCCAAAGCAGACTTCGTCGGTCGCGATGCGTTGCTAAAGACAAAAGAATTCGGCCCTAGCGAAAAGCTAGTGCCGTTCCGGATGAAGGAGAAAGGTCCGCCGCCGCGGCCGCACTACGCTGTGTTCCGGAACGGCGAGCGCATTGGGGAAGTAACCAGCGGCACGCTTTCTCCGAGCTTGAACTGGGGCATTGGCATGGCGTATGTGTCGTCGGCGCACGCGAAGATCGGCGTTGAGATTGACATCGAGATTCGCGCGCAAAAATTTCCAGCCACCGTGGAAAAGAAACCGCTCTACAGGAAACCAGCATCATGATCATCCCAGACGATTTGCTCTACACCGAAAGCCACGAATGGATTAAGCGCGAAGGCGACAACATCCGCGTCGGCATCACCGATCACGCGCAATCGGAATTGACCGATGTGGTTTATGTCGAGTTGCCGAAACTCGAGCGGCAGGTGAACGCCAAAGAACCAATCGCGGTCATCGAATCAGTGAAAGCGGCGAGCGACATCTATTCGCCGGTCAAAGGCACGGTTCTCGAGGTGAACAAGGCGCTCGAAGCCGACCCAGGCTTGATCAACCGCGAACCTTACGCGCAAGGGTGGATATTCGTTCTCAAGATCGAGAACCCCGACGATCTCAAAAATCTGAAAGACGCCGCCGCTTACAAAACGCATATCGGTTGAAACCGAAATTTTTTCGAACGCCCGCGGATTTCCGAAGCTGGCTGGAGAAGAATCACGCGACGGCGACTGAGCTTTGCGTTGGGTTTTACACAAAGGATTCCGGAAAGCCGAGCATCACTTGGCCCGAGTCGGTGGATCAAGCGCTCTGCTTCGGTTGGATCGACGGAATTCGAAAGCGCGTTGACGAAATCAGTTACCAGATTCGGTTCACGCCACGGCGACGCGGCAGCATTTGGAGCGCGATCAATATCAAGCGCGCTAAGCGGCTCGTTAGGCAAAAGCAAATGCGACCGGCCGGATTAACAGCGTTCGCGGCGCGGATCGAGAACAAGTCAGGCATTTATTCTTACGAGCAACGGAGCACCGAGTTGAGCCAGCCGTACGCAAATTTGCTGAAGAAGAACAAAGCAGCCTGGAACTTTTTCAAAAAACAGCCGCCGTCGTATCGAAAAATGATCGGCTGGTGGATTATCAGCGCGACGAAAGAAGAAACGCGATTGGCTCGCCTGGCAAAATTAATCAGCGAGTCGGCGAAAGGAAAACGCTTGCTTCAATAGCGATCAGCGTTTGCTGAAGATCAGCTCAGCTATGACAGACCAGAGACGGCAATATTGATAAGCAGCGCAAGAATGATCGTGTTGAACCCGAATGAGAGAACGCTGTGGAACAGAGTGATGCGGCGCATTCTGCGTGAGGTGATCTGCACGTCCGACACCTGACAGGTCATTCCAACCACAAACGAAAAATAGGCAAAATCAAAGTAATCCGGCGGATGATCGCCAGGGAAAATAAGTCCGCCGGCATGCCGATTTACGCCAGGTTGGTCGCTATCGCCGTAAAACGCGTGCGCATAACGCAAACCATAAACCGTATGGACCAGCGTCCATGAAAAGATCACGGTCATCAACACGAGCAACAGATGAATAATGAAATGCGGGTCCGTCTGACTCTTTTTCACGCTGACGAGAAATCCGACTGCGAACAGCGCAGCAGATGCGGTGACCACAACGAAAAGGAAAACCAGGAAGCGGCTGAGATCTTGTTGCTGCGCTAATTGACGTATTTTGCGCTGCGGTGTCGTCAGAATTGTCAGCCAAGCAAGCACAAGGATAACGACATCGACTGCATTCCAACCTGCAATTGCCGCACTCCAGACCCGAAGATGCCCCCCCGCGGCAAAGAAAACCGCCGCACCGGCGGCCAATCCCAGCCCAAGGCGATGACGCGCGTCCAGCCGCGAAATAAGATCGACAAGGCGCACGTTAGCGGCCGGCTTTCTTTATCGCGAAGCCGATGTAGCCCCAGCGGCCCCATTCGTAATGCGAAGTGCGCTGCACATCGCGGCGGCCAGTCTTTTTTTCGTGCGCGTACGTTTTGGTGACGAATTCAGGGAACGCAGCGTTCATCTGGACATCATGTGAGACGAGCAATCCGCCGTCCCGCAGGCGCGGCCAGAACTGGCGAAATTCCCACAGCATGTGCTCGTAGCTATGCGAGCTGTCGTGCAAGAACATGTCGATGGACCGTGGTAGTTCGTCGCCTTTGAGTAAATCCTCGACTCGACCGCGCATCGGCACAAATCCACCCGAAGATCGCAGTTCATCGGGGATTAGAGCTCCTTGCTCGCAATCCTCGCTCAATTCGATGCTGTAGAGCTTCGAGGTAGCGAGCTTTTCATCCGCAAACGCTTTCAAAGTGAACGCCGAGGACATGCCGATAAACCCGCCCGACTCGACGAGCACCGTAGGGCGCAACCAGCGCGTCAATCCGTAAAGCGTTGCACAATCGAGCGCTCCCATCACGCCTTCGCTGCCGTAAGCGTCTCGGCTGTTAATCATCTCCGACATGAATTCGCTGGCCCGAATTTCCCTCGCGAAACGTGCGACAGCATCCCACATCGAGTAAAAGGTCGCAGATGGCGAGGAGGCCTGAGTTGTTTGTTTCAATTGACGGCGCTGAGGGAGTTGGAATACGCGCATATTCCGCTAATTCGGGAGTGAACATTCGCTAAGCTTCAAATTGGCGCGAGTGTTTATTTCCGCGCCGCTCAGCGGCACGTCGTGTCGAGCGAAGTCGAGACATCCCGGTGTGTAACCGATAGGTTTTCGCCACGGGATTCCTCGACTTCGCTCGGAATGACGCTCGAATGCTGTTATACATTGATAACACCTCCGAATCGCCCTTTTTTCCTAGCCAAGCTGTGCTTAATTCCTCCGTTTTCCCCATGAGTAGTAAACCGAAGCCGCGCGAGACGGAACCGAACTTTGAGAGCGCGATGGATCGGCTCGAGAAAATTGTCGAGCAGATGGAGTCGGGTAAATTGCCACTCGAAGATCTGATCGTCCGCTACGAGGAAGGAATGAAACTGGTAAAAATTTGCCAGGAACGTCTTGCCAACGCCGAGCAAAAGATCGAGATCATTACACGTAACAGCGCCGGGAAAGCCGTAGTACAAGAATTCGAGCCGACCCAAGAAGCGGGTCCTCCAGAGAAAGCAGCGGTCGAACCCGAAAGCACCGATGACGAAATCAAACTCTTCTGAAAGTCCGCAAACCCACGAGCTAACAAACGCGCCGAAACGTTTGCTCGATGGAATCCGTTCGCCAGCCGACATCAAAGCGCTTCGTGAACAGGATCTGCCGCAACTCGCGCAGGAAGTACGCGATGAGCTGATCAAGGTTCTCTCGCAAACCGGGGGACATCTGGGACCGAATCTCGGCGTGGTCGAATTGACCATCGCTCTGCATCGTGTCTTCGATACACCGCGAGACCGCTTTGTCATGGACGTCAGTCATCAGGGCTACGTCCATAAGATTTTTACCGGCCGCCTCGATCGTTTTCATACGATGCGGCAATTCGAGGGCCTCAACGGATTTCTTTTGCGCACGGAAAGCGAACACGATTGCTACGGTGCCGGTCATGCTGGCACGGCGCTTTCCGCTGGTCTCGGCATGGCTGTGGGACGAGATCTGCGCGGCGGCGATGAAAACGTTGTCGTAATCGCGGGCGATGCCGCGTTCACCTGTGGAATCAGCTACGAAGCGCTCAACAATGTCAAAACGCATACCAAGCGTTTCATCGTCGTGCTCAACGACAACGAGTGGTCGATCGCAAAAAACGTGGGTGCGATCGCTAACTACCTGAACAGCATCGTGACGAATCCCACTTATGCGCATCTACACGATAAGGCGCGCGATTTCGTCCAGGCGATTCTTGGAAAAACCGGCGTGCAGCTCGCGCATAAGGTGGAAGAAAGCGTCAAGGGTTTGCTCGTGCCGAGCGTGATTTTTGAAGAACTCGGACTGCGCTACTACGGCCCGATCGATGGGCACGATATCCCGTTGTTGATACGGACATTCGAGTTTCTGAAGACGCAGGAAGAGCCGGTGCTGCTGCACATTCTCACCAAGAAAGGCAAAGGGTACGAACCGGCCATTAAACAGCCCGACAAGTTTCACGGCCTGGGCAAATACAAGATCGAAAGCGGCGAGACTGCGCCGACGGCGACGCCCACCTATTCGGAAATCATTGGCAAGACACTGGCGAAGTTCGCGGACACCAATCAGAAGCTAGTGGCCATCACGGCGGCGATGCCGAGCGGGACGGGCCTTTCGCATTTCGCCAAGGCGCACCCCACTCGCTACTTCGACGTCGGCATTGCGGAAGAGCATGCCGCGCTTTTCGCCTGTGGGTTAGCGACGCAAGGCCTGACGCCGTTTCTCACGATCTATTCCACGTTTTTTCAGCGCGCCTACGACATGGCGATTCACGACATGGCGATCCAAAAACTAAACGTCAGGCTCTGCATGGACCGCGCTGGATTAAGCGGCGACGATGGCCCGACGCATCATGGTTTGTTCGACATCGGTTATCTGCGCCACATCCCAAATTGGGTGCACATGCAGCCAAAGGACGAAGACGAATTCGCCGACATGCTCTGGACAATGGCGCACTACAACTCCGGTCCAATCGCCGTCCGCTACCCGCGAGGTCCGGGGACAGGCGCGCAAATCAAATCGGAACCAAAACTCCTCGAGATTGGCAAAGCGGAAGTCGTGCAACACGGCCGCGAGGTGGCGATCTTCGGGCTGGGCAACATGTTTGAGGTTGCGGAAGAAGCCGCGCGCAAACTTGAAGAGAAAGGAATTTCCGTTGCGCTGATTAATCCACGTTGGATCAAACCCATGGACACCGGCACGCTCGAATTTTTCGCCAGAAGTGTAGACGTAGTCTGCACGATCGAAGATCACGTGTTGTACAATGGTTTCGGCTGCGCGGTGATGGAACATCTGCACTCGCAGATGATCAATACACCTGTGGTGCGGATCGGTTGGCCCGATCAATTCATCGAACACGGCGCCGTCCCAATCCTACGGAAGAAGCACGGCATCACAGCCGACGCACTCGTGGAAAAAGTGCTTCCGCTCCTTCGCAAAAAATCCAAGCTCACGCCATCTGTGGCCTGATAAAAGCGAAGGGCGCCTTCGTTTCCGAAAGCGCCCTTCATAGTTTCGATGGCGATAAGCCGAATTCTGTCGGCGTGATTGCTCACGCTGATGATCATTCATCTCATCCGGATTTCTCCGAATGCCCGGCGAATTTTCATTCGCCGTAATGCGACGATACCCGAGGATTCTATCGGGCCGGCTGCCCTTCCTCTGTTTTGTCTTGCACCACATGGGGTTTTTCGTGCCTCGCGAATTGCTCCGCGAGCGGTGAGCTCTTACCTCGCCTTTTCACCCTTGCCTGCGCTTTTCTCAAAGAACCGGCGGTGTGTTTTCTGTGACACTTTCCGTCGTCGCAATTTTTCAACTGCGACGCCCGCGTATTTTACGCGGCATGCTGCCGTATGGTGTTCGGACTTTCCTCCAGCAAGCCTTCCGGCTCACCAGCGATCATCTGCCATCGGCTGGAAGTATATCATAATCAGGACTGCAGGAAAGCAGGCAGAGAGTCGCCGACGCAGCAGTTGCCGTGACTCAAAACGGTGAGGGAACCGCGATCAGAAAAATGATAATCATTGCCAGCGCGATGATGAGCTTGGCGAGCATGGCGCCAATGTTCCCGAGCAAACTTCCCCAGCCGGCGCGGCCGACGTCAATCATGCGTTTGCCCGCGATGACTTCACCGACGATTGCGCCAATCACCGGACCAACGAACAGGCCGATCAGGCCGAAAAACAATCCGACTAGTGCCCCCAGAATCGCGCCAAACGTTCCCCATTTCGTTGCGCCGAAATATTTCGCGCCGAAATAGCCAGCGAGAACATCGAGCCCGTACGTCGCGAGCGTCAGCAGCACCAGCACAACGATCGTGTGCCAACCAATGCTCTTGTCCGGGCCGAGCATGATCCGATGAATGATCGCAGCGGCGAGAATAATGGTGGTGCCTGGGAGAACCGGCGCGATGGTGCCGATCAAACCGACAGCGAAAAGCACAATCGTCAAAAACCACCAAAACAGTTCCATTCGCACGCAGCAGCAAAATTTTTGACCCCGCAGTTGTCGAACTTATACTGAGTTTCCCCCACTTAAACTCAAACCAGAGGATTGTTTATGCCACTTGCTGTTGGAACCAAAGCACCAGATTTCACGTTATCGACCAAAACCGCTGACGGACCGAAGCAAATCAAGCTGAGCGACAATTTCGGAAAGAAAAACACATTGCTGCTTTTCTTTCCGATGGCGTTCACGGCCACGTGCACGACGGAAATGTGCGAAATCAGCGCGGGCCTGAATGGCTACACCAATTTGAACGCCAACGTGTACGGAATTAGCGGCGATAATCCGTTTGCGCAGGAAGCGTGGGCACAGAAGGAAAAGATCACAGTGCCGCTGCTGAGCGACTACGAACACAAAATCGCGAACGATTATGGCGTGATGTACGACTCGTTCCTGCCGCAAATGAATCTCGGAATGAGCGGCGTGCCGAAACGTTCTGCATTTATCATCGATAAAAATGGCGTGATCCAATACACAGAGAGCAACGATGATGCCCGGCAGTTGCCGAATTTCCAGAAGATCAAAGCAAAGCTGGAAGAATTGAAGTGATGCGCAACGAATGAAACTTTCGCTTCCGTCGTTCGCGGGGTGGCGTTCGGGAGCATTGGCGGCTTTCACTCGGTTTCCCTGGAACATTCTTTGTGGCGCGACTGGCGCTGCATGTTTGATCACGCTGATTCACACCGAGCACAATGAGTGGCTCGAAGGACAGTGTGTGCGTTTGGCAATGGCAGCGGCCATTGGCATGCCGCTGTTTTTTTCCCTACACATCCTGCGTGAACGAATTCCGAAATTCACTCCATGGCCTATCGAAATTGTCGGCCTGTTTGTTCTCGCGGGATGGTTTCTTGTTCAACCCGTCTCGCCGCTGCAGTTACCGGGAATCATCTGGATTCAATGGCTGCTTTTTTTGGCAGCACTGCATTGTGTCGCTGCAGTCTCGGCCCATTTCTCTCGGAGAGAGAGTTTGGGCTTCTGGCAGTTTAACCGGCGTCTCTTTATCCGGTTTTGTCTCGTGACGCTTTACACTGTCGTTCTGACCGCAGGATTGGAATTGGCAATGCTCAGCGCGGACAAACTTTTTCAGCTCGAGCTTAGCAAAGAGTACGGCGATTTATTTTTCCTGATGGTCGGATTGTTTCAGCCGACATTTTTTCTGGCCGATGTGCCACGCGATTTCGCAGCGCTCGATCTTGAGGCTGATTATCCCCGCGGACTAAAGGCATTCACTCAATTTGCGCTCGCGCCACTGGCCGCGGTCTACACTGCAATTCTCTACGCCTACGCAATCAAGATTGTCGTTATTCGAAGTTGGCCGCATGGCTGGGTGGCGCTGCCGGTGCTGCTGCTATCAGGAATCGGGATTCTTGCTTTCCTCCTGCTCTCGCCGCTCCGCACTCGGCCGGAAGAAAAGTGGGCGCACTGGTTCGCGACAAATTTTCCACGCGCGCTCGCGCCGTTGGCTGTTCTTCTATTGCTCTCGTTACATGTCCGTGCTCGCGAATACGGAATCACCGAGGCGCGTTATATCGGAATCGTGGCGGCCCTGTGGATTTTTGCCTGGGCGATTCTGTTTACTGTGCGCCGAAACGCCGGCATTCGCTGGATTCCAACAAGTCTCGCAATCATTGCAATGCTGTGCGCGTTCGGCCCTTGGAGCGCCGGAGATATTTCAAAAATGAGTCAGCTCAAACAGCTCAAACACATGCTGCAAGCACACGGAATGTGGAAAGACGATCACGCCGCCCGTCCCGATGGCACAGCGAATTTCTCTTCTAAAGAAAGCTCGGATTTCGAGAACAAGATTAGTTATCTGGTTCGAATGCACGGCGGCCAAAGTATTCGAAAAATCTTCGAACCGATTATGGCGACCGTAGATTGGTCGAAATTGAATCCCTGGGATGCTACGACACAGAGCGCCCGGGCCGTTCGATTAACGCCGAGTGGATCCCTTTACCTGCCGAGTGAAGAAAATTCGCATCTGGAAATTGTTAAGCGCAGCGAAGCATCTATTGGCGTGACTGATTTTCGCGAGGCATGCCGGACTCAAGTTTATCCGGGGGGATCGGTCCGCTGTGGAGACATAACGATTTCACTCGAGGGCGGCGCACTACGATTCTCGACCGCACACGATGAGAAACCCAAGGATATACCAATGCGGAAAATTCTAAATCACTCCAACATCGGTTCGAGCGAGAAGGAGCTATCTACTGAGAGCCTCACACTGGATCTCCCGGAAGCGCAACCGATGTTCCGTTTGATCTTTGATCGCATCACTTTCCGCCGCGATGCGGCTGACATTCGTATCACCGGAGCGGACTTTTACCTGCTGGAAAAGTAGCAGGGCGCACGGCGAACAGACCTTGCGTTGTGTCAGCACGCAATAGAGTGTCTTGCACGGTGAACGACGAATTCAAAACGCTCAAAAAATTCGACGCCGGTAAGGGCCGCGAAGGGTTTTTCTTTTCACTGCCGGCCCTGCAAGAACAAGAAATCGGCAAAATTTCGCGGTTGCCGGTGAGCATTCGGATTGTCCTCGAATCGGTGTTGCGCAACTGCGACGGGAAAAAAGTGCGACGGAAAGATGTTGAGGCGCTTGCAAAATGGAACGCGAAATCACCCGCGAACGAGGAGATCCCATTCGTCGTTGCGCGCATTGTTTTGCAGGACTTCACCGGGGTTCCGCTGATTGTCGATCTCGCGGCGATGCGCAGTGCCGTGCAACGGCTCGGAAGCGACCCGAAGATCATCGAGCCGCTCGTGCCGGTCGATCTGGTTGTCGATCACTCTGTGCAGGTCGATTTCTTTGGTTCGCCGCGCGCGTTCGAGCTCAATTTGGAGATGGAGTTCAAGCGCAATCGCGAGCGTTACCAATTTCTCAAGTGGGGACAGCAGGCTTTCAAGACTTTCCAGCTCATTCCGCCGGGAATCGGCATCGTGCATCAGGTGAATCTGGAATACCTCGCGAAAGGCGTGTTGAGCCAGACGTCACAAGTCAGAGGTCAGAAGTCGGAAATCTTTTTCCCCGATACTTTGGTTGGCACGGATTCGCACACGACGATGATCAACGGACTGGGCGTGGTTGGCTGGGGCGTGGGCGGAATTGAGGCGGAAGCAGGGATGCTTGGGCAGCCGGTTTACTTTTTGACGCCGGAAGTGGTGGGCGTGCACATGACCGGACAATTGCGCGAAGGGGTGACAGCGACCGATCTCGTCTTGCACATCACGCAGTTGCTGCGCGCCCAAAAGGTCGTTGGCAAATTCGTTGAGTTTTACGGTGAAGGCGCCGCATCGCTGCCGGTGCCTGACCGCGCAACCATCGGCAACATGTCGCCCGAGTACGGTGCGACGATGGGCTTTTTCCCGGTTGACCACGAGTCAGTGAAGTATTTGCGGGCTACGGGACGCAGCGAGGAGGTATGTCTTGCTTTCGAAAATTATTTTCGCGCCCAGAACATGTTTGGCATGCCGCGAAAAGGCGAAATTGATTACAGCGTTGATATCGATTTGGATCTTGCGGACGTGCAGCCGAGCGTTGCCGGACCGAAGAGGCCTCAGGACCGGATTGATTTGCCAGAGCTCGGGAGAACGTTTCGCGAACTTCTTGAAAAACCGGTGCACGACGGCGGCTACGGAAAGAAACAGGTCGATCTTCGCGAAAAGCATGTCGTCGAATTGAATGGCAGCGCGCCACGCGACAGCGCGATGTTTTCTACCGATACCAAGGAGGATCAGGGAATCACCCCCGGCGAAGCACGTAACGTGCTCGAGATGGTTTCAAACCGACCAACACCCGATCCGGGCAAAGAAATTGAAGCTGAATCGAGCCAAGTGTTCCTACATGGACGTACTCACATTAGCCACGGCAGCGTCCTGATCGCCGCGATAACGAGCTGCACAAACACGAGCAACCCAAGCGTGATGATTGCGGCTGGATTGTTGGCGAAAAAAGCAGTCGAGCGCGGTCTGCGTGTCGATCCTGGCGTGAAAACGTCGCTCGCACCCGGGTCCCGCGTTGTTTCCGATTACCTGGAAAAGACCGGACTCCAAACATATCTCGACCAGCTCGGATTCAATCTCGTCGGCTACGGCTGCACTACTTGCATCGGCAACTCGGGGCCGCTGCATCCAAATATCGAGAAGGCCATTCACGAATACGATCTCGTCGCGGCTTCGGTTCTTTCGGGAAATCGGAATTTTGAAGCCCGCGTGCATCAGCATATCAAAGCAAATTTTCTGATGTCGCCCCCACTGGTTGTCGCCTTTGCCCTCGCCGGCCGAGTTCACATCGATCTTTCCCGCGATTCACTTGGTAAGGACAAAGACGGCAAAGAAACTTTCCTTCGCGATCTGTGGCCGACTCTTACCGAGATCCAGGATATGATGCAGAGAGCGCTCACACCTGAAACGTTTCACAAATTTTATCGCAATTTCGCAGAGCAAAATCCGAAGTGGAACGAAATTCCATCGAGCACAGGTGACATTTACCAGTGGGACGAGGAAAGTGATTACATTCATGATCCGCCGTTCTTCGAAAACTTTTCGATGGAGCCCGGCCACATCGCCGAAATCCGGAGCGCTCGCGCGCTTGGCATTTTCGGCGACACAGTGACGACCGATCACATTTCGCCTGCGGGAGCGATCAAAGAGAGTTCCCCCGCTGGAAAATATTTGATGTCCCGCGGAATTCAGCCGCGAGATTTCAACAGTTACGGCAGCCGCCGCGGCAATGATCTGGTGATGACCCGCGGCACATTCGCGAATGTGCGAATCAAAAACCTGATGGTGCCCGGAACGGAAGGCGGCGTGACGAAATATTTCAGTCCGAGCCGGACTGGCGGTTCAAAGAACGGCGAGGGCGAACAGATGTCGATCTTCGATGCGGCGATGAAATACGCGGAAACAAGGACTCCGTTGGTCATACTCGCCGGTCACGAATACGGCACAGGATCATCGCGTGATTGGGCAGCGAAAGGGACGCGTTTGTTAGGCGTGAAGGCGGTCATCGCGGCAAGCTTTGAGCGAATTCACCGTTCGAACCTGGTTGGAATGGGCGTGCTGCCGTTGCAGTTTCTGGAGGGCACATCCGCGCAATTGCTCGGGCTCGACGGCTCGGAAAAGTTTTCGATCACGGGATTGTCCGACTCGATCAAACCTGGACAACAGGTCACGCTCGAGATCGAAAGCAAAGGTCGACAGAAACGTTCCGTGCCGGTGAAGCTTCGGATCGATACGCCGATCGAGATCGATTATTATCGGCACGGCGGCATTTTGCCGTTTGTCCTGCGGCAACTGCTAACGAAGCAATAATTGCGGGGAGGTCTCTGTGAGGCGCCTTGTTTTTGGGCTATCACCAGCCGCGAGAAAAAACTGCCTGGAACTCAGAAAGCTTTTTGTGTTGTCACTTGTCGAGAACGCGGATCGTCGTAGATCGCGATATCTGATCACGAGAAATCGTAGTAAATAGATTTCTTTAGAATCTCTTCTTTAGCTGGAGGTACCAGAACCGGCCTTTGATGGTGGTTAACGACTCATCGTAACCGTTCTCGAAAGCGCCGGCCACAAATGGCGGGTCGGTATCGAACACGTTCTGCATCCCAAGTGTAAGAGTCGTGTTATTCAACCAAGCACGCCATCCACAAGGCTGGTATTCCGCTGTCGAGATCGGCATAACGTTTTTTTCCTTGCCATCTTTCGCCCTTATGTTTTTACCGCCATCTTTGGCAGAACCAGGCACAAGCGCGGGCGCGGGTGGCGGCAGATTGAACGTGTACGATGCGATTAAGTCGAGCGTAGCCCATGCAGCCACTTTCCGCGCGCGGAAAGGATAAGGAGCGGCGTTAATGCCGGGACCGCCAGTTTTAGGCATATTTAACTTCGGCGATCCTGTCAGACTGACATTGTCATCATTGTATTGGCCAACCCAGTGGACCACCGCGCCAATATCAAAACCCTGCATCCACGTGTCATTTGGGCCGTCGTAGAACAAACTGAAATTAGCTCGATTCCATGGCAGCGAACTCGTCAGCGTGAATCCCGGCGGTGCGAATTCACCCGCGATACCAAATCGCTTGGTGTCAGGGTTAACTTGAAGCTCGGCACGAGAGAGCCACGTGCCGTTGGCGGTGAATGTCAGCCGGCCGTAATCGCCGTGGCCAAAAATCGAAGACTCCAAAATATAAATCGCTTCGTAATCGAGACCTTCAAAGATCGCGCCTGAAAGGTTGTCGTTAGGATCGATGACCAGGTAAACCGGGCCCCGGTCTGGTGCACCATTCGGAAGCGGTGGCGTATTTGGTGGTGGTGGCGTCCGAAATACTAACCCTGGAAGATCGGCCTGAATAATGAATCCAGCGCCGAGGGACGAGATGAGCGATCGCAAATCAATATGCCACCAATCCGCGCTTAGTGTAAGACCCTTGAGCCATTTCGGGCTGTAAACGATCCCGTAGGACCATTCATAAGCGACTTCCGGTCGGAGAAATGGATTTCCACTAACGCGTTCCTCGATCTGGTATGGGCTCTTCATTACCCTTGAAAATGGATCGGTTATTTCTGGGAAGTTCTGCGTGCCCGCCGGTGTCATCTCGAACAGGGTAGGCGCATGGAACGCTTCGGTGTAGCTGCCACGCAAGGTAAGCGCGCCGATATACTTCGGATCAAGCGGCTGCCAGCGCACAGAGACCTTTGGCCTCTGCCCGTTATACTGGGAGCTCGTCGCCGGCTGAAATGGAGTTAGAACTGTTGAAGTGTTTTGGCTGTACCATTCTTCCCGCTCGGCGAAGTCAACCTCGAAACTGTACAAGCATGGGAAGTTCCATGTGGGACTGGTGAAGGGAACGCGGACCTCTTCGTAGATTGACCAGACATCCCGGTTTGCTCGAAAGCCTTGCCCGTCCTGTTGGCCAATGGAATTAAACGTTTGATTAAGCGAGTCACGATCGCGTGTCATTCTCTCCCCGCGATACTCACCGCCGATAGCAAATGAGACCGGGCCGGCCGGAAGATTAAACAAGTCACCGTTGATAGTTGCATAACCTAAGGGCAACTCGAATTCGCCAGTATTTTGCAAGGTGACATAAACTGCGCTTCTTGCCGCCCTGCTGTTACGGCCGAGGATACCAAGGAACGGATTAAACGCCGTGGCTGGGTCTGTATCCAGGAGCGCCTGCCGCAGTCCAGGTTGGCTCACCTCGCCAACGGACAAGTCCTGGCCTTCGTTCCGTGAATAACGGAAACCGGTTTCCCAGTTCCAGCTATTGAAGTACTCGCCAATTTCTCCCATCTCGCCCTTGAGCCCAACGTCAAACAGAGTGTCCCAGTAGGTGAACTTCTCGCTTCTTATGCCGGTGTCGTTAATGCCGCGAAACTTAACTCCCGTACTTACGGGGAGCCCGCTTCCGTCAGGGAAATAATTTGGGATAGTCGCATCCGCGACCGTGAACGGATTAAATGGGTTTAGGATTGGCACACTGATGCCACTGGGACTAAAACCCACGTTCGTACCCGGGATTTTGAATGGATCGGGGACAAACGGCACAGCTGCCAGAGATGAATCAAAATATGAGCGGACAAATTTGAAGTCGGTAAACACCGTCAGATATTTGTCACACAGATCACGCGTGAACGACCCGTAGTACGCTTGCCGATCCGCCGGAGGAAGGGCCGGCGTGATGGCCGCAAAGTTATAGAGGAAGTAGTTACCGCCGCCTTTATAACTAGTGCCGAACTGTGGGACGTGTTGACCTGCATTCGGTCCTATGATACCGGGCGCGCCGGGATACGCATTAGGATTAACACCAGCAAAAGGCAGGAACGGAAAACCGGGACGCTTGTAAAATGGAGAAGTTGCCGCATTCGGCGCCGAGTGCGGTGGCGGCGAGTTTGCGCCGAAAAACAATTTCGGGATCAAGCGGAAATCAAAGGTGCCAACTACGCCGGGGAAATTCCCGCTGCGGACATCGAAGCCACCCCAGGGAATTTGAAAAGCGTTGCTGGAGATGTCCCGGTCGCGGCTGAAAAGGCCACCGGTACGCTCCCAGAAATCGGCAATGACCACAATGTCCGTCTTGTCATCGCCCGTACCCGCTTTGATCCATGCCTCCCACTCGCCCATCTCATTGGAGGCTCCCAGGTTTGTATTCCCGTAACTTCCTCCGATCTCCAGCCCACGGAATTTGTGGAGTAAAAAGAAATTGACCACGCCAGCGACCGCGTCGGAGCCATACACCGCTGAGGCGCCGTCCTTCAGGATGTCGATGTGATCAATCATCGGGAAGGGAATGAGGTTAATGTCCTCGCCCTGGCTAGCCCCGGCGACACCTAACGAACCATATGCCACACGTTTTCCGTCGACGAGTACCAGGGTTTCCTTCGGCAAAAATCCGCGCAGGTTGAGTTGCACAGTGCCGTCGCCGCCATTGGCAATATTCAGATTGACGGTGCCGCCTGCTTCCTGAGGGAGAAAAGTCTGAAGGTCCTGTGCGTTGCGGATGCCCAATTTTTCCATGTCTGCTGGCCGATACGTATCCACCGGGTTCGGTCCGGTCTCTTCCGCCGTTGGAATGCTCGAGCCGGTCACAATCACGCGCTCGACTTCCGCCTCGCCCGGAACGGCGGCTGGAGGTGCAACGGCGGGAGCTGGCAACTGAGCAAATGTGACCGAGGATGGGAGCAAACGCATTGCCGCGATGCTCCATCCGGCATACCAGATCAATCGCTTGATGACGAGCTCCTCTTGTTAGACCTGCGTCGTTTTTAGCAGACTGCCGCGAAGAACAACAAGCTTTCCTTTGTAGCGTTATTTGCTGGACACGAATTACGCGAATTGCCACGAAATTTCAGACTCGTTCGGCAATTCCGGGGTTACGGCTTCGAGGTCGGGCGCGCCACTCCGTGCGCGCCGTTATCCATAGCGTGCGGCGCACAGAGGACTGCGCACCCTACCAACGCGCGTTACGTTTTAGTGTGAATTCGTGATCCGAGCTGATGGGATCAGCGAGATGGAAGGCCAAAGCCGCGAGGGTAGCGGCGATCGAGCAGAGCAGCGAGCGAGTTTCAAATTTGTGTGCTAGACACGAATTACACTAATTGCCACGAAGTTTCAGACTGCTTGCGAAAACTACTCCGACAATTCGTGTCAATTCGTGGAATTCGTGTCTGCTATCTGCTGGCAGCTTTGGCTTCGGCCACGATCTTATCAAAACGCGGGTCACCGCGTAAAGAGTCCCAGCACGGATTGAAGCGGAGATCGCCGTATGTCGTCGGCGCGTCTCCACGGATCGTCGCGACAATTTCGAGTTGCTCAAGCGCGCGGTCACGCTCGCCCGTCCACGCGTAAACCAGCGCCAGGTCGGCGACTTGGAGCGGACCCCATTGTGAGTCCTTGGCTATCGGCATGAGATCGACTGCGTGTCGTGCTTCGCGGATCGCGTCTTCTTTTCGACCAAGCCCAGCATCAAGCATCCCGGCTCGCCTGAAGTATTCTTCATCCTTAGGCTTGTCGCTCCATGTTGCGTCCAGCTTCTTGCGCGCCCCTGCAAACACCGCCAGCGCCTTCTCTTTATCGCCGCGCAAAAGCGCAACCTGTCCGTCCGCCCCAATCTCCGGAGGTTGCCCACCTAAGGCCCGATCCACGAACTTCGCAGGAGTAGCGGCGATCACCCTATTTGCCGCGTCGTAATCGCGCAGGTAAAGGGCCGCCATGAATCGGGTCCCCCAGATCTGTTCACTCGGACTAAAGTCGAGCGGCACTTGTTCTAGAAGAGATTGAGCCGCCACCGGATCACCCTGCGCCAGCTTGATCTCCGCTAGCAAAAGCTGAATCCAAGGGCCCTGTAGCATGCTGCTCGCAGCATCCTTCGTTATGAGTTGTTCGAACTCGGAGTAGCGGCGCAACTGAAAATAAGTCTGTCCGAGGCGCCATCCAACCTCACCGTTGCGTGGATCCAGCTCGCTTGCCTTTTGGAAGTTGGCGAGCGAAGCGTCCCACCGGTTTTGGCGCTTATCAATCCTAGCCCCGATCATGATCGCTTCAGAATTATTCGGCAACGTGCGGCGAGCGATAACCAACTCGTCACGTGCTCGGTCGAAATTACTGGTGTGAAGGTTCGCGTAGTAGTAATAGCGAGCCAATTCTAGATGAGCCTCCCCCAAATCTGGACGCACTCGCGACGCGGCCTCCGCAGCTTTCTTTGCTAACTCGAGGTGCTTGCGATCCTCGGGATCCTCGGTCGCGGAAGACAGGTCGACCTGCGTTTTCGCGAGGGCGCAATAGGCTAGGGCAAAATTGGGATCGCGCTGCGTGGCCTTTTCGAGCAGTTCTACTTCTCGGTTCAGGGGTTTTTCCTCGCCTTCCCAGTCGTACTGATCACCGATGGCCTTGGCCTCCGTATAGAGGGCATAGGCCACTGGATCGGCAGTCGGCCGTTCCGCGATTGCGGCTTTTTCCGCAGGAGAGAGCTTGGCCTGAAGTTGGTCGGCGATTTGCTGCGCGACCTCGGTCTGTATCGCGAATACGTCTGCGACATCTCGGTCGTAGTGCTCAGCCCAAAGGTGCGTGTCATTACGCGCATCGATTAGTTGCACCGAAACCCGCACCTTGTTACCGGCTCGGCTGACACTGCCTTCCACCACATTGTTAACACCTAATTGCTGGGCGATCTCTTTAAGATTGCGTTCGGTGCCGCTCTTATACTGCATCACTGAAGTGCGGCTAATTACTTTCAGGTCCTTGATCTTGGAAAGGTCCGATAGCAGCTCATCCTGGATGCCGGTCGCAAAAAACGCGTTCTCTTTGTCCTCGCTTAAGTTTTCCAGCGGCAAGACGGCGATTGATTTTTCTGACAAGGGCGTCAGTGCGTATCTGCTAGCAGCTTTGGCCGCGGCAACGATTTTGTCGAAGCGCTTATCACCGCGCAAAGAATCCCAGCACGGATTGAGAAGGAGATCGCCGTATGTGACTACATCATGCCAGCTTCCCGGAAGGGTCGCGACTTTTTCGAGTTGTTCGAGGGCGAGATCCTGCTCGCCGGTCCATGCGTAAACCAACGCCAGATTGGCAACCAGCACTGGAGCGTTGAGCGAGTCCTTGGCAATCGGGCTGAGTTCGACTGCCTGCCGTGCCTCGCGGATCGCCTCTTCTTTGCGTCCAAGCCCAGCGTCAAGTTTTGCAACGCCCGCGAAGTAGTCTGCATCCTTGGGTTTGTCGCCCTGTTGGGCGTCCATTTTCTGGCGTGCCGCTGCAAACGCCGCCAGCGCCTTCTGCTTATCGCCCCGCGTACGCGCAATCTGTCCGTAAGCCCAATTCCGATCCGCAAACTCCGCAGGAGTAGCAGCAATCACCCGATTTGCCGCGTCATAATCGCGCAAATAAAGGAGGGTCTTAATTCGTATGTCCCAAATCCATCCGTACGGGTCATACTCCCGCGGCACTTGCTCAAGAAGAGATTGAGCCGCGACTGGATCACCCTGTGCTAGCTTCATCATAGGTAGCCAATAGAAAGACTTCCCTATCGCGCCGACCCGTGGACCGCCGCTCGCAGCCTGTTTCTTTATGAATTGTTCCAACTCGGAGTAGCGGCGCATCTCAAAATAAATCTGCTCGAGACGGAATGCGACCTCACCATTGCTTGGATCCAGCTCGCTCGCCTTTTGGAGATTAGCGAGCGAAGCGTCCCAGCGATTTTGGCGCCTGCCGATCACAGCGTCGATCAGAAGCGCTTCGGCATTATTTGGCAACATGCGGCGAACGATCGCCAACTCATCACGTGCCCGGTCATAGGCAGCCTCTCTGTCACCACCAATAATAGAGTCAGGAGCGATCCAGTAATACCGGGCGAGCGCTAAATGACCCTCAGCCAAATCTGGACGCAGTCGCAAGGCAGTCTCCGCAGCTTTCTTTGCTAACTCGAAGTTTTCAAGTTTATCGCCCTGATCGAGCTGCGCTTTCGCGAGCGCGCAATACGCCAAGGCGAAGTTCGGATCGCGCTGCGTGGCTTTTTCGAGCAGTTCCACTTTTTGCTTCGCGGCTTTTTCATTTTCCGCATCCTCCCAATTGCTGTAGATGTCGATCTCCTTGGCCTTTGTGTAATAGGCATAGGCCACTGGATCGGCGGTCGGGCGTTCCGCAATCGCGGCTTTTTCCGCAGGGGAGAGATTCGCCTTAAGTTGCTCGGCGATTTGCTGCGCGATTTCGTTCTGCAGGGCAAAGATATCGGCAAAGTCGCGATCGTAATGCTCAGCCCAAAGGTGTGTGTCGTTGCGCGCATCGATTAGCTGCGCACTCACCCGAACTCGCTCGCCCGCGCGTTGGACGCTGCCTTCGACCACATATGAAACACCCAAAGTGTTTGCGATCTCGCGAAGATTTCGTTCCGAGTCGCTTTTGTATTTCATCACGCTCGTCCGGCTGATGACTTTTAAATCGGCAACCTTGGCAAGATCAGTCAGGATTTCGTCTTGCACGCCTCCAGCAAAAGATGCGTTTTCTTCGTCTTTGTTGAGATTTTCAAACGGCAAAACGGCAATGGATTTCTGTGGCGCGCTCTTCTCCACCATTTCCAGCGCAATCGGCTGCCTGGATTCTTCCAAGATTTTCTCAAAACGCGTATCGCCGCGCAACGGGTCCCACCACGGCAACAGTTTCAATTGGCCATAGCTGAGATTACTCGGCCGCCGGATGACGCTCGCAAGCTGTTCGCAGGCGAGATCTTTGTCACCAACCCACGCAGCGCTCATCGCCAAATACTTGATCATGACCAAGCCATCGATTGAGTCTTTTTCCACGGGAAGAAGCTCGATCGCTCGGCGGCCTTCTCGCAATGCGTCCTCCTTCCGGCCCAAAGCAGCATCGATTACACCGAGCACGCACCAGGCCGGGGCGTAATCTGGTTGAGCGTTTACGGTTTTCTCTTGGTTCTCGCGCGCAGCGGTAAAAGCCAATTGCGCCTTGTGTTCGTCGTTTGCCATGCGGGCGATAACGCCTTCGACGAAAGGACGCGGGAACTGAACACTCTCGTCGCCTAACGGGAATTCGGAGGCGAGGAGCGCGTCCTTGGCGGCCGTGACGTCGCGTTCGGCAAGTGCGCAAAGTAGCCATCGATCGGCTACCTGCGGCACAGCAGTAGGATTCGTCGCTCGGATGTCATCGATCACTTGATGCAATGGTCCTGTATCAGCTTTCCAATCGACCTCCATGAATGCGCGATCTGCCTTTATTCCGACGTCGTTTGGCGCAACAGTCAGCGCGCGATCTAACTTGGATTTTTGTTCAGCATAACGCCGGAACATTCCGTAACTAAATCCAGTCTGGGTGAGGATTCTCGCGTCGCGCGGGTTGAGCTCAATTGCCCGCTCGAGGTTTCGAGTGGATTCTTCCCAGCGTCCCTGACGCCTTTGGATGGAACCCATCAGTTTGAATACGTAGGGATCATTTGGCAGGCTCCGGCGTGCAACTTCCAATTCAGCCAGAGCGCCATCGTAATCTCGGTATCCGTTGTAAAGATGGTATGCTCGTGCCCAGTGTGTTTCGCCAGCATTTGGACGGATGCGAAATGCTTCCCGGAGGGCTGCTTCCGCCGAAGCCAACCGCGCAGGAGTATGATCAAAGAAGGCGTAAAGCGCGTCATGAGCCACCACGAGTAGGCAATAGGCTTTAAGAAACGACGGGTCGCGCGCCACGGCTTGGTTCAGCAGATCGATTGCCTTAGAGGCATCCGCCCCCAAAAGCTCACCGGCACGTGAATAAAGCTCGAAAGCCGCGGGATCGGTAGTGGGCTTTTCCTCGATGGCCAGTCTCTCAGCAGATGTGACATTGGCGTTCAGTCGTTCGGCGACTTTTTGCGCGATGTCGCTTTGCACGGCGAACAAATCATTCAAATCGCGGTCGTATTGCTGGGCCCAGACGTGCGTGTCCGTGCGTGTATCGATTAACTGCGCGTTCAGACGAAGATGCGTGCCGGCTCTGCGCACGCTGCCCTCCAGAACATGCGATACACCGAGATCGTTTCCGATCTGACGGAGATTCCGTTTGCCGCGGTAATCCATCACGCTGGTCTGGCTGATCACCTTGAGATCGGCAATCTTTGCCAGCTTTGTCAAGATGTCGTCCTGCACACCATCAGCGAATGCCGCGTGCTCTTTCTCGTCGCTCAGATTTTCAAATGGCAACACGGCGATGCCTTTGTCGGGCGGTAAGCTCGTTGCCAGGTTCCGATGCAGATAAAATGGAAGCGCCAGAGCCAAAGCAGTTATTGTCAACACGAGCACCAGAGCGGCTGGCGATCGCGCCCAGCGGAGCCATAAAGGAGCAGCGGCGCGTTCCAATTCAGCTTCCAGTTTCCGACGAAGGTCTTTCAGCGCCTGCAGTAGCTTGTGCGCGCTGGGATACCGCTCCTTGCGATCTTTGCGCAGCGTTTTATCGATGATCTGCTGAAGCTCAGTGGGCGTGTGCTTGATGTAACGCGTGAGAGGCGGTGGCTCTTTCTCTAGAATCGCAGACATCACCTCTCCTGGCGTGTCGCCGGTGAATAGCGTGTGCCCAGTTACCATTTCATAAAGGACCACGCCGAGACTCCAGATATCAGTGGTTGCATCAACTTGCGCGCCGCAGGCCTGCTCGGGCGACATGTAACGAACGGTTCCGAGTATGGATCCCAGATTCGTCTCAACGAGCAACAGCGCTTTATCTCGCGGCATGGTTACCGGCACTTCCTGTTCGGCAAGCTTTGCAATCCCGAAGTCGAGCACTTTCACGTATCCGTCCGGCCGGAGCATGATGTTCTCCGGTTTGATGTCGCGATGGACAATGCCTGTGTCGTGAGCGGCGGCGAGCGCGCTTACCACTTGAATCGCAAAATCGACAGCTTCACCGACCTCGATTCGTCCGCGCGCTAAACGTTGACGCAGCGTCTCACCTTCGATCAGCTCGCTGGCAATGTAGTGGGTTGAGTGATCCTCGCCGATCTCGTAAACCGTCAGGATATTTGGATGATTGAGCGCGACCACAGCGTGCGCTTCCTGTTGAAAGCGCTTCAGCCGATCCGCATCCCCCGTAAAGCGCATGGGCAGAAGTTTGAGCGCGGCCTTTCGGCCCGCTGTCATGTCAATGGCCAGATAAACCTCGCCCATTCCGCCAGCGCCGATCGATTCAGAAATCTCGTAGTGACCGATCGTACGACCGACGAGCGAATCAGCTTGCTGATTTTGAATAACCTTCGTCGCGAGACCAACACTTGATGTTTCTATAAACCGGCCGGCTCGTTGATCTGACGCCAGAAGCGCTTCAACTTCACGCTGCAAAACCACGTCGCCTTCGCAAGCCGTGTCGAGGAAGGCGCTGACGTGGTCCGGCTCTTTGTCCAGCGCGGCAAGAAAGATTTCCTCAATCGTTTGGAAGCGCGCCGGCGTCATGATTTAAGAACGTGACTCGTTAAGGCGTTACATTGTTACATCAAATTTCCGGTTCAACGGTTCAAAAATTTACGGTTTAACGGGGCGAAGCCATTCGTCATGCGAGCTTCGTCATTTTCTGTTAGTCCGCGTTCTGCAATTGCGTGTACAGCCAGGCCTTGGCAAATCTCCAGTCGCGCCTCACTGTGACAGGTGAAATCTTGAGCACTTCTGCCATCTCGTCGTAGTTGAGACCGCCAAAATATTTCAGCTCGACGACTTGAGCTTTTCTGGAGTTGAGCGTGGCCAGCGTTTCCAGTGCCTCGTGCAGATCGACGATCTGCTTTGATTCCTCTGGTGAAACCAGCGCTGCCTCGTCCAATTCTATTTTGAGCGCGCCGCCACCGCGCTTTTGGGATCGCTGACTCCTGGCGTAGCTAACCAGGATTTGGCGCATCGCGCGGGCGGCCACAGCGAAGAAGTGCGCGCGGTTCTGCCAGCGTAGATTGGTTTGGTCGGCCAGACGCAGATAAGCCTCGCTAACGAGCGCCGTCGTTTGCAGTGTGTGGTCCGTGCGTTCCGCGCCCATCTGACGATGCGCAAGGCGTCGGAGTTCCTCATACACGAGCGGAGTTAATTCCGCGAGAACAGCATCGTCCCCTTCACTCCATCGCGTCAGGAGATCGGTCACTCTCTGCTGAGAAACCGAGGGCACATCCATAACCGGTTTTCACAGCCTATCACCCCGAAACGTTTCTGCACGCGTAAGCGTCTTCGAAAGAAAACACGAACTGCACGAATTCTCACGAAATTTCGCAAGACCAGCACGACCTTGGAAATTAATTGGTGCCAATTGGTGAAATTCGTGTCTCAAAAGCGTCCGCCGAAAAAAACCTCGGATTCAGATGATCACTTTGATCGCTCTTTCGCGCTTATCCCAATGAAAGGAAACTACGGAACCAAAAAGAAAGAGATCACCTCAACAACAATTAGAAGAAAAAAATATGAAAACTCTACAGTTCAGAAATTCGATTAACCGGTCGCCTTTGCCGATCAGCTTCATTCTGTTCGCAGTCTTGCTGGCCTGCTTTGCGCTTCCGCCGACAGCTCGAGCCTTACTCCCGCCCCCCGCACCGGACGGAGGCTATCTCAACGCCAACACAGCTGAGGGGAGTAACGCCCTCTACTATCTCACCACCGGCTCCGGCAATACGGCCAACGGTTTTGATGCGCTGTTTGAAAACACGACCGGTGCCGCCAACACGGCCAATGGAGCGTTCGCTCTCTTTAACAACACCACCGGCGTCGACAACACCGCCAGCGGTGAGCAAGCTCTCTCAGAGAACACGCGCGGCGCGCAGAACACTGCTACGGGGTATGCCGCACTCACTTCAAACACCACCGGCAACTTCAACACTGCCAATGGAGGTCAAGCGCTCTTGAGCAATACTGTCGGCACGTTTAACAGCGCCTTCGGTCAGGGCGCACTCGCCTCGAATACCATCGGCATTGACAATACAGCCAGCGGCGCTGGAGCGCTCTATAGCAACACCACTGGCGACGACAATACGGCCAACGGTTTTCAGGCCCTCAATGACAACACCACCGGCAGCGAGAATACGGCCAACGGCAGTGGCGCGCTCTTTAGCAACACCACTGGCGGCGCCAATGTAGCTTGCGGATTTGAAGCGCTCTTTCACAACACCATCGGCATTCAAAACACGGCTGCGGGTCCATTTGCGCTTTTTCAGAACACGACCGGCCGATTCAATACGGCCAACGGCGCTGGAGCGCTTCAAGCCAACATCGGCGGCACTGCTAACACTGCTACCGGTGAGAGCGCACTCTCTGACAACACTAGTGGCAACAACAACACGGCCAACGGTGTTAATGCGCTCTTTTCCAATACAACCGGGCAAAACAATACGGCCGTCGGCCTGAATGCACTCCAAAACAATAATATCGGTTCAAACAACATTGCGCTTGGGGTAAGTGCGGGCTCGAACCTGACGACTGGCAGCAACAATATTGAGATCGGCGCACTGGGCGTGGCGGGCGAAGCGAACAAGATCCGCATCGGCAGGCAAGGCGCGCAAAACGGCACCAATATCGCAGGCATCTTTGGCGTGGCGGTGGCTGGTAGTCAGGTGGTAGTAAACTTAAATGGGAAGCTTGGAGTTGCTGCCTCCTCAGCCCGGTTCAAGGAAGCCATTAAGCCAATGGACAAAGCGAGCGAAGCTCTCCTCGCGTTGAAGCCCGTAACCTTTCGCTACAAAGAGGAGCTAGATCCGGCCAAGATCCCGCAATTCGGTCTAGTTGCCGAGGAAGTAGAGAAGGTGAATCCTGACTTGGTCGTTCGCGATGACGCCGGAAAGGTAATGACTGTTCGCTATGAAGCGGTAAACGCGATGTTGCTCAATGAGTTCCTCAAGGAGCACAAGGCGTTCATCGAAGAGCAGCACAAAGTGGAAACACTAGAGACCACTGTCGCAGGTCTGATAGCAACGGAGAAAGAGCAGGCCGCGCAAATCCAAAAAGTGAGCGCGCAGTTGGAAGCGGGCAGACTGGCGCCGCAAGTGGTCAACAACAATCCTGCAGTTCAAGAACCCACCTCAACAAAACACGACAACAAAAACAATGACAACTCTAATTAAAACAAAATCAATTCACCGGTCGCCTTTGCCGATCGGCTTCATTCTGTTCGCAGTCTTGTTGGCCTGTTTTGCGCTTCCGCCGACAGCTCGAGCCTTACTCCCGCCCCCCGCACCGGACGGAGGCTACCCCGGAGGCAACACAGCTGAGGGGAGTGACGCCCTCTTCGATCTCACCTCCGGCGACTACAACACGGCCATCGGTGTTTTTGCGCTTTCTGAGAACACAACCGGCCACAACAACACGGCCAACGGTGCTGGAGCGCTCGAAAGCAACACCATCGGCAACCTCAACACGGCGAACGGTAGCAGTGCGCTCGAAAGCAACACCACCGGCAGTAACAATACAGCCAACGGTAATGAAGCGCTCAAAAACAACACCATCGCAAACAACAACACGGCCCACGGTTTTCAGGCGCTCTTTCACAATAATACTGGCGCAGGCAACACGGCCATTGGTTTTCACGCTCTTTTAAACAACAAAGGCTCCTCGAATATCGCCTTGGGCTTAAATGCCGGAGTGAGTCTCACGATTGGCAGTAACAATATCGACATCGGCAGCTTTGGAGCAGCGGGCGAGTCGAACACGATCCGCATGGGATCGGCACAGGTAAGGACCTTTATCAAGGGCATTAGTGGCGCAGTAGTTTGAGGCGCACCAGTGGGTTGTCAATGCGGGGGGTCAACTTGGGGTGGCCGCATCGTCGGAGCGTTTCAAGGACGAAATCAAGCCCATGGACAAAGCGAGCGAAGTGATTCTCGCGCTTAAGCCGGTCACCTTCCGGTATAAGAAGGAGATTGATCCCGAACGTCTTCCGCAATTTGGCCTCGTGGCCGAGGAAGTAGAAAAAGGTGAATCCCAACCTGGTGGTGCGCGACAAAGAAGGGAAACCCTACAGTGTGCGCTACGAGCAGGTGAACGCCATGTTGCTCAACGAGTTTCTCAAAGAGCATCGCAAGGTCGAAACATTGGAAGCGACTGTCGCGCAGCAAAAGAACGATTTCCGAACAGCCGTTGTGGAACTTATTGCGCGTTTCAAAGAACAGGATTCAAAGATCGAGATAGTGAGCGCGCAAGTTAAGGCGAGCAAATTCGCCACAGGACGAATCCGCCGTGGCGGACCTGCGCCGCAAATGGTCATCGAGAACCGGTAAAGCTACTGAACAGAGAGAGAAAAACCGTCTCTCGCAATTAGCCGTCGCGTTTGTGAAAACGTGGCGCCTTCGCTCGAAAGGCAATTCCCAGCCGCCGGATAGCTAACAAAAATCTTGACGCCCTGGTGCGGGATGGCTCGCGCCGCGCCGCTTGAAAACTCGTCGGTTGTTTTCAAGGATGGCGGCTCATCCTCATCTGCGCGTCGTTTCTCCAGTGGTCGTGGAGGCTTTTTCGGAAAAAATCTCAATTCAGATGATCACTTTGATCGCTCTTTCGCGCTTTATCCCGATGAAAGCCAACTACGAAATCAAAAAGAAAGGAACAACAATGAATCTGCTTACTCAGTTCAAAAGGCGGTCGTCGCGCTCGCGGCGCTCACAGCCACACCAGCTGTTGCGACGCCTTCGTGCGGGGTGGTTGGAAAAATCCATTACTCTGTCGCCTTTGCGGATCGGCTTCATTCTGTTCGCAGTCTTGCTTGGCTGCTTTGCGCTTTCGCCCGGAGCGGAAGCGGTCGTCCCGGCGCCGGACGGGAGCTACCCAAACTTCACCACGGCGGAGGGACAAAACGCCCTTCAAAACCTTACCACCGGCGCTGGAAACACGGGAGTTGGCTGGCGTGCGCTCTTCGCCGACATGACTGGCAGCTTCAACACCGGTGTTGGCGCTGGAACGCTCGTCCTCAACACGGGTGATTCCAATACTGCAGTGGGCGCGGCAGCGCTTTTGCTCAACACCGCCGGCAACAACAACACAGCGAGCGGCGCCGGTGCACTCTCCTTCAGCACCGGTGATAACAACACCGCGATCGGTTATCAAGCGCTTGATAACAACACCACCGGCGGCGTCAACACGGCCATCGGTTTTGAAGCGCTTTTTACCAACAGCGCCGGCGCCGCCAACACAGCCATCGGTAGTGAAGCGCTCTACTTCACCACCGGCATCGGCAATACAGCCATCGGTAATGGTGCGCTCCTTCAGAACACCACGGGCAACGGCAACACGGTCTTGGGCGCTGGCGCCGGAGGGGCTGTAACCACGGCTGATAACGTCATCTGTATCGGCGCCAACGGTGCAAACGTGAGCGACACCACTTGGATTGCCACTGTCTATGGCGTGCTCCCACAAAGCCCCACCACGGCGCCCGTCGTCGTGTCTAACACCGGCCAACTCGGCACGGTCGCCTCCTCGGAGCGGTTTAAGAAGGACATTGCCACGATGTACAAAGCCAGTGAAGCAATCCTGTCGCTCAGACCGGTCACCTTCCACTACAAGACCGACACCAAAGGCATACCGCAATTTGGTTTGATTGCCGAGGAAGTCGCAAAAGTGAATCCGGCGCTGGTGCTGCCCGATAAGGAAGGAAAACCCTACACTGTCCGTTACGACGCAGTGAACGCGATGTTGCTCAACGAGTTCCTCAAAGAACACCGCAAGGTCCAGGAGCAGGAAGCGAGCATCACCCAATTAAAACAGGATTTTCGAGGGACAGTCGCGCAGCAGCAAAAGCAGATCGAAGCGCTTACTGCAGGCCTTCAGAAGGCGAGCGCACAGCTTGATGCGGGCAAATCTGCGCCGCAAGTAGTCAACAATCCCTAAGCCCGCAAACCGTGATCGCTACCACTCTTTGAAATCGCCCGCGTGCTCGTGCGTTTCGATTTTCTGGACACGGCGATCACTGGAAATGGCCGAACGCGAGGAACCGTGACGGTCGAGACAAATCCAGAGCGGGCGATGCGCGGAAACTTTTCCAAAAAACCTCGATTCAGATGATCACTTTGATCGCCCGTTTTCGCTTATAGCAGTGAAAGGCAAACCCCGAGACCCAAACAAAAGAAAAAGAAAGGAACAACCATGAATTCGCTGACTCAGTTCAAAAAGATATCAATTCTGCCATTTTTCATCGCACTTATGCTCTTCGCGCTCGCCCAAAACACGCAGGCGGTTAGTCCGCCGCCGGATGGAGGCTATCCCGGCCTCAACACCGCTGAGGGTGATTTTGCGCTCCTCAGCCTCACCACCGGCGATGACAACACGGCCATCGGTTTCGCTGCACTCATTGAAAACACCACCGGTAGCGACAACACGGCCATCGGTGTCGTTGCGCTCGACCGCCTCACCACCGGCTACTACAACACGGCCACCGGTTCCGCTGCGCTCTATAACAACACCACCGGCTTCAGCAACACGGCGACCGGTTTTCGTGCGCTCTTTAGCAATAACGCTAACTCCAACACGGCCAACGGTTATGAAGCGCTCTATCGCAACACCACCGGCCCGTCCAATACGGCAATCGGTTATCAGGCACTCTTCGAAAACACAACAGGTTCCGAGAATACAGCAAACGGCTATCAAGCGCTTTTTAGCAATAGCATCGGCGACGACAACACGGCGACCGGTTTTGAAGCGCTCATTAGCAACGGCGCCAGTAACAACACGGCCGACGGTTCTCAGGCTCTCTTAGTGAACACGAGCGGCGCGCAGAACACTGCTACGGGGTATGCCGCACTCAATTCAAACACCACCGGCAACTTCAACACTGCCAATGGAAGTTTAGCGCTCGTGAGCAATACTGTCGGCACGTTTAACAGCGCCTTCGGTCAGGGCGCACTCGACTCGAATACCATCGGCGTTGACAATACAGCCAGCGGCGCTGGAGCACTCTTCAGCAACACCACCGGCTACGGCAATGCGGCCAGCGGTTTTCAGGCCCTCAATGACAACACCAGCGGCAACTCTAACACCGCCAACGGCAGTGGCGCGCTCTTTAGCAACACCACTGGCATCCAAAACACGGCCAACGGCACGAGCGCGCTCTATCACAACACCACCGGCAACTCCAACATCGCAGAGGGCGCTTCAGCCGGTTCACATCTTACCACCGGCAGCAATAACATTGATATTGGGGCCAACGTGCTTGGAGTGGCGGGCGAAGCGAACACCATTCGAATTGGCAAATCAGGAGTTCAGACCAAGACAGTTGTTGCCGGGATTCATGGTGTAGGAGTTACAGGCACAGCAGTAGTTGTAGGCAGCACCGGTCAACTTGGCGTAGCGCCGTCCTCGCAACGGTTCAAGGCGGAGATTAAGCCGATGGGCAAAGCGAGCGAAGGAATTCTCGCGCTCAAACCGGTGACCTTTCGCTACAAGAAAGACATTGACCCCGATAGCCTCCCGCAATTTGGCCTCGTGGCCGAGGAAGTGGAAAAGGTGAACGCCGATCTGGTAGCCCGTGACGAGCAAGGAAAGCCTTACACGGTCCGCTACGAAGCGGTGAATGCGATGTTGCTCAACGAGTTCCTCAAAGAGCACGCCAAAGTGGAGCAGCTAAAGAAAGACTTTGAGTCCAAGATTGCGCAGCAGCAGAAGCAAATTGAGGCGCTTACTGGGGGCTTGCAGAGGGTGAGCGCGCAAGTCGAGGTGAGCAAACCTGCGCCGCGAACGGTCGTTAGTAATCCATAAAGAGTGGGAGACCCACCACGGATAACGCGAATCACACGGATGAAGAAAAGGATGCCCACGAAACACACCAACCACGCGAAGTGAAAAGATGCTTATCTCTGTAATGTTCGCGTCTTTCCATGTGTTTAGTGAGCAGACCGAACCTGCCGGTGAGCGAAGTCGGGTTTGGTCTATGGACGATTTCCACTGGTTGGTGGGGAAACCTTACCGAGGGCTAAGAGATCGGGCTGATGCGCGAGGCGTTTGATCTTGGTTTTACGCTGTTCGACGCGGCAGGTATAGACGCCGACAGTACCTCGCGCCTCTGAACCGTAATCGGCGAGCCGTCGGCAATGAATGCCGAGCGGGGAGATTGGCTTAATGTTTCGGTGAATTGCTCGCCGTAGAGAGTTGCAATGTCTGCCTTAAGTTCGAACTGACTCGCATTCCAAATTTTCCATCGGGAATGCTCCACGCGATACTCGCTGCAGCCGCTACGCAAGGCGTCGGAGTTCCTCATACACCAGCGGAGTTAATTCCGCGAGAACAGCATCGTCCCCTTCACTCCATCGCGTCAGGAGATCGGTCACTCTCTGCTGAGAGACCGAAGGCGTATCCATAACCGGCTCCTCATACGCTAGCAAGCCCAAACAGTCTCTGCACGCCGAAAGCGTCTTCGGAAAAAATTTCAATTCAGATGATCACTTTGATCGCTCTTTCGCGCCTTACCGAGATGAAAGCCAAACAACGAAACCAAAGAAAGGAACAATCAATGAATCCATTAACTCAGTTTAAAAGAATACTAATTCTACCAATTCTCATCGCACTTATGCTCATCGCGCCCGCGGCGCCCGGGTCGGCTACGTTGCCGCCAGGGAATACCGTTCAGCAGTGGAACAAGATCGCCGAGGACACAGTCGTGGGCTCGGGCGCGTTCCAAGCAGAGGGGTACATCTACATGGCCTACACCTCGGCCGCAGTGTATGACGCTGTCGTCGCGGTCCAGGGCGGCTTCGAGCCTTATGGTCCACCGATCACAGCGCCGCCTGGCGCGTCGGTCGATTGCGCAATCATCGAGGCTGCCTACCGGACACTCGTCAACTACTTCCCGTCACAGGCGGGAACTCTCGGTGCGCTCTACACGGAGGCGCTCTCGAACTTCGGCGGTTGCACCGGCGATGGCGGTGGGGGCACGCTTGTCGGCCAGACAGCCGCGACGAACATTATCACCTTACGGACGGGCGATGGGCGGATGACCCCGATTGGCACGACGTCGTCGTTTCCCACTCTGCCCCCAGCCCCGGGCGTGTGGCGACTGACGCCGCCATTCGCGCCGCCGCAGACGCCGTGGGTGGGGAACGTGCGCCCATTCATCGTGCGGAGCCTCGACCAATTCCTGCCCGATCCGCCGCCGTCGCTTCTGAGCGATGAGTGGGTCGACGGCTTCGATCAGACGAAGGCCTATGGCGCCGCGACCGGCAGTTTGCGCAGCGACGAGCAGACCTTTATCGCGAAGTTCTGGTCGGCGAACGTGATCCGCCAGTACAATCGAGTCGGGCGCGACATCGCGGCCACGCGCGGCCTCAGCCTACTCGATACAGCACGGCTGGGCGCGATGGTCAACGTCGTCGCTGCCGATGCAATGATGTCCAAGATGCATGCCAAGTACCACTACTTGTTTTGGAGACCGGTCACTGCGATCAACGGATCGCTTGATCCGAGCGCAGTCACAAACGACGGGTTCGGTCCCGTGCCAGGTTATGACGACGGCAACCCGGCTACTGTCGAGCAGGCGGGCTGGCGGCCGCTCTTGGCCACGCCTAACCACCCGGAGTACCCTTCGGCGCACTGCACGCTTACATCGGCAATGGCCGAGGTGTTCAGGACCTTTCTAGGGACCAACCACATCGACCTCGATATTCACGGCTTCGACCCTGCAGGTCCTGCCGGAAACCTAAACGCGGTGCGGCACTTCGACATGCCTAACGACCTCCGGCAGGAAGTCATCAACGCCCGTATCTGGGCGGGGCTGCACTACCACTTCTCATGTGTTGCCGGTACCGTCCTCGGCCGTAACGTGGCGAAATTCGATCTCCGCCGAGCCTTCCAACCTGTCAGGTAAACTACTTCCAGCCGGTCCGATGAAGGCAGATTGAGCCGAACGCGGGCAATTGCAAACCATTGAGAGCATGAACAACTCAACAGCCCGCCTGCCGTTTCACGCGGCGGCGGGCTGACCAACAGGAGTGAGGCTAAGGCCTGGGCAAAGCGTAACGTTCGAGATCGAAAGCAAACATCAAGCAAAACGGTCGGCTGCGTCGAAGCTTCGGATCGATAAAGCGCTTTAGATCGAATATCACCGGCACGGCGGATTTTCCGTTTGGGCTCAGACAGCTGCTGTCGAAGCAACAATTGTAGGGCGTCTCTGTAAGACGCTTTGGTTTTTCGGCGTCTGACACAGAAGCCCTACAATAGCTCGCGCCTGTGAACTGTAATCGGGGAGCCGACAGCGATGAACGCGGAACGCGGTGGCTGACTTAATGTTTCGGCGAACTGCTGGCCGTAAAGCGCTGCAACGTCCGCGTTGAATTCGAAGCTGGTGGCATTCCAGATTTTCCACCGCGGATGCTCCACGCGGTATTCGCTGCAGCCGCCCCGCAGGGCAGTGTAACCCCAGTAGTGTTCTGTGATAAACCCAGGGTGCGACCCTGCTGGAATGGATTGCGCCTCGCCGGTCGCCGTCATTTTGAGTGATTCCCATTTGCGGCCGCGTCGCCAGGAGTATTCCACCTTCAGATTCTCATCGAGATGTTCGATTTCATGCTTCATCGGGAGGGCAATATAATTTTCTCCGTAAAACGTCCGCGCTACGAAAGCGATTGCGAGGCGCGGCACAAATTCCCGGATGAAAACCACGCCGCGCCGCCATGTGTCCGCCGATTTTCGCCGCACGTAGAAACGCAGATTTACTTCCTCGAAATCGCGGTGCAGCGGAATTGGAAGACCCATGAGGCGTGTGTCGAGAAATAGAAACCCAACGACACTGAGGAAAGTCTCATCGTTTTCGAAATGGATTTCGGTTTCGGCCGGAACCAGCGGCGTGATCAGCCGAGGATCGACAACATAATTCAGCATCGCCAAATAACGCCAGTTGGCCGTGAGAAATGGTTGCACGCTTTGCGGTGCGACGATCACAGATCGCCGCTAATGAATCAATTGCAGTTCGATCTTCCGATCACTGCAACAGTCTTTCCAAAGACGGACTGGGTTGCGTCCCGAGCGCTGTCGCGCGCGCGTAATGTTCCTTGGCAAGTTCCCTCGATGGAGGTTGCGTCGTGATGAGAATGACCGCGAGATTAAAATGCGCGTCGGCATAGTTCGGATCTTTCGCGATGGCTTGAAGCATCTCCTTTTCAGCCTCCTGCTGTCGGCCTTTTTGGCTGGCCGTAATACCGAGGTAATTGTGCGCGGCGGCGCTGTTTGGATTAATCTCGATCGCTTTTCTTAATTCTTTCAGCGCATCCTCGAACCTCGATTGGCGATAATAAACGATGCCGAGCGTAGTGAGTACAAAATCGTCATTCGGCGCAATGGTCACGGCCTTCCTGAGCGTTGATTCCGCGGATCGGATCTTGCCGGTGCGAAAGTAAACCACGCCGAGATTGGCTAACGCATCGAGGTTCTTCGGATCTTTCGCCAGGATCGTCTGATACTGCTTTTCCGCTGTTCGATATTCGCCCTGCTCGACGTTCTTCCGGGCGGCAACCGCAACCTCCTGGAGTTCGTTCGGCAAAGCGTCGGGAGCTGCTGTTGCCGTCGCATTCGATTTGCCGGGGCCTGCGGTCGATTTTTTTTCAAAAACAAAACTCATTTTGAATACACCGGGCTTCTCGTTCGAGATTGAAACCACGGGTTGTCGGAACAGAGCGAGTTCTTCGCTGGTTAATTTCGTCACGGGTTGGGCGAGGAATTCGATCTCTTTGTTCAGAAGGTCCGACCGCACTTTGAGTCTATCCAACTCGGCCAACACCAGCTTCCTCGCCTCGTCGCGCCGGGCTTCTTCCTGGCGTTCACGAACAACGATGTTTCGTAGCAGTTCGTTTTCTCTCGCAAGCTGGGATGAATCCTCGCCATTTGCTCCGACCAGCCTGGCGGCTTGAAGTTCTGTGCCGGCGTGTTCCAGCTCAACATCAAGCTCCGCGGCTCGAGCTGCCAGATAATGATTTCTATTTTCGGTTTCAGTTAGCTGCCGTTGAAGCTGCGCCGTTTGTCGTTCCATCTCAGCGAATTTCTCGGTGTTTTTCGGATCGCCCTCGCTGAGTTTCCTGACCTTTTCCTCCGCGGTTGCAAGTTTCTCCTGCAGATCATTCTTCTCGGCGATAAGCGACTGAAGACGCTGTTCTGATTCCTTCGCCGATTTCAACTGGGAGAGCGCGTCATCGCGTTCACGCTCGAGCGCAATTATGTGGTTATTTGCCTCGGCGAACTTTGCCTGAGTATCGTCCCTTTGCTTTTCCGCAGTCACACGCGCTTGATCGGCTGCGGCAACGACTCCTTTTAACTGTGCAACTTCGGCGCGCAACTGCTGCTGTTCTCCGTTACCGTTACCTTCCGACGATTGCGAAGCCTCCACTGATTCCTGAAGCGGCGCGACTTGGTCGAGCGACTGACGTTGTGATTTCTTTGCCTCATCCAGATCGTTCTGAGCTCGCGCCAGCTTAGAATTTGTCTCGCTCAAACGCGTATCGACCACGTCCTTTTCTTTTCGTGCGGTCTCCAGATCTCCGCGCGTCTTGTCGAGCGCCGCTTGCAGCTCAGCGACTTTGTCGCGCAAGCTCTTTGTGGCGCCTTTGACTGAGGTATCCCGCGACCGCTCGCTCGCGGTCTCCCTAGGTTGGGGCGCCAAGGCTTCGGGACCAGGCTCAGACCAGGCGTCACTCTCCGGCGCTGCGGGCGCAATGTCCGGCAACGGACTGGCGCTCGCGTTGAGTTGGGTTTGCCTTGTGATTCGCTCCTGAAGTCTCAAAATCGCTTCGCTGATCTTGCGCCCGCGATATTCCACAACCGCTGGCTGCCACTGAGTGTGCGATTTGCGCAGTTCCTCGATCAGGCTTCCGGCGAATCGATACTTGGCCAAAGCAGTCTTGAATCGGTCTTGGCGCTCAAGTTTTTCGCCTTGTTGCGCGGACAGATAAGCTTTGAGGAAAATTTCGCTTGGATCGTCCTGTTGTGCCTTGGCGAGCAACGTTGCGACGAAGAAAAATACGACGGCGAGCCAACCGGTCCTTCGCCGCATTACACGACGCTGCGGCACACCTAACCGGCTGGGGAGAGATTTCCGATCCACCGGCGCTGACAATTAGTGGAGCGAACGGGAAAAGTCGAGCCCTTTGTTTGCAAAGCAGAATGGGAATCCTAGACTCTGTTTCGCTTAAGTTGTGGTGGCCGTAGCTCAATGGTAGAGCCCCAGATTGTGGTTCTGGTTGTTGCGGGTTCGAGTCCCGTCGGCCACCCGGCTCCCGGGAACTCTAACTCCTTGTTCGAATGCGAACGACTTTGGATTGAGCTGATTTAGAAGAAATCGCTCAAGACATTACAAAAATTTCATTGACGGCAAAGATGCTCGCAAATTCCAGCTATACTCGGCGCTGTTCAGCGCGTTTACGATCACTCCAAGACCATCGATGGTTCGTTCTCTTTGCGATCTTGATTCTGCTTCTAAGCGCAAGGAAAGACAGCACGGCCCAAACTGTAGAAGCCCCCGGGGTTGTCGTCACGGGTGAGGCCATTGCAACTCCGACGCCTCACGACAATTTCCGGGAGATGCGCCAACACATCATGCCTGAAGTAGCCGGCACGGAAATCACCGTCACGAAAAAAACAACAGTCATCAAGCTGGATCAGCAGCCGCCAAGTCGAAGATAACAACGAGCAGGATCTTTTCATTAAAGCGCCAGGATTTCTGATTACCGAGCAACACACGCCGGGACAATTTAATTTCAGCTACCGTGGACTGGGCAATCCGCAGGAATCCGAGTTCACCCTTGTGCTTCGGGACGGCCTGCCGCTCATGAGTGATTGGATTGGTTTCCCTACGCTTTATTATCTGCCGCTGCCTCAAAGCATAAGAGAAATTCAATTCATTCGCGGCGGCAGCAGCTTGCTTTACGGACCGGAGCCAGCGCCAGTAGTGAACTTTATAACAAAATATCCTGCGCCGAGTTCGCCATGGAATTTCTATACCGAACAAATTGGCGGCGGTTACGGATATTATTCCACCTACAATGTGATTCAGGAAGCAATGGGTCCGTTGGAATTTCAATTGGATGGAGGGTACGTGCGAGCAGACGGGCAGCGCAATAACAGCCAATACAATCTGTGGCAAACTGACCTTTACCTGGGCTATAGGCCTGACGAACACCAATTGTTCGCACTCGATTTCTACTCCAGCCGATTTGACGGCGGCGACCCACGCCGCATCACGTACAAGCAGTGGGTGAACGATCCCAATTTGTCGTTTACTCCATTCAATAACGACTGGGTCGATCGGTACACGACTGTTCTCCGATACGAACGTGACTTTGGAGCAAGCTGGCTTTTGCAGGTCAAAGGTTGGTTCACCCATCAGGAGATCGATGCGCGCACTGCGGCGAACAACGTTCCGGGAGCGCCCCATCCATTTCCTTCAAGCACCACATTCGGTTACGAAACATTCAATAATGGCGGCGCTGATATACGCTTCCGCAAGTTTTGGGGAGACGACACCATCTTTAAAGGCAGCGCTCTCACGTTTGGCGGCGTTGTTTATCATGGTGATGCGCCGTTTACCAGGTACACGCTTAACGAACAAAATAGCGGGCCGGACTTCCTGACGGCGTCGCGCGGCTCGACTTCGGACATCATCCCTCTCGATCAATCGCGGACCGCGAACTACCAGGCATTCTTTATAGAAGACCTGATTCGTCTTGGAAAATTTCACATGGTCGGCTCGTTCCGCCTCGATCATGAAGACGTCGAAGTCGATTCAGCGTTCGCGCCCTGGCTGGCTACCGTCCCTCCCACAGGGCCTGCAAGCATTAGCGCCGACCATTGGGTTCCGCTCTGGGGTTTTGGAATGGGTAATGATTTCGGCAATCGCAACGAAACTTATTTCAGCGCGTCGTCAGGCTGGCGGCCAACGCGGTTCTTCGACATCGCCGGAACGACACGCACCATTGCATTCGGCGAGAGCATACCGGACCCGTTCCATTCTCTGGACTTCGAATTAGGTGTGCACGGCACTCCCTACAAGGCTTTTGGTATGGCGTCGGACTGTTTTGGATGCTGTTCGATAATAGAACTGAGACGCAAAACATCAGTAACACTGATTTCATCATCCTGAATACTGGCAGCTCCCGTCATCGTGGTTTGGAGGGCGAACTTTATTATGATTTCCTTGCCCCCTTTCAACATCCGCCCATGCCCGAGTTGCAACCTGAGCCTAACAAAGCTGTCGTCGATGCGGGGAAAAAGACAGTTGTGCCCGGTGTGTTGCCGACAGATTATCGTCCGTACAAGTTGATTGCTTTCAGTAACGTTCAGTTCCTTGACGCGGAATTTACCGAAAGCGCTCTCCTTCAACCTGGCACCGACCACACGATCGTCGGCAATACGCCGGCATTTGCGCCGGAGTTTCTATTGAAGGGCGGAATTTCCTTTCAAAGAGAACACTGTTTCAACATAGCTTTGACGGCCGTTTACGTATCACAGCAATTCTGGCAGGACACGGATATTGGCAGCCCGGCAATCCCGAAAGGGAAAATTCCGGCTTACAGCGTCTTCAACCTTTCGGGAGAGTTTTACCTCAACCAGTATGTACGTTTGATTGGTGGCATCTCCAATCTGACCGACGCGAAATATTATGATCGCGTGTTTGCTAACGGAATCGAGCCCGCGCAGCGGCTATCCGGTTACGCTGGTCTGTCGCTGAGTTTTTGACGAGTGCCAGCACTGGTGTGAAATAAGGAGTTCACGTTTTCACCAGTGCCTGTAGCTCAACTGGATAGAGCTTCTGACTTCGGATCAGAAGGTTGGGGGTTCGAATCCCTCCAGGCACGTTTTGTTTGATTCGACTGCAACATGACGACCGACCGAGACGAAAAGTTCATGCGCGCTGCCTTGGTTGAAGCGAAAAAGGCGCTCGGCCGAACAAGTCCCAACCCCGCCGTGGGAGCCGTTCTGGTGATTGATAATCGGATAGTGTCGAAAGGACATCATCGGGAAGCAGGGCGCGCGCATGCTGAGATTGAATGCCTGCGCGATTTCGGCGCGCCGATTCCCGCGCGTGCTACGCTTTACGTGACTCTGGAGCCGTGTTCGACAGCCGGGCGCACTGCGCCGTGCACCGATGCGATAATCAAGGCTGGACTTAAAAGCGTCGTCATAGGCGCGACTGACCTCAATCCGCGGCACTCCGGCAGAGGTATCGTCGAATTGCGAAACGCAGGCGTCCAAGTGCGGGATGGGATTTTGGCAAAAGAGTGCACGCGGCTTAACGAAGCGTTCAACAAATGGATCGTAACGGCCCAGCCATTTGTAATCGCCAAGTGCGGCATGTCTCTCGATGGGCGGCTGACGCGCCCACCCAGTGAGTCCCGGTGGATCACCGGACGCGATGCTCGACGCGACGCACGTGAGCTGCGCGCATGCGTGGACGCAGTGCTCGTCGGAGCGCAAACCGTTCGAGCCGACAATCCGCGTTTGACCGTCCGCGGCGCGCGCAGAGGGCGGCAGCCGTGGCGCGTTGTGCTGACCCGCTCACGCCAGTTGCCACATCAAGCTCACGTTTTGTCCGACAGATTTGCTGCTCGAACTTTGATCTTTAAGCGAAAATCCCTGGCTTCGGTGCTGAAAGATTTGGGTAAACGCGGCATCACCAGCGTGTTGATCGAGGGCGGCGGTGAAGTTCTTGGTGAGGCGCTCGACAAGCGGCTCATCGATAAAGTGCAGATCTATTTGGGACCGATCTTAACAGGAGGACCGGTAATCGCATTCCCGGGAGAAGGAGCAGGAAAAACTGCTGATGCGCTACGGCTGCGCGAGATCGAGTATCAGCAGATCGGTCCAACTGTCTCCATTATTGGGCGTCCAGACATTCCGGCCTGCGAACAACCAGGAAACTTTCGGCCGATTTCCCTGTTGAATCAGTAGGAGGTAAATAATGAAGAAACTTCTGTTAATTGCAGTCGTGGCCGGGGGTTTGATGGTCGCGGGGACGACGCGTTCTGATGCTCAAGTTTACTTCAGTATCGGGTTCGGTCCGGGCTATTACGGATATTACCCTTACGGGTACTCTTATCCGTACCGGTATTACTCTGCACCTTATTATCGATCCTATTACCGGCCGTACTACCGGTACGGTGGTGGGCATCGTTATTATCGCAATCATCACCGTTACCGGCGCTAGTTGACCGAAATAGTCACACCGCGCTGGCTCGAAGCTATTTCGAGCCACCCGAAATTTTTGAGCGGAAACTCGCTAAGGAGATTCGGCCGCACAAGACCAGGCGGTGTATTTTTCTTACTTTGGCGAAGCCGCCGGTTTGGTCACAGGGCTTTTGCCCGGCTCATCGATCTGGAATTCTTTTCTCAACTGCTGAATGAGCGCAGGTATTTCCTTTTGCCTCTCGGTTTCGATTTGCTGCCGGAGCGATTGTTCGACTTTTCGGCGTTCCTGAATGTACCGCGATTCAAACTGGGCGCGTTGCTGTGGATTGAGTTGAAGACCCGAGTCGCGAACTGCCGCGTCTGCGTCGCGCGTCATAATCTGCTGTCGCGTATTCTCGCGTTGACGCATTAGGTTGCGCTGCTCCGGGGTCATCTGCATCCAAAGCTGGGCGTTGCGCTGGAAATTTTGCCGGGCGTCTGGCGGCATCGAAAGCCAGCGATCCCTTACGCTCTGCCCTGAAGGTGGCCTCTGAGGCTGACCTGACGGCGGTCCATGAGGTTGACTTGACGGTGGCCCGTGAGGCCCTGCCATTTGCGGAGGTCCATGAGGTGCCGCCATCGGCGGCGGGCGACCAACCGGGCCGGCGCGATGTTGTTGTTGTTGTGGCTGCGCTTGCGCGTAAGCGCAAGACAGAGCAAAAGCGGCCAAACCGACGAAGAATTTACAAGGTTGGCCTATCTTCCCACACGGTATTTTCATCCCAGGCGATCAATGCATCCAGATCAGCTACGACGTCATAATCCTGTGGATCGATTTTAGCTACTACATCTGACTCGCTCGAAGACGTTGTTCGCGGACCCGGATAATGCGTGACAAGAGCAACGGCGACAAAGACCGCTGCCACGGCCGACGCTCCAACAACCTTTCGCATGCTGAACCACTTCCGCACCCGCTCGAAACGACTCGGTTCCTGGCGAATTTTCCTTAGGACATCCCGAGCAAAAAAAGGCGAAAGCGTGGGCTTAGGAAGCCGACCTAGAACATCCCATAGCTCTTTGTCATCTTGAGGTTCCATGTTGTCCATCCAATTCAACAGTCTGCATGCCTCGAAGTTGCGCTCGAACGCGGTCGAAAATTATGTTCAAATTCCCGGCGCTTCAAGGAATCCTTCCAGCTGCCGAATCCGAGTTGGATGCCGCATTTTGCGCAAGGCCTTTGCCTCGATCTGGCGGATCCGCTCGCGAGTAACCTGGAACTGCCTCCCGACTTCTTCCAACGTTCGACTGTAGCCGTCAACGAGACCGAATCGTTGCTCGAGAACTTGCCGTTCCCGGTCCGTGAGCGTTTCCAGGACATCCTTGATCTTTTCCTTGAGCAAAACGATCGCGGTCATGTCGCTCGGATTTTCGGCGCCCCTATCCTCGATGAAATCGCCAAAGTTGGTTTCCTCGCTCTCGCCTACCGGTGACTGCAGCGAGATCGGTTGCTGTGCCATCTTTAGAACGGCGCGAACCCGGTCCACTGGCAGCAAAACTTCCTCAGCTACTTCCTCAGGCGTAGGCTCCCGTCCGTATTCCTGGACCAACTGTTTTTGCACGCGCAAGAGTTTGTTGATCGTCTCAATCATGTGCACGGGAATTCGAATCGTGCGCGCCTGATCGGCAATCGACCGGGTAATCGCCTGACGAATCCACCAAGTCGCATAGGTAGAAAACTTGTATCCGCGACGATACTCAAACTTCTCGACCGCCTTCATCAGTCCCATGTTTCCTTCCTGGATCAGGTCGAGAAAGGACAAACCGCGATTGGTATATTTCTTCGCGATGGAAATAACGAGACGAAGATTGGCCTCGACCATTTCGGTTTTGGCCTTGAATGCCTGGCGCAGCCAGCTTTTCAGCGTCCGATATTCCTCGGAATAATCGGAAAGCGAAAACCAGAGGCTGATTTCCAAATCGCGGACCTTGTTCTGAAGCTGCAACCGCCGTTTTTTGCCGCGAGGATTTTTGGCGAGCTCAGTCTGGAGATATAGCGACTTGTGATGCGCCTCATCGGCAAGGTGCACAAATTCCTCGGTCACTCGCTGCTTCAGATAAAAACGAGGGTAAATCTTTTGCAGGTTCGCCACTGTTCTTTGCAGCGCCCTGCGCTTTTGCGACGCCCTTTTTGAACAATCGCGGACAAGCTCGGAAAAATAACGGTTGATGGATACGCTCAATTGCTCCACCTCCTTGCACAATCGTGGCAGGTTCTTCATGTATCTCTCGCGGCTTTCGATTTTCTTATCGAGGATCACGCGATCGAATCGTTCCCGGCCTTCGGCTAGTTTTTGGGCGAGTTCCAGATGGCCGCGGGCAACAAACCCGAAGCGACTGAGGTGTTTTTGCACCATCGCTTCCGCCTCCTCAATTCGCTTCGAGATCTGAACTTCCTGGTCCCGGGTCAGCAGCGGGACCTGTCCCATCTGCTTCAAATACATGCGCACCGGATCATCCAGAATATCAACCTTCGGTGTCGCTCTGCCCTCTTCTTCCTCTTCCTCCTCGTCGACGTCTTTTTTGCCGTCCCTGTACCGGTCAACTTCGGAGGCCTCAATGATGTCAATCTCCAGACGGCGCAGACGCGTGAGAATCAGATCGAGTTCATCGGCATCGGTGACTCCTTCCGGTAAAGCCTCATTCAGATCGTCGAACGTGAGATGACCCTGTTCTTTCGCCAGTTTGATCAGCTCTCGAATGCGTGCTTGAACTTCAACCGAAGAATACAAACCCGTTACTCCAAGCGCCGGCATCGAAAGAGGTCCATTGTGGTTGCCTCGTTGTGACGACTTGCTGCGCGTCCGCTTCCGAGAATTGAGTCGCGGCGGCTTGCTGTGATTTCCTTGCGAATTCAAACGTCTTTTCGGTACACTGCGGCCACGGCTGCTTTTAAGCCGACGAGCCGACGACTGTCGGCTGCTCCCCCTTCGTTTCGAATGCCTGGCCAAGTTTGTTTGGTTAAGAATTTGGTCTAGGACCTTCGGCCTGCCACGCGGCAGTTTAAAGACACCTATGCGTCTCCTCCGCCGACGGGCCGAGGAAATTCGTGGAGCTGTTCCTGCAGGTCAAGAATTTGTTTTTGCAAATTTAGGACGTCACCAGCGCTCAACCCAGGGACTTTGATCCGGTTTTTTGCCACCTCCAAACGACGACGCACAACACTTTGACAGGTCCCGTGCCACCACTTTTCGACCACTGTTTCCGTGGTTGCGGGCATCTTTTGCATCAGCCATGAGGAAATGAGCCGTTCCTGTTCTGGCGGAAGGGTAGCCATGAACGCGTTCAGCGACGCGGTGTCAGCCGGTTCGAGTTCGCTTTCCAAAATCCGGATCAAAATATCGGTGTCCGGTATTTGGTCGAGAATCTCACGCCAATTTTGCGCGTGAAGGAAATTGCGGGCGTCTACATCGCGCAACGCCAGGAGGCAAAGCATCACGATATCATGCGGCGGACTGGCCGCGACACGAGTTTCAGTTGTGCTCGAGTCCACACGACCACCCGACGCCCGAGCGTGCTTTACCAGAAGTGATTCGAAATCGGAAGGCGCAACACCGAGGCGCGCCGACGCTTTGCTGACCACCTCTCCCCGCAGAACCGGATTTTGCACTCGCGACACCGTCGCCGCCAAATTGCGCGCGGCTTGAATCTTTGCGCCCATGGAAGTCAGATCGATGCTCGCAATCTCTCGCTGGATCCAGTAATCAAAAAAATCTTGAGCGTTCGCTACGCGTTTTTCGAATTGCTCCTTTCCCTCGCGGCGAACGAGCGAATCCGGGTCTTCGCCCGGCGGCAATTCCACGACGCGGACGATAAAATCGTTTTCCAGCAGTGCGTCGAGCGAGCGCTCGGCCGCTTTGGCGCCGGCTGCGTCCGAATCGAAGCATAGAACCACTTCTTCAGCAAAACGCTTCAGGATGCGCGCCTGATTCTCCGTGAACGCCGTCCCCTGCGGCGCGACGACGTTCGTGATCCCTGCCTCGAACAAGCTGATCAAATCGAGCTGGCCTTCGCACACAATCGCACAGTTCGCTTCAATCAATGCGCGCTTAGATTTGTGCAACCCAAAAAGGACGTTGCCCTTTCTGAAAAGCGGTGTCTCCGGTGAGTTCAGGTATTTCGCCGCGCCTTCCTGTTCTTTCAGCAAGCGCCCGCTAAATGCGATCACTTCCCCTTCGCGGTTGCAAATGGGAAACATAATCCGGCCGCGAAAACGATCATACGAAGTTCGAGGATTGAGGTTTGATGTCTGTTCGTCGTCCTTCGTTTTGATAAGACCGCTCGCAACGAGTTCGCGCGTGTCATAGCCTTGCCCGCGTGCCCAACTGCCGAACGCATCCCATTCGTCCGGTGCGTAGCCAAGCTGCCAGCGCTTGGCGATTTCGCCCGTGATTTCACGTTGCTTCAAATATTTCCGCGCGAGCTCCCCGTTTTCCCGCTTGGTCAGATTTTCGTGGAACCATTCCGCAGCTTCGGCATGTAACTTCAGTAATTTGCGGCGCGTCTCGTACTGTCGATCTTCGTCTGCCGCGCCACGTTCTTCGACTATGGTGATCCCGGCGCGCGCCGCGAGCTTGCGCACGGCTGCTGGAAAATCGACGTGCTCGTATTCCATTACGAACCGGAAAACGCTGCCGCCAGCGCTGCAGCCAAAACAATGAAATGTCTGCCGACTCGGGCTAACCGTGAACGAGGGTGTTTTCTCCTGATGAAACGGGCAGAGCGCTTTGAAATTCGCTCCGGCGCGCTTCAGCGGAAAATACGAACCGATGACGTCGACAATATCGTTCCCGGCGGCGATTTGTTCGATTGTTTCTGATGGAATTGCCACAGGGAAACTGGCAAGCTTATCCACGCCTGATCAACTTGAAAGATGAAGATGTTTGCGATCAGCATATGCCTCGCTTTTGTGTTTGGCGTTGCTGCGCCGGCTCCCGCGCGCAAAGCCATTCACAAAGACGACGTCGTCGTGGTGCCTTTGCATGGTGAAGTTGCGCCGTCGCTGCTGGCGTTCTTGCGCCGAGCGGTGAAAACAGCCGAGAGCGACGAAGCTTCCGCAATCGTTTTCGACATGAACACGTACGGCGGCCGCCTCGACACGGCGACCGAGATCGTCAACGCGCTCAACCAAATCAAAATCCCGACCTACACGTTTATTAACACGAACGCAGGATCGGCTGGCGCGCTCATTGTGATCGCAACGCAACACATTTACATGGCGCCGGTGAGCGCAATTGGCGCGGCTGCACCTATCCTTTCGACAGGCGAAGATCTGCCTGCCACAGCAAAGGAAAAAACGATTTCGTATTGGTCTGCACTCGTCCGAGGCTCGGCCATTAAGAACGGCCATAATCCCGACCTCGCCGAGGCGTTCATGAACAAAGAGAAGGAGGTAAAAATCGGCGACCGCGTTGTGCATCCAAAAGGCGCAGTCCTTGCGCTCAACGCCGAGGAGGCGACCGAAAAGATCAACGGCAAACCGTTACTCTCCGAAGGCATTGTTGATTCGATTGCCGATCTGACCAGGAAAGCCGGGCTCAAGAGCAACATTGCCAAGATCGAGCCAACTGGCTTCGAGCAGCTCGCATTTTTGATCACTGCGCTTGCGCCGTTGCTGCTGCTTGGCGGAATTCTGGGAGCGTATTTGGAATTTAAGATTCCCGGCGTGATGTGGCCGGGCGTGATCTCGGCAATTTGTTTTGCACTCTTCTTCCTGGGCCATTATCTCGCCGGGCTCGCTGGCTGGGAGGTTGTCGCGCTTTTCATTCTGGGAATGGTGCTGGTACTCATCGAAATACTCTTCTTTGCGCATAGCACGATTGTTTTCGGAGTTGTCGGCGTGTTTCTCATCATCGCATCGCTGTTGTGGACAATGATCGATCGATACCCGCAACAACCCCTTCTACCGACCGGCAAAATGCTTGCCATCCCATTGCTCAACATGTTCACCGCTCTCGTGGGAGCGTTGATCGTGATCGCGCTCCTGGCGCGTTATCTTCCGCGTACCAGTTTTTACCGGCGCTTTGCGTTGATCGATTCAAATCCTCCCGGACCGTCTCTGGCCGGCGCGCCGCGACACTTCGCAACCGCACTGGCGCTCGCGCCCGGAATGCACGGCACAGCGGTAACGGTGTTGCGACCCAGCGGCAAAGCGCGTTTCGCCGATCACGTTGTCGATGTGGTTACCGAAGGCGAGTTCATCGCCCGGGAAACACCCGTAACTGTCGTCCAAACCGATGGGATGCGCGTCGTGGTGAAAAGCGCAGCTGTTATTTAGTCAATTTTGCCTATCCACCGGCAACGACGCGGATGAATTCGATGCGGTCGCCGTCAGCAAGTGGGCGCTTGGGCCATTCGTGTCGATGCAAGGCGAGGCCGTTGTGCTCCACCAAAATCGATTGCGGCGGCAATTCATAGCGCTCGATAAGCTCGGCGATCGTTTTCGCCTCACGGGCATCGACGCTTTCGCCATTGAGTGAAATTTTCATTGCTTGGGAATCCAGCGGTCGCAGACCGCCGCTACAGTTGAAATTGTCATGCACCGCAAAGCGCCTGATCCGAATCTTTCCAAACCGGTTCGAGTCCTTGGTGGCGAAGGACAGCAGCAATTTCGGCGGGCGAACGTTCGTCGCTGATCTCGAATTGGCCGGTGGCGAGTTGGTCTGAGCCGTCCTGGTATTCCGGAGCGAGGATGCGGCCTCGCACGGTGCGATGCAGATGTTCGCGGCCTTGTCGCGTGTAACCGCCGGGCTCGGTATGACTGCCGGCGCTCATCATCGTTACTCCGATCGAGGTGAGCGCATCGCGCAGCGGCGCGCGCTCGCGTGTGCTAAGCACGATGCCGACCTGCGGAAACGTGATGCGCAACGCACAAACCAATTGCACAAGTTCGCGATCGCTCATCGTGAATAGCGGGCGAAATCCGCCTGCCGCCGGGCGCAAACGGGGCACGCTCACGGTAATTTGCGCTTGCCAACAGCGTTTGAACAGGTGTTCCAAGTGGGCAGCTAGCGCGATAGCTTCATCCTGCCACCGCGTTAGTCCGATGAGCGCGCCGATTCCGAGCCGGCGAAAACCGGCCGCATAGCCGCGCTCGGCACAATCAAGTCGATAATTGAAATCGCGTTTCGGCCCGGCCGTATGCATCTCGGCATACACACCGCGATTGTAGGTCTCCTGATAAACGACGAGGCCCTCGGCGCCAGCCTCGACAATCGGCGCGTAATCTTCGGTATCCATCGGTCCGACCTCGACGGAGATCGATGAAAAATCGAGCGCGAGCGCGCGCACGCACTCAGCGAGATAACCGCCGCTCACAAACTTCGGTTGCTCGCCCGCCACAAGAAGGATTTGGCGAAATCCCTGCCGCTCGAGATGCTGCCCTTCGGCCACCACTTCATCGACCGTAAGTGTGACGCGAAGGATCGGATTATCCCGCGAGAAACCGCAATACTGACAATTGTTGACGCATTCGTTGGAAAGATAGAGCGGTGCAAAGAGCCGCATGGTTCGCCCAAAATTTTGCAATGTGAGCGCGCGGGAAGTTTGCGCCATCGCTTCAAGATCTTGATCGGATTTCAAGGCAATCAGATGTTCAAAACGCTCGATCAACTCCGATTTTCTCAGAGCAAGACTGTCTAGTGTCTCGATAAACGACATCAGGATAATTTCGTATGCATGGTTAGCTTCGCAAATCTCACTCGTACAAAAAAAGCGGCGTCCGGTATTCCAGACGCCGCCATAGCAAATGCTCTTGCGAACAGCCTAGAACGCGAAATTCACGCCGGTGCGGACCATACCAAAATTATTGTTTGGACCATCCACGAAATTCCAGCTGAAATCACTGACCCAGCCGATGTGCGGAGTTATGCGGATTTCCATCCCACCGCCAACCTGGCCGATTGCCCGCGCCTCGGCATCTGTATGACCAGTTGTCGCAGCGATATCGAAACCTTCTCCCGGCTCGATAAAACGCTCGTTGACTTGCTTCTGGCCGCCGCCAAAGATCCCGCCAGCCCCGCCAAAAATGTAAGGGGCAAAGCGCGTACAAGAGATCGGGTAACGCAGGGTGAGAGTGCCCAGTACAGCACCGATCGCGTTGCTCTCGCGGTGGATGCTATTGGCAAAAATTCCGTCACTGAAATCGATGAAGGCATCTTGGCGCGCCTGCCGAGCATCAAGCACCCAGCCTTCAATACCGACACCAATGTAACGCATGAAAAAATATTTGAGATCGATGCCACCTCCCCAAGCGTGATCAGCCTCGATGTAGCGGTCATCAATCCAATTAGTTCCCGTGAAAACGTATGTGCCCCAAAGCGAGACGTTGAATTCCCTGTCCGCGTACCACTCAGGACAGGGCGGTGGAGCAACCTGCTTGATTTCCTTGCCTGAATAGCCAACGCCTGCAAAGGCGGCCGAAGCGACCAAACTGAGTCCTAGCAGGCTCATCAGCAGCCTTTTCATCTATTTCTCCTTTTGATTACGTCCCTCCAAATGTAGCACGCCTTGTCTGTGAACGACTTCCGCGACGCGTTTGGATGCCTTGAGTCTGAGCCGGCCAGTCTGGCATTGCAAGCTTTTTCAAACATGCCGTTTCGGCGTCACGGCTTCAGTTCCGCTCCGGTGTTGGCATCCGTAATGACAAACTTCTCGTGATGAAATGCGGGGTCGCCCCGAAACATCAGTCGACCGGCGTAACGGCGCTCGAGTTCCACGAGCAATTCCTCGTCTTCCTCCTTTAATCGCTTCAAAACGTCGGGGTTCAGGATCACCCGAATATCGTGGATGGAATCCTGATACCTGCGCATAACGGTATTGAGCGTCCGGTGTAATTCCACGCTCGTGCTCATCGTCGTCTTCACCACGCCCCGGCCACCGCAATAGGGACAATTTTCATAAATCGTGTCACTTAGGCTCTCCTGCGCCCTTTGCCGTGTCATCTCCATGAGGCCGAGCTGTGAAATGGGAAGCACATGCGTTCTGGCTTTGTCGCGCTTGAGCCGTTCCTTCATTAAATTGTAAACCGCCTGCTGATCTCTGCGGCTTTTCATGTCGATGAAGTCAGCAATGATCAATCCTCCGATGTTGCGTAATCGAAGCTGGCGCGCGATCTCGTCCGCCGCTTCGAGGTTGGTTTGCAGGATTGTTTTCTCGACGTCGCGCCCACCTTTGTTCCGTCCGGTATTCACATCGATGGCGACCAGCGCTTCGGTCTCGTCGATCACAATGTAGCCGCCACACTTGAGCCAGACTTGCCGATGAAACGCGTCATCAATCTGTTTCTGCACACCGTAAGTCTCAAAAATCGGTGTGGCACCATCGTAGTGACGAACACGGTTTCTCGCGCGGCGGGAGATTTGACCGATCATGTCGGTCATCCGATCCGTTGCATCGCGATCGTCGCAAAGGATTTCATTGATTTCTTCAGTAAGGAAATCGCGCACCGTTCGCTCGACCAGATCGGGTTCTTCAAAGAGCCGACATGGGGAAGGGTTATCCCGAATGGCTTGATCGACTTTAACCCACTGATCCAGCAGAACTCGCAAATCGCGGACAAAATACCTGGCACGTTGACCTTCGCCTACTGTGCGGATGATCACGCCAACTCCTTCAGGAATATCCAACTGCCGCAGAACCTTGCGCAGTCGCTCGCGTTCTTTCGGCTCTTCAATTTTTCGAGAGATACCGCTACGATCGCTAAATGGCATCAGAACCAAATACCGCCCAGCGAAACTGAGATTGGTTGTGACGCGGGGGCCTTTGGTGCCGATTGGGCCTTTGGTGACCTGCACAATCACGTCCGAGCCGACCGGGTAGATGCCCGGTATGTCTTTTACCGTGATCCGTTTTCGAGGGCGCTTGTTAGACTTTCTGTCAATTTCTTCGATGCCGCTATCGAGCGCTGCAGGAATGGCATCCCAGAAATGAAGGAACGCATTCTTTTCGAAGCCGATGTCAACAAACATCGCCTTCAATCCCATCTCGATGTTTTTGACTTTACCCTTGTAAACGCTGCCTACGATGTTCCGTGAGCTCTTACGCTCAACGCTATATTCCTCGAGTCGGCCACCCTCGAGCAAAGCCACGCGGGTCTCGAGTTTCTCCACACTCAGAACGAGCTTGTTGCCAGTCTTGCGCGAAGGAAGACCCAAAATCTTTCTCACTTTGTCTATCATAAAAATGGAGGGGTTGGCCGGTCATCAGCCGAGCTGCCGATACGAACTGCAGAAGCGATTCTGACCGGGGGTTCATCTTGTGTTTGTGCGCTGCTGCCGGCTGGGCGGCGGCGGAGGAGGCGGTGCCGGCTGGCGTTTTCCGAAAAGCCGCTGAAAAAAGTTGCGCTGAGGCTGAGGCGCCGCAACCGGGACAACGCGGGCCGAGGAAGCCGCAGCACGCCGCGCTACCCTCCCCCGTGAATCTGCTTCCGGTTCAACGTCGGGATCCCCGCCCGCGCCCGCCATTTGCACATCTGAGCCTTGCGAGCCGTTGGCATTCTCGTCGTCACCGCTTCCACTATCGATTCCCGAATCGCGGAAGCTCACTTCCTTGATCATCTGGAATGGATTGGCCTTATGCGCGGGAGGAAGCCACGCGACCTGCGCTTCGAACTTTCCCTCGTCCATCGCCAATGAGCGTTCCATAATCCGCGCGGCGATCGGACACGCAACGGTGCCGCCGTGTTCCCCGCCCTGCGCCATGACTGCAACGGTATATTTGGGATTGTCGAAGGGGGCCCAGCAAATAAACCACGAAATTGTATCTTCTCTGCCCTTGTATTTGGCCTGAGCGGTGCCGGTTTTGCCTGCGACCTGCACGCCCTTCAAGCGTGCCCGGCCACCTGTTCCACCATCTGCGTTCACCACGTTCCAAAATCCATGTCGTTCCAATTCGATATCGGCGGGCGAAACCTCGGTGCGAAAATCGGCATGAACCTTGGGCTCATCGGGCACGGCAATCTTTCCATCCTCGTCCAACACCGGTGTGCCGTCCTGATTGAGCACCTTTTTCACCAGGCGTGGATAATAAGAAATGCCGCGATTAGCGAGGGTTGCGTAGGCCATCGCCATTTGCAGAGGCGTGGCTAGATCGTAGCCCTGCCCGATAGAAACGTTGGCCGTGTAGGCTTGTGACCATCGCTCCTGAGGATAAGAAATCCGCATCCAGTCCGGTCCCGGCAACACGCCAGGTTGTTCACCGGCTAAATTCAGCCCGGATGGTTTTCCCAAACCAAGCAAATCGCCCACGCGGTCGATCGAATCGATGCCTGCGGCGTTGCCGTACTGATAAAAGAAGGCGTTACACGATACTTTGATCGCATCTGCGAGCGCGAGCGTGCCGTGCGTGTAATGCTTTTCGGCCGCCCAGCATTGGAAATAATGATCCCCATACTGAACACCGCCGCTGCATGTAAACTTCTGCTTCGCCAGGCCACGACGCAGTCCAGCGAGAGAGGTGATTAACTTAAACGTTGATCCGGGCGGAAACCCGCTTACCGCGCGATTGACGAGCGGATTGGCTTCATCCTTCTGGAGCGCCGTCCAATCTTTTGCCTTGATGCTGGGGACAAATGTATTTGGATCGAACGATGGCACCGAAGCCATTGCGAGAATTTCGCCGTTGTTTGGATCGACGACCACGGCAGCGCCGCGCCCGACGGATCGCAATGCTTCCTCTGTGATAGCTTGGATACGGGCGTCGATGGTCAAGAAAACATTCGCGCCCTGTTGCGGCGGATCTTCGCCCAAAATCCCGTCGATGGTGCCCTTCGCATTGCGCCGCAAATACCGGATGCCGGGTTTCCCGCGCAAATATTCGTCCGCCGTTTTCTCAATGTTCGATTTTCCTTCGACGTCCGCCTGGTAGAACGTGAACTTCTTGGCTTCCTCCCTATCGATGTCGTCCGGTGCACCGACATAACCAAGAATATGAGATCCGAGCGCGCCGTAGACGTACGAACGCACGGGCTTAATGGCGAGATCAACACCAGGGAGTCCGACATCGTGCTCGGCGAACTTCGCCATGGTAGGGAAATCGATGTCCTTGATGTAAGAAAATGGAACCTCGGTATCGTTACGAAAATGCTTCTGCAACTTGCCCGCGTTGTAATCGCGCGCCAGATCAAGCTCGTTAAGGCGCGGAACGATCCCATTATTTACGATCTTGATGATATCCGGCTCCTTCATGTCTTTCGGCATTCCGCTGATGACCGCCCGATATTCACTCGTAGGCGGCGAACCGAACCGTTCGCGGTAACCTTTGACCATTTCTGGTAGATAGAAATCTACCTCATAACTGGCGCGATTCTGGACTAGGGTTAGGCCGTTACGGTCTTTGATCTCGCCACGCACCGACGGAATGCGCACGGTCGCGTGGGAGCTGCTGCGAATCTGGGACGTCCATTCCTGACCGTGCGCCACTTGTATCCACCAAAGTCGAACACCGAGTGAACCGACGCCCAACAGCATGAAAAGGCCGAGAAATTGAATCCGCAGACGCGAATTCAGGCGTCGCTTGCTCATTCTACCTGTCCCCTTTCAGGACCGTATGAATACGCGGTGATCTGCCCGAGCCATTGTAATCCCCAGAAGAAGATGGGGGCGATGGCCATCGCGACAAGGCCGGGTCCGCCGATCTGCCACCAGATTTCATGTGTAAATACAAGCGAGCCGCGGCGAAACGTAATCATGAGGTATTGTGCCAGAACTATTAGCGAGGTGAAAACGCCGCTCAGGATACAATGTACTTCCCAACGACCGCGGGCAAAAAGCGGTCGCAGTCCATGCATTATTCCCGCCAGCACACCGTAGAGCAGTATCGACGATCCGGCTGAGATTTCAACCTTCCCCCCGATCACCTGAACGGTAAGCGCATCCAGTAAAACCCCGGCGAAGAACGCCAGGGCCAGCATGAGGGGAAAAGGCAATGCCATCGCGCCATAGAAAACAATCACAGGCACAATATAGACGTGCGCGTTGTAAAACCACGGCAGCGCAGGGATGAAAAGTTCGGCGATCTGCGCCACCAGCACCAATCCCAGGAGAAGAAAGAAAAAAATCATCTTCGACCCGTCACCACAAAAACGTCCTCCAGATGAGAAAGTTCGACCGCAGGTGTTAGCTGCGCCTGACCGTCCAGTTCGCGCACACGGAAACTCTTCACAGCTCCAATGAACAACCCCGATGGAAAAACACCACCAACTCCCGAAGTATAAACTTTCTGACCGGGCTTCAAATCAGCCTGCTTTGACAGAAAATTCAGGTCTAAAAGCGGGGTGAGTCCGCCGGTCACGCGCTCGCCGGAAACGATCCCCTGTTCGCGGCTGCCTTCCACCGAGGCTGCAATCCGGCAGTTTTCATCAGAGACCAGCAAAACGACAGAAATCGTGTCGCTTACGGTCGTCGTTTTTCCGACCAAGCCAACGTCGGTTACCACCGGCATATCCGTTTCGATCGCATCTCTTTTCCCACGGTTTATGGTGAGTGTTCGCCACCAACTGGAAGAATCGCGAGCGATCACTTCAGCTGCGACTAATTTAAACACCGAACGCTCACGGTAATTGAGGGCGTGGCGCAGACGATTCACCTCGTGCTCAACATCACGCAAGCCCTGGTTGGTCGCGCGCAGTTCTCGATTTTCGACGTGTAAGGCAGCGTTATCGTGCTCCAATTCGTCGAGCGACTTTAATCCTGACCGCACTGAGGTAATCTGCTTTTTGATTCCAGACCCCCCGGTCAAAAACGGCGCCAACAGCCGGTAGACACCAGTCTTGAATTTCTGCGTTGTATCCGGACCGAAGCTCAGGAAATACCCCAGAATGGCGCCGAAAATCAGCAGTGCGATGATGTTTGTGCGGCTCATTAAAATTGGCGATTGCCGACTGCCGATTGTCGATTGGCCACTCGACAACTCACCGGCGGAGGGTTAACGAGGTTTCCGGTTTCCGCTTCCCGGTGTCCGCTATTATTAGCGCCACTGGCGATCGGCTGAGGCCACCTGACGCAAAAACTTAAGTTCATTGAGGCATTTGCCTGTCCCTTCTGCCACTGCACTGAGCGGATCTTCCGCTACATGGACAGGCAACCCGGTTTCCTCACTCAAAAGTTTGTCAAAGCCGCGCAGCAACGCGCCGCCGCCCGCCAGCACAAGCCCGCGATCAACTAAGTCCGCCGAAAGCTCGGGCGGACAACGCTCAAGGGTGATGCGCACCGAATCGACAATCGTCGAGATCGGTTCGAGCAAAGCTTCGCGTACTTCTTGAGAAGTGATCATCAGTGTTTTGGGCAGACCAGCGACCAGATCGCGCCCTTTAACTTCGACACTGGTTTCCTTTTCACTCGGATACGCCGAGCCGATTTTGATTTTGATTTCCTCAGCGGTGCGTTCACCAACCATCAAATTATAAGCGCGCTTCATGTATTGTACGATCGCCTCGTCCAACTCGTCGCCGGCAACGCGGACGCTTCGACTAAACACAATTCCGGAAAGCGAAATGATAGCGACCTCCGTCGTTCCGCCGCCGATATCGATGATCATGTTACCTGCAGGATCTTGCACCGGCAGTCCAACGCCGATTGCCGCTGCCATCGGTTCCTCGATCAAATACACTTCACGCGCCCCCGCATGCGTAGCTGATTCACGCACTGCGCGCTTTTCCACCTCCGTGATTCCTGATGGGACCGCAATAACGACGCGCGGTTTCACCCGCACCTTGCGATTGTGCACCTTGGTGATGAAATGTCGCAACATCGCCTCGGTAACTTCGAAGTCAGCAATCACGCCGTCCTTGAGCGGACGCACCGCAACGATATTCGCCGGCGTGCGCCCCAACATGCGCTTCGCTTCGTCTCCTACCGCCAGCACTCGGTTGGTGCCGGCCTGCACCGCTACCACGGATGGCTCACGTAAAACGATCCCCTGATCCTTTACGTAAACAAGCGTGTTCGCTGTACCGAGATCGATCCCGATGTCGCTGGATAGCCAGCCGAAAAATCCGTTGAACATGAGTTATTTATTAGCAGCACTGTCCAGCTCGAAGGAAACGCGCGGCGCGATTCGCCGGCTGAAACGCGGTAACATGAGAAGGTGCAGCCCGCCGTCAAGCGTATTTATCTTGGAGTGACGGACTATTGGAGCGCCAACGAGCTTGCCTTTACTGCATTACTCCTTTACTGCATCACGCAATGGGAAAAGTGATCATCGCGCCATCAATTCTTGCAGCAGATTTCTCGCGGCTCGCTGAGGAAATTCATCGCGTCGAGGCAGCAGGCGCCGATTGGATTCATTGCGACATCATGGACGGCCATTTCGTCGATAACATTTCGTTCGGACCGGACGTTGTGCAGCTCGTACGCAAAGAAACAAGTCTGCCGTTGGATGTACATCTAATGATCGAGCATGCCGATCACTATGTGCCGCGATTTGTCAAAGCCGGCGCAAATTCAATCACCGTCCACGTAGAATCGGATGCCAAACACGACGTCTGGAAAACGTTGTACCAGATTCGAGACGCCGGTTGCCGTTCCGGTCTCACGCTAAATCCCGAAACTCCATTTGAAATGATCGAACCGTTCCTCGGGAAGTTCGATATGCTGCTCGTCATGACTGTTCATCCGGGTTTTGGCGGACAACCGTTCCGCCCTGACCAGATGGAAAAGGTCAGGCGAGCATCGAAATGGAACCAATCGTACGAGCACAAGATCGACATCGAGGTGGATGGCGGCATTAATCCAAAAACTGCCCAAATCTCAATCGAAAACGGCGCGAACGTCCTTGTCGCCGGCACGTCGATTTTTCGTTCCAACGATTACGCCAAAGCAATTTGTGAATTGCGCGGCGAATGAAAGGACGAGGGGATCCCCGCGGTTAGCGCATTTAGGCCGCTCCAGCAGCCACGACCGGCTCCGCTTCTGCAGCGGTTTCAGCCATCACTTCGTCAGTCTGCGTGACGCGAACAACTTCTTCGATAGTTGTTTTGCCCTGGGCTACGCGCCGCCAGCCATCCTGCCGCAAAGTCTCCATGCCTTCGGCAATAGCACATTGCTTCAACTCGCTGCCGTCACGCCTCCGCATGATCAGCTTTCGCAGCGGCTCCGTGATGACGCAGACTTCATAAATCGCTGCGCGACCTTGGTAACCGGTATGACGACATTGATCACAACCGGCCCCGCGCTGGAAACGAGTACCGAGTTCCTTCAAAGGGAAACTGATCTCAGCGAGGTAATCGCGGGGATAATCGACTTCTTCGACGCAATCCGGGCAAATCGTGCGCACGAGCCGCTGGGCGATAAACGACTTCACCACAGAGGCGAGCAGAAACGGTTCCACGTCCATGTCGAGCAAACGCGTAATGCCACCTACGGCGTCATTCGTGTGGAGTGTGCTGAAAACAAGGTGACCCGTCATCGCGGCGCGAATCGAAATGTCCGCAGTCTCGACGTCTCGAATTTCGCCGACCATGACCACATTCGGGTCTTGTCGCAAAATATGTCGCAGGCCTTTTGCGAAAGTCAGATCAATCTCTGGTTTCACGTCGATTTGCGAGACACCAGGGATGCGATATTCCACCGGTTCTTCAATCGTAATAATGCGGCGCTGCACGGAATTAATGCTGCTGAGAAAACAATACAGCGAGGTTGATTTCCCACAGCCGGTAGGACCCGTAAGCAGAATAATTCCGTTCGGTTGGGTGAGGAGGTCCCGAATGATCTCTTCCTGCCTATCGCCCAAATCGAGTCGCTCGAAATTGAAGTGCTGTTCGCCGCGGCTTAGCAAACGCAGACTGATTGACTCGCCGTTGACAGTTGGAATGGTAGAAACGCGCACGTCTATCTCCACATTGCTCGCGTGCAAATTCATCCGCCCGTCCTGTGGAAGTCGTCGCTCGGCAATGTCCATATGTGACATCACCTTCAAACGCGAGATGATCGCGGACTGCAAGACGCGCAATTGCGGTGGCACGGCAACTTCGTGCAAAATGCCGTCGATCCGATATCGAATGCGCAAATCATTTTCCAGCGGTTCGACGTGAATATCAGTTGCACGCTCTGCAATAGCTTCGCGAATGATCTGGTTAACAAATTTGACCACTGAAGCTTCGGGATCGTCGTTATTCAACTCAATTGCGGTCTCGGTGTCCTCGAGTACGTCCATGGAGCCCCTGGTCTTCAGAATCTCGTCAAAGGTCTCCGCGCCGACGCCATAAAGAGTTTTCATTGCGCGCAGAAGTTGCGCGCGCGGCACGAGCACCCATTCCGGGGGTTTTTTCAACAGCTGCCCGGCAAGCTGCCGCCCGATCGAATTGAAAAGATCGTAAGTCGCCAGCACCACCGAGTTTTCTTTCGTCTCGATCGGCAGAATCTGATGTTGAAAAACAAAACGGCTCGGCAGAATCGACAAAGTAGTGCGATCTATTTTTTTTGCGTCGATTGAGACGATCGGCACCCGGAAGAAATTCCCGATTGCGCCGAGGAAACGTTGTTCGTCAACTTTGCCCGAATCGAGCACCTGAGCTACCCACGAACCGCCGTTGAGATTGGTGGCCAACCCAGCCGCCTCTTCGGTCGACGACACACCGCTTTCCAGCAGCAAATTAATCAGGGATTGACTGGGGGCTGCGTTCATTCAGCAAAACTCACGGCATGTGTAACGCCCGCCGCACGGGAGTGGTAAGCGTACCGGTCACACGCATGGAATAATTCTTTTGGAGCCGCGCGATAGCGTAGCTTACTTCTGGTGTGAATACGCCGTCCACCGGTCCGCAATAGTAGCCCAAGCGACGCAACGCCGTTTGCAGCGACCCCACGTAACCCGGATCCAAGAGGAGTTGTTGACGCGCCTTAAAATAGTACTCCCATCGCCAGGCATATCTGGGCGCAAAATCAGTAGCGTTCACATGAGGCGTCTGATGAGTGGTTCCCCACTCGTCCCGTTGAGCCAAGGGATCGAGGGACCGAAAAATACCATAATCAACCACGTCAAACTCGTCGGCCTGCGCCATCGCTACGACGAAGCCAACGACCAAAGCGAGCGCTATTCGTTTCACAATGAGATTCTAGTTCATATCTTTGCCCATGGGAAGATCCGGCGGCGGTAAGTTTATCTGTTTTCCCGTCTCGACTTTAGGGCAGTCTGGACATTCAGCCTGGTCGAGTTCCGGCCCAAAATGTGTATGGGTGTTCTCCCATTTCTGGCGCAGTCGATAAAGATCCAGCTTGGTCAAGGTCACCTCTGGACACATGAGAATGATCAGTTCGCGACGCTGCTTGCCACTCGCTGTGGAACGGAATGCCGATCCAATGAGGGGAATGCGCGAGAGATAAGGAAACCCTTGATAGTTCTTTTGCTTTTGGTCTTCAATTAGTCCACCGAGGATGATCGTCGTTCCGTTCCCCGCGGAAACAGTCGTGCGAATGTAACGCGTATCGATTGTCGGGACCGAGTTGCCGCTGATGTTTACGTTGCCGCCAGGGACAATACTGTCGATCTTTTGCAAGATATCCAGCGACACTTCCTTCTCGGAATTAATGAGCGGGACAACCTCAAGCTGCAACACCACCTTCTTGTACTCGATGCTCGCCGAAACAGCAGCTGTCTGATTTAGAATCCCAGCGTTCGCATTTGTAAGGGTGTTTACTGGCACTGGAACTTCCTGCCCCGAAGCGATAATAGCTTTTTTGTTGTTGCTGGTAAAAACAGTTGGCCGGGAAATAACTCTGAATCGATTCGTGGACTCCAGTAGATGCACGATAGCCGCGAAGGCGTTACCGGCTGCCACGTAGATATTAGTTCCGTTCCCTACGTTTTGGATGATTTGGCTGAAATTGATCAGATTGGCTGGATCGAGAATATTTGGGACAACCGGTGCCACGCTGCTGCCGGGGTTTACGGAGGAACCGGGGATGGGAACGTTCGGATCATTGGTCGTAAACACACTATTATTCCGCGAAGTGCCCACGAACCTTTTGTTGTACTTTGCGAACCAATCGACACCGAATTCCTCGTTATTGCTAAGGGTCAATTGCCCAATCACCGTGCTTAACGACACCTGCGGGGCTTTGACGTCCATCTCGTCAAGAATCTTTTCCACCTTCATGACCACCTCGCGATTCCCAAGGGTGATGATTGAGTTGGCGCGTTGATCCGCGATCAGCTTCGAATTGCCGATGGTGACTGCCTTTGGCACGGTGTCCACAGGCTGAGTCGAAAGTTCCTCGGAAATATTAAGCGAGCTGCCGGTGCTGCTCTGGCTGCCGCTGTAGTTGTTCGTCAGCGGTGAAGTACCCGCCCCCCCCTTTTGCCCTTGACCTTGCCCGGGCGACGGGCCGACGCCCGGGAGTCCTCCCGCTCCTCCAGCGCCGGCGCCTTGTTCTGTTCCCGGTTCGGTCAATGCCTGGACAAGGACCGGTAGAACGTCGCCGGCGGAAATGTATCTCAAGTAGCGGGTAACCGGCTTTGCAAACTCAACGTTGGCATCGAATTCGTGGATTAACTGACGGATAAATGGCATGTTGATCGGCCGCGTCACGACGTGGATGCGATTCGTGCGGACATCGGGAGTGATCTTAATTTTCCCGACGATGACTGCTTCTTCGGAAAGAATACCGCCGCCTGAGTCCCCCACCGGCATCGGCTGTGGCACACCTCCGGGGACCTTTACGCCCCGAACACCCGGCTGGCCCGGTGTTTCAGCGCCCTTCTCGAAAATGTCCTTGAGCATGTCGACGACTTTGCTGGCATCCGCGCGCTCCAGCTTGATGAACTCGCTCACCACTTCCGCCGGTGCCACGTCTACCTGCTCAATCACCCCGGCAAGTTGCCGAATAATGTCAGCGTTCTGTGTCACAAGCAGGCTGGAGGATTTTGGCAGCGCCAAAATATTGATCGTGCCCGAGCTTCCCTGAAAATACGCCATCAAAACCTGTTGAAGCTCCTGCGGGTCGGCGTACTGCAGCCGGAACAAAAAGCTGACGACTGGATTTCCCGCCGGAATGTCGGCCAAGTCCGAGATGATGGGAACTGGCGCTTTGCGCGGATTCTGGCCGGCGCCGACGACGTCAACAATGTCGCGGCCCACCGGAACGAGTGAAATCCCGTTGAGTGCCATGCTCAGCTCAATGATCTTGATCGCCTCTTCGCGGGACACGTCTTTGGCGATGAAAATGTTAACCTTGCCCTGCACGAAATTATCCATCACCAACTTCTTTCCGGTGAGCTGCTCGTAGAGGTGCAACACGTCGACTACGTCGCTGTTAGGAAATTGCAGTCGCACAGTGGCCGGCGCGTTCGGCGGAGCGGCAGGCGCATCCTCTTGTGCCGGTGGACTGACTCCCTTGACCGCTGGCAGAGTGGGACGCTTCGAGTCTCTCTGAGCAGAAACTGCGGTCGCGCTGGCAAGCACGAGCGTCACGATACAGAAAAGCCGATGCACAGTCCTCTTTTGCTGGATGGCGGAGCGTAGTAGATTTATGAGACCCGTCAACGTATTTCCCTCTGTGGAACGGTGCTTCGGTGCTAGGCCTGGACGCCGTAGGGAGTGCTAGCTTATAAGAAATTGTTGTCATTGCAAACCAGACTCACGCTTCCCATCATCTGCCGTATTCTGATGGCGCCTTTTGTTTGCGCTGCAGCCGAACAGTCTCCGAATTCAGTCGCTGAAATTCAGTCCGTCCTCAGCGCCCAGCAGAACGCCTGGAACCGTGGCGACATAGACGCGTTCATGAAAGGCTACGCGCAGTCGACATCGACGGTGTTTGTCTCAGAAGATGAAGTCACGCGTGGTTGGGAAACAGTCCGCAAACGGTACCAGGAAAAATATTCTGATCGCACGAAAATGGGGACGCTCAGTTTTTCAGAAATTGAAGTCACAATGCTTTCGCCGGATACAGCAGTCGTTCTTGGTGGGTGGCGCTTAAAGCGCGCAAACGATGAGCCGCACGGACGGTTCACGCTCGTTTTCAAACGCCTGCCAGAAGGCTGGCGAATTGTGCACGATCATACATCGGCGGCGAAAGAGTAGCACCCGCCCATCAGAGAATGCTGTGATTGGTGTTTACGACGAAGCTGCCAACGTAATCGAGACGCACGAGCACAATGGCGATTTCAACGACTGGTAAGGTAACTCGAAACCATGAAAGATTGCTAAAAAGTGGATCCCACAAATTTGATGTTCTGGAGTTACGCGAATTAAGGAGCTTATGCTCTTACTTGGATTCGAACGGAGCTGATGCTTCTTTCTCCCAGGTTCCATCAGTCGTGTGGCAAATAACGCACAAGTGAAAAGTCGTTCCGGCTCGCTTTATACTGGATTCCGTTAATCTCAATCTTCACAAGGTCGAGGCACATTCGCCCGGTAAAGGTTTCTCCTTGGTGGACTTCAATCGACGCGTCGTGACCTAGCGGAATCCGGATGTAACGCGTCGCCTTCAGCACACACTTAGGACACGGGTCAGGCTGTGCATAGAGGCTGGCCGTTAAGGCCAAGATGAGTAAAATCTTTTTCATATCACGAAATGGTGCCCGATTCAGAGATTGCCCTCAAGTTCATATTCCGCCAAGCTGACCCACTACCCGACGTCAGAGAGCGCACCCATTTCACGAGAAAGACGATTCCCTACCTGGCAAACAGCAGCGTCTGCTGGTTAAGCGCAAAATGATAAAGCAATGGGCAGCCTGATTTACGTGCATATGAAAGCTTTCACTGATCATTGTTCGCCAGGCGATTGTAGGTTTGCCACCGCTGCTTTATCCTTGGCGAACTGGCTTGCCCACCGGCCTATCGAAACAAAAGCCGTCACGCGGTGAAACGTGACGGCTGATTGTTGAAATGCTGAGAGCGCGGCTTTAAGGATTGTTGACAACTTGCGGCGCGGGTCCGCCACGGCGGATTCGTCCTGTGGCGAATTTGGTCGCTTCGAGTTGTTCGCTCACTTCCTATAGGCTCGCAATGAGCGCGTTAATTTGCTTTTCCTGGCAAGGGCTCGTCGCTCGTTCCCCATCGCCAACCCTGGTTACGTCATTCCGAGCGCTTCGAGAGTTGGACGATCGATCGCCGACGTTACATTAAGCCCGTGATGGCGTTGGTAGTTTGCCAAGGCTTCGCGAGTCTATGGCCCGAGCATACCGTCTACTCCCCCCCGATAATACCCCTGCTGTTGCAGTGCGCCCTGCACGTTTGCTATCACCTGGTCAGGTGTTAGACCATTATAACCATAGATCGGGCCGTCGTAGGCGTAATACGCATTTGGAGCGTAGCCCCAGGCTGGATACCACCAACCCGCATTCCAGTAATACCAGCCGCCAGAGTTAAAGACAACGCGGTTGTAGCGATTACGCAACCACCCCTGATCATGCCACTCAGGACGATAACTTCTAAACGCCGCGTAGCTCGGGCCATTCCAGTATTGAGACCCGTTGATGTGATAGTTTTTGTTGAACTTTACGTTCTGAATTGCCGGGTTGGGGTTGTAAGAAAGATTGAAATGCTTCGTGTTTACCTTGGTTTTGGATTGGTAGTGGTAAGATTGTCCATCGGCGGACGTAGTGAGCTTCTTCGTGTTGCTCCAGTTCTTTTCTTTCTTGGAGTAGTTGACGCCGCTCGAGTTGTTCCAATTGTTCACCGACTTTGTTTTGCCAGCGCCTCCCTGATTGCCCCATTGCATTGGTTTGCCTGGTGGTGCGCCGACGTCGCCATTCCGTCCTTGCCCTTTGCCCCCAACAGTTGGTGTAGCCCAGTTCGCTGATTTCCCTTGTGCCTTTTGCGTCGATTTTGAAGCACCGCCATTATCGCCGCTCTTCTTGTCTTTATGCTTCCCGGCATGTACCTCAGGCGCGAAAAAAGCCAGGGCAACGCTGCAAATGAAAATAAGGAACACTCTCATGTATTTTTCTTTTCTGGGTTGGTAAAGTTATGGCTCTGTTGAGCGCTGGCGCTTTCGTCAATGCTAATTTCACCGTCGATTGTCCACGTAGTGCCCAGACAGCAAGAAACCGGGACAGAAAGTGCTCGTCTTCGGGCGCACGCGGGCCTTAACTGCGTTCTATGAAAACAAATGTCCTCTATAGCTTAAACAGCAATGCGCTTGCAGACCAAAACCGCGTCTCCGCGAAATCGAACCTAACAATACTGCTTTTGCTTTTTGTCGCTCTAGCGCTTGTCGGTTGCGAAGGTATGGCATCGGGTTCCTCTGGAGCAGCATCGCCCTGGCCAGCAGCACCTACCGACTCCTCGGCTCCTCCTGCGAGTCAAACTGGCTTCGCTTCAGCGCTAAATGGACAGTGGTATCATGATGGCAAGCCAACAAGCATAAAGGTGGATCCTGATGGTCGACATCTAACGATTATCGATGAGAATGGCTTCCGAACCAACGGTGTTGCGAATTCTCCCTATGAATTTGACGTTAGGGGACTCAAAGGCTCCGTCGATCATGGAGGACGACGCATCTCATGGTCAAATGGCGGAACTTGGACGCGGGAACCACAGCAGCGCGGATCTAATTCTGGTGCCGCTCCCGGGCAGCAGGGCATTAGCGGACGGTGGTATCATGATGGTAAACCAACAAGCATCAGCGTGTCGCCCGCCGGTAGTGTCACGATAACCGACGAGAATGGCATAACCACCAGCGGGCATATGATGAATGCCAGTGAATTTATGACGTCTGCATTGTTACGCGGCAGTGTCAGTCCTGACGGACGACGCGT
>Ga0193750_1000010_pt1 | contig 152687 bp, 127 predicted proteins | sample L1c1metaG_FD_160569 | JGI IMG/M metagenome (GOLD analysis project Ga0193750, IMG submission 160569) | Soil microbial communities from a riparian zone of the East river system, Colorado, United States - L1c1 | ecosystem: Environmental > Terrestrial > Soil > Riparian zone | place: USA: East... | reverse complement strand
GTGTGTTTGTTTGTTCGACTTGTTAAAACTGCAACGCTCCGGAACACTTTGTCCCGGCCGTTGGTGCGGCTCTGCTCCATCTCAAAAAGGCGAGTAGCCCGCGAAAATATGAACGGCAAACACACCCCTCTTTTCAACCCCGTCCTCGCGCGTTCACACCCCGCCCGCAGCCATAAAGTCTAGATGATGCTCGCCACATCATGCGATCACTTACAAAGTAAGTCTTGAGTGAAGACAGGATTGTACGCGCGCATAGTATTCGGCGCAGCGGCGGTGCTGTTCGGCGTCATTGCACTGATGTGGCATGATGCTGATACCTGGCAAAACTTGCAACATATCTGGAGCCTGCCGTTTGGAACTGTCATCGGCGGGTTTCTTATGGCCGCTCAAATTGCTGGTGGGATTGGGGTGGTTTACCCACGCACTGCGCGATTGGCTTCGGTTGTACTTTGCGTTGTCTATTTGTGTTTCTCGCTGGCCTGCGTCCCTGACATCGTTGCTGCAACAAACATCTACGACAAATACGGCGGGAGCCTCTTCCTGTTCTTTTCCTTCTTCTGCGGCGCGATTGCCCTGTACGGTGCGACCGAGGCAGATGCTGCCAAGGCGGTAGTATTCAGCCGTCTGGCGCGCCTTGGACTCGGCCTCTGTGCCATTTCCTTTACTCTGGGGCAGGCGCTCCTTCTTCGTGACACAGCTCAATTGGTCCCAAAGTGGATTCCGCCCAGCCAAATGTTTTGGGCGATCTTTACGACGATCGCGTTTGCACTCGCGGCAATTGCCATTCTCATCAATCGCCGGGCGCGGCTTGCGATGCGTATGATGGCGCTTATGCTTGCCGTCTTTGGCGTGCTGGTGTGGATTCCGCGCCTGGTCGCTCACCCACAGGCGCATTTCAATTGGTCCGAGTTCGTGCTGACCTTCCTAGTCACAGGGGCTACCTGGATGGTCAGTGAGCAAACATCTAACCATCCGCTGCAGACATGTGGTTAAGTCAAGGATAGCTTCGTAACACATAGAGTTTCTTTTCCACGAAGTCTGCTTTGTTGTTGTAGCCGAAAGCAGCGAGTGCGGCCGGTCCCATTTCAGTGGCGAACTTGCTCAGTTTGGTTTCGAGCGTATCGAGCCGTTCCAGTGCGCCGATCGCGTGCCCCATCAGGACGTGCCAGAGGGCAACGCAAAGCTTGCGCGCGACGGCCACGGCCGCTTTGTTGCGGCCGCGTCGGGCGGCTACAGCCAAGCCCCACTTCTGCAGTGGATTATTTACTTCCAGCAGCTTCTTGCCCGATTGGATCAACAACGCTCGCAGCGCTCCTCTTCCATGTCGTTTCAGTGCTCCGCTGCCTTCGAAGTTACCGCTCTGCGACACGCTCGGGTTGAGTCCAATGTATGCGACCAACTTCTGTGAGCGAAGCGACGCACATCACCGACCGCCGCGACAACTCCGTAAAGAGTAATGAGATTGATGCCACAAAGCCGGGTCAATCGCAGCAGCGATTCCTCGGCCACGATCTCCTGGGCCATGTGCCGGCGCAGCAAAGTGCGACGCGCTCGCGCCGCCACCAGGCTGCCGTGCAATTGTTGCAGCAACATCGCTCGCGCCGGCGTCCATGCCCGCAGGGCAAGCAATCGCCTAATGGCGTGCGGATGGCACAACCGAAAGCCCTTTTCCAAACGCACACAATGTTCGTTCAACATCGAGCGCAGCTGTTGCTTGGCCCGAGTCGATTCCTTCACCACCGCCTGATACGCACTGAACACCTCGCGCCGCTCAGGGTTTTTGGATCCGGTTGCCACACGATGGGCGAGAGCGCGCTCAAATAAATGCGCGCGATCTTGACCGCATCGACTCGATCGTTGGCGCAGTAAACCTTCCCCACCTTCCCCGCCCGATGACTGTCCAGAATCTCCACCTCCCGGCCAATCGCCCGCAACCGCGCCGCCACCGCAAATGCATTGCCGCTGGCTTCCAACACCAGCGTGTCTTGCGCGCGGGTGTGACGCAGCGCCCACTGTTCCAATTGCTTCAGCTCAATCCGCGTTGAGCTGCTCAACACTTTCGCGCTGGCCGGATCCAGCAAAACTGTCCGGGTGCACATCGAGTCCCACCACTCGACCTTTGTTCTTCGTCATGATATTCCTCCTGGTTGGTTGTTATGCTTCACTCTCTCGACGCAAGGCGTGGCCGGCTTCTGACGAACTCTCGCTACACGCAGGGTTTGTTAGTCGAGGTTGAAGTTTTCTGTGGAGCGCTTCCTCTTGCTTTTTTGCCCGTTGGTTTTTGTTTTTCCAGCGGTTCATACTCCTATCCCTCCGGCAGCTGCCGAACCATTTGATCAATGCGATCAGGTGGAAGAGGAACTTGCGGGCGCTAGGCGTATAGATCATCATGAGCAAATCCAACGCATCTGGGCTGTGGGAAGATGCCGGTAACTGGGGTATCATCCTCGTTGATTTGGCGAGGCACGTTGCGAATGCCTATGAACACGATTGGCGGGGCGACTATTTCGAGGTGCTTGGCCGTATTCGCGAGCTGTTTGACGCCGAGTGGGACTCGCCGAACCGATATTGCCCGAGGCGAACTTACCGAGAACCCGCCGCCTGATGAGCCGAACGGCTAACACCTGAGGTAGTCCCTCGATGCATGCGGTGGGGCGGGCCCTGACGCAGCCGGGACACGGCCGTGTCGTTCGGTGTCGATGTAGCGGCGCGCAGCGGAGTGACGCGCCCTACCCGCGAAGAGCCGAACGCATGCGGATTCTTTGCAGTCGCTCTCCGGTTTTCGTGATTTCCCCGATTTATTTTGCCATCGTCCCGCCGCGGCGGGCCGATCCACCTGTTTGCTGCTCTGGAGCGCCATTTTTCTCCAGCGCAACGGCCAGCACTTCATCGACGTTTTCCACCGGGACGAATTTGAGTTTTTGTTTCGCTTCCTCGGGAACATCGACCAGATCTTTTTCGTTGAGCTTGGGAATGATGACAGTAGAAATACCGGCGCGCATCGCGGCCAGACTTTTTTCTTTCAATCCGCCGATTGGCAGAACCAGACCTCGCAAAGTAATCTCGCCCGTCATCGCGACATCGGAACGAACCGGCTTGTTACTGAAAAGTGACGCGAGCGCAGTAAACATGGCGATGCCAGCTGACGGCCCGTCTTTTGGCACTGCGCCGGCGGGGACATGCACGTGGACGTCCATCCTTCGAAAATCTTCGGCCTTGACGCCCAGTTGACCGTCTCGGCTGCGAAGGAGACTGAGCGCGGCTTGCACAGATTCTTTCATCACGTTCCCGATCTGCCCGGTAAGCGTGATATTTCCTTTGCCCGGATAACGCGTGGCTTCGATGTGCAATATTTCGCCGCCGCTCGGTGTGTAAGCCAATCCGGTGACCACGCCGGGTTTACTGGTCTTGAGCTTTGTTTCGCGAACGTATTTGGCCGGGCCAAGCATTTCCGCCACCGTTTGCGGCGCGACCGTTGCGTGATCGATTTTGCGGCGCGCGACCTGCGCCGCAATACCGCGACACACAGCTCCGATCTGACGCTCGAGCTCACGAACGCCGGCTTCATGCGTGTAATCACTGATGATGCGGCGAAGCGCGTCCTCCTGGAATTCACATTGCTCAGGTTTAAGCCCGTTCTCCTCCAGTTGTCGCGGGACAAGATATCGCTTCGCAATCTCGAGTTTCTCGCGCTCGGTGTAACCGGGAAGTGAGATCACTTCGATCCGGTCGCGCAACGGTTCGGGTATACCCTCAATATAGTTTGCCGTGCCGATGAAAATGATCTGCGACAGATCAAACGGCACATCCAGGTAACGATCGACAAACGCGTTATTTTGCCGCGGGTCGAGCACTTCGAGCAACGCGCTGGCCGGATCGCCGCGAAAATCCGCGCCGATTTTGTCGATCTCGTCGAGCATGAACACCGGATTGCGCGTGCCGCAGCGGCGCAGCTCTTGAATAATGCGTCCCGGCATCGAGCCGATATACGTGCGGCGATGACCGCGAATCTCCGCTTCATCGCGCATTCCGCCGAGACTGATCCGCACAAATTTGCGACCCAGCGCGTCGGCGATCGATTGACCCAGACTGGTTTTGCCTACCCCGGGCGGCCCGAGAAAACAGAGAATCGCGCCGTGTCCTTGCGGATTGAGTTTTCGTACCGCGAGATATTCGATGAGTCGCTTCTTAACTTTTTCAAGATCGTAGTGATCGCGATCAAGGACTTGCTGCGCCTGCTCGAGATCGAGATTGTCCTCGCTGAATTTGTTCCACGGAAGGTCGGCAATAATTTCGATGTAACTCACGATCACTGAAAACTCGGGACTTGCCGGCGGAATGAAATCCAGTCGCTTCAATTCGCGTTCCGCCTGTTTCATCACTTCCTCGGGCGGATTCGCTTCCTGAAGCCGCGCACGCAGCTGTTCCGCTTGTTCCTCGCTGCCGCCCTCCGTCTCACCGAGCTCATGCTGGATCGCTTTGAGCTGGGAACGCAGATAGGCGCGCCGTTGTGCATCGGAAAATTGCGATGCGACATCTTTTTGCAGTCGCTGTTGGATCTGGGCGATCTCAAGCTGCGCCGAAATGTGTTGCTGCACGGCATGCACGCGTTTCTCGACGTCGATTTCGTCGAGCAACGCCTGCTTTTGCGCGAAATCTATATTAAGGTTCGGCGCCAGAAAATCGGCGAGCTGCTCGGGATTCTCGATGTTCATGATCATTATGCGCGCCTGTTCCGGCGCGTCCGGCGTCAGCTCGAACAAACGCGCAGCCGAATCACGCAAATTCCGGAACGTGGCTTCCCATTCCTTGCTCGGCGGCGGCAGGATCGATTGCGGCAAATCGATTTCGGCGCGCAGAAACGGATCGGTCGCGATGATTTTGCGCAGCGAGAAACGGCGCAGTCCCTGCACAATCACGAGCACGTTGTCCTCTGATTGTCGAACGAGTTTGAGCACGAGCGCAGCCGTGCCGATCGAGTACAGATCTTGCGGCGACGGGTCTTCTTTCGTCTCATCACGCTGCGTCAGTAACCCAATCACCTTCGTGCGCGGCAAAGTGTCATCGAGCAGTTTGAGCGATGCCGCTCGCTGAACATTCAGTGGGATAACCGTTCCCGGAAAAACGACCAAACCGCGTACTGGCAGAATCGATAGCTCTTCCGGAATTCGCGGCGTGCGGCTTTCGTCCACGCCGAGAGCAATGGTCCCCTGGCCTGTTGGCTTGGAATCCATGCTGGGTTGCAACGCGTCCAGGTTTTCTGTGCTCATGACTCTTTTCTTACTGGCAGCGAAATCCAGAGCAAACCGTTCCGCTGCTCGGCTTGCGCCTCCTCGATTTCCACGTCAACGGGAAAAGTAATCTCGCGTTCGAACGGCCCGTAATCGATCTCCATCGCGAGTAATTGCTGGGCGCATCCCTCGTCGCCGGTCGGCTCCGGCAGCGCGCGCGTGCCGCGAATCACCAACCGCCGCGGCTCCACGGCCAGATCTATCAGCGAACGATCGACTCCCGCGAGATCAACACAGATTCGAATGCAGGTGTCGCATCGATACGCGTTGATGGCCGGTTGCCACGCCTGCGGCGCAAACCTGGAAAACTGCGAGCGCGACAGTTCGTAGCTGATGTCGTGCAACGCATCCTGAAGCCAGCGCAATTTAATGCTCTTGATCGGATCCATTGGAACAAATCTTAACTCCGGCGGTTTATTTTCAACCGACCGCCATCGAGGCTTTCAATTGCCACAAATAAGAAACGCCTTTCTATCTCCAACTATACGCCCTGAAGATGGCGGTCGCATGCCTCTTTCGAGAGAGCAACGGATGCGGCTCTGTAGCCGTCGCCCTGTGGGCGACGTGGGATTGGAACATCATCTGCATTGCGCTTCGCACAGCGAAGCGGCTACAAAATTCGCGTGCGCGATTATCCAAAACTTCCGGCGCGCTTGCGATGGATCTTCTCTAGCAGCCCTGTGTTCTTCGTCACCTTCTGCACGCAGGAACGGAGGAAATTGCTCGCAACCGACGCAGTTCATAGCGCATTTGTGGCGTTCGCATCGCAGGCAAATTCGCGGCATAACGTCGCCGTCGACCGATACGTGATCATGCCCGATCACGTGCACTTTTTCGTCCGCAGACCGGACGATTTAGAGCTCGGACGTTGGGTTGGAATGCTGAAACAAACTCTCGCGAAACAGGTTGCGCCCGCAGGAACGCTGCCGGTCTGGCAGCGCGGCTTTTTCGATCACCTTTTGCGCAACGATGAAAGCTACGCACAGAAATGGAACTACGTTCGGGAGAATCCGGTTCGCGCTGGCTTGGTAACGAATGCGGAGGACTGGCCGTATTCCGGGGAGATCGTGCTCATCAATCGCGCATAGCTGTAGCCGTCGCCCTGTGGGCGACGTTTCAACCGCTTCGCTATGCCGAAGCATCTCCGAAACAAGCGAACGAACGCACGATGCGCCGCCCACAGGGCGGCGGCTACAGTAGCGGCTACAGCATTCACTGCGAGCTTTGTCGTCTTTCCACTACTTTACCTTTCCCCGGCCCCCACAACGCCCGACCCGGTTTCGCTCCGGTATGCTCGCCATTCTTGATGACCTGCACGCCGTTCACGAAAACATGTTTCACACCGGTCGCGTATTGATGCGGTTTTTCGAAGGTGGCGTGATCTGTGATCTTCGCCGGATCGAACACCACCACGTCGGCAAACATTCCTTCCTTGAGAAATCCGCGGTGATCGAGCCCGAGATTTGTCGCCGGTAGCCCACTCAATCGATGAATCGCGTCGGGCATTGAAAGCACCTTTTCGCCGCGCACATACTTGCCGAGGACGCGCGCGAAATTCCCGTAAGCACGCGGATGCGCATTCGATTTTGTGAACGGCGACTCCGGCGCTTGCGATGCTTCATCCGAGCCAAAGGAAATCCACGGCTTCCGCAATTCCTTTTTCACGTTCTCTTCAGACATCACGTAATAGACGGTGCTTATGCGAGATTCGTCTTCCGCTATCAAATCCATGGCCGTGTCGATTGGATCTTTTCCGCGCATTCTGGCTACTTCAGCGAGCGTTTTGCCCGTCAGCGGCTTGAGCTTTTCTAATTTAAATCCCACTAACAAGATTTTGTCCGGCGAACCGGCCGCGAGATAAAGGTTTTCCCATTTGTCGCTGTCAACCTGTACTTCGGCTTTGATTTTCTCGCGCGTTGCCGGATCGCGTAGCCGTTTGAACAACGCCGGATACCCGCCGTCTTCCGTCCACGGCGGCAGACACGCATCGAGCCCTGTGCCGGCGGCGGTATAAGTGTACATGTCAGCGCGGACGTTCAATCCTTCCTTTTGCGCGCGTTCGATTCGCGCGAGCAGTTCGTCTGCTTTAGGCCAATTTTTTTTGCCGGCAGCTTTGATGTGATAAAGCTCGGCCGGAATGTTCGCTTGGCGCGCGATCCGCAGCAGTTCGTCAAGCGCTTCGAACAGTTGATTTCCTTCGCTGCGCATATGCGAAATGTATTTGCCCTGATATTTTGCCGCGACCTTGCACAGCTCGATCAGCTCTTCGGTTCTCGCATAAAACGCCGGAGGATAAATCAACGAAGTGCCGATCCCGAGTGCGCCAGCTTCCATCTCTTTCCGCACCAGTTCGCGCATTTCGTCGAGCTGTTCCGGCGTCGGCTGTTTATCTTCGAATCCGATTACGTATTCGCGAATCGTCGTCGCGCCGATGAATGACGCTACATTGCACGACACGCCGCGCTTTTCGAGATACTGCAGATATTCCGCCAGCGTGTTCCACGGGATGTCGTATTTGATGTCGGTCTGCTCGCGAATTTTGTGCTCGCGCACCCGATCGTTCACCGGCCCCATCGATTCGCCTTCGCCCATGATCTCGGTCGTGACGCCCTGTCGGATTTCGCTTTGTGAACGGCCATCCTGAATCAGCGACTCCGTTGACCACGAAAGCATGTTAATGAACCCGGGCGCAACAGCGAGCCCCTTCGCATCGATGACCGTATTCGCTTTCGCGGATTTGAAATCGCCAACGCCTGCGATCTTATCACCCCGAATCGCGACATCGGCCTGTCGCGGCTCGGCGCCGGTGCCGTCGTAAATTGTCCCGTTGCGGATGATCACATCAAAATTTCCCTCGCGTGTCGAGGGAGACGGCTCCTCTCCAAACATGGAGAAGACAATCGTCAGGAACGCACCGAGCCAAGAGAAATTTCGTTTCATGGGCGGCTGACGGTAGCGAACGCCGTGATTGATGCAAAATGCTTTGCAGGGCGCCGATATATCGAAGCAATCCAAAAGGTTCCGTTGATTTCACCAGCCTCGGCGACCGATCAAGGCGTCTGATTCGAATCGTACAATGAAAGTCTGAACACCTCACTGTTCACAAGGGAACAACAGGCCAGACAGAGCCACGTCAGCGGCTCACGAATTGGAAAAGGAAATTCAACAAAGGGGGATATCTGATGAAAACGACAACGAAATCCAAGTGTCGCATTCCAGTATTGCTATCGATCCTTTGCGCAGGTCTCGTGGCAACTTTTCTAGGGGGATGTGCAGAGAGTCCGTATATGGCGTACAACACCGGTTATTATCCGACCGGATATTACAACGGGTACTCGTACTACAATCCGTACCCGTATTCCTACTACGCGCCGACCTACGATAGTACTGTGGTGCGCTCGGGCGTCCGTTATAACGATGCCTATGGTCCGCGCTACTACCAAACCAGGACAGTGTACGGCGACTGGTAATAATTGCGACGCGCGGTTAGGTAACGCATCGGCGCAATCCGCATTTTGGCGGCTGCGTCGATGCGTTTAATTTTTAGCTTGCGTTTGCGAAAGGTGTCTCGTCAAATGAGCGCCCCAAACGCGTGACAGCTAAACCAAAAAAGAGTCGGCAAGGTATAACGATCCTTTCGCTAGTCGGCGCCGTGGCCTTTGCTTTTCTGCTTGGCGGCTGCGCTGATGTTTCCTACGTCAATAGCGGGGTTCGCTCGCCCGAGGCGAAATATAATACTTATTACGCGCCTGATTATTATCCGTACTACCCATGGGACGCTTACTATGGCGGCGCGTACTACTACGGCGAGTAAGCCGCGGATAAATCCATCCCTTCGCCGCCGTCAGCCAAGGTGACAGCAGCGTTACCTTTGCGGGTAAACGCAGAGACTCAAACGGTTGTCTATTGTCGACATGAACATGGAAACTACTAACCCGCTGCTCGTTCGCGTCTCTCGTTTCTTCAGTGATCGATATGCTTACCGGACACAACCTGGATATCTATCCGAACTGGTTGCCTTCGGGATGATTGTGTTCATAGCCGTCTGGCCAATCATCTTAGTCGCTCACGCGATGGCCGTGGCACCGAGATAACCAAACAAATCAGTGGTTATGCTTCACCAACTTTATACATACGCAGACCTGCGGAGACAGATTCACGACGACCTGCGGATCCAACATCCTGAGTGGGTCCAGCCAAATGGCGAGTCTCCGAAGTGTGATTCTTACGAGGCGCGCCTGATGAAAACACTCGATGTCTTGAAAGGGCAACGCCCGAGTATCTCTTACGACTGCGATCGCCTTAAGTAAGGTAACTACTTACTCATTGGCAGGAGGCGCGCTCGGTTCAGCAACTGCTTGAGAAGGGGGCGGCAGCACTCCATAGAAGTACTCACCGTCGTCGTCGCGTTGCGGCGACCTCAAAAACACCTTTGCAATGTCGCCCGTAGCAGGTCCACTCGGAGCCTTGAAAAGATATAATATGACGCGCACATGATCGGCGGGACCCGCGGCCAGGAATTTTAGTGGGAATGCATACATGAAAGCTTCGCCGCTACGCACCTGACGCTGGGTCTCGGGTCCATTGGTGGATTCAAAAATGGTTGTCGAGGAGCCTGACGAATCCGTTTGTTCGCCAGTCACATTGCCAGCGAATCTGCCTGATTGATGGACGACCACATTCACGCGGATCTCGGTCGGATGACTCTCATCGGGAAAATACGACCACTCTTTTAGCTCAATCACGTTCACTAGAGGTCTGCGACTCTCCATCACCGCTCGGTATTCGTTGGACACGGCCAGACGGCGCACTTTTCCGTAAACGGCCACACCCGCGACGAGAAGGATCACGGAAAGAAACATCGAGCCCAAGTGAATTCGCAACGCTCCTGCCTTGGGAAATAACAGGACAGCAACGGAACTTAAGGGCACGTGAACAGCGACCAAAGTGATGTAACTCCAAAAGATAAGGCCGCGAAAATCCAACGTGATCCAGTTGCCGCCCCGACCGCCTCCGAGCAACGCCCGATCCAGGAAATAGACCGGAATCGCCAGCAACCCAAGAACCAGGCAAATAATCAGATGTTTGCGCCAGACGGACTTCATCACCTTTTTCTATCAAATTTCCCGGATGAATACACCTCTCGTTATGAGCTCGACGAATGGGCGGTCACTTGCGCTAAGTGAAGCGATGGTTGAACTTGCCACTCGTTAGGCTGAAATGAAACTCAAACTAATCGCCCTCCTCGTCTTCACTGGTTGTGTCGGTTTCGCCGCTGGCCAAACCATCACCGACCCCGCTCACATCGAGGTTTACATCACCCCGTACTACAATTCCAAAGGCCCAGCTATCGATGTCGGCCCGTTTAGCAGTGGTTTAGCCGCGAAAAGCGAAACCGAATTTGTCGCGACGATCGCGAAAATGAAAAAGTCATGGGACACCCTCAATTTCGCAGAGGTGTACGTCGCAGCGATTCGCCTCTATGATCTGGGTTTCATAAAGGAGTCAATTTACTGGTTTTATTCGGGGCAATATCGCGGCCGTCTCTTTGCGAGTCTAATCGATCGGGACAAGATGGGCAGCATCGGCGATCCAGGGTTCGAACTGTTCCAAGCGCAGAATGCCTTTCAACAGTTGGTGGGCCCGTACATCAACGGATACGCTTTTGGCGACATCGATCAGTTGGTCCCCATTATTGAGCGAGTTCAGAGAGAAGGGAAAACCGTACCCGATTTAACAAAGATTTATCCTCGTGTTGCGTTCAAGCCTAAGTCGGAATGGGACGCGGGAAACAAGGGACTGAATGAAGGCCTGACAAAGCTGCTCATTACGCTCAAGAACGAAAAGGCAAGTATCAAGCAGCAAAGGATCGAACACGGGATGGAAGCCAAATTCGGAAAGCTGCCGAGCAAAGACCTTCCAAAAGGATCGGGGTTATAACTTCCGGACTAGTGACTTGGTTCAGTTTCCTTGAGTAGCTCCAGCAACTGATCTTTCCACAAGCTGGCGATGGTGTGACTGCCGTGGCCGCGCGTTTTGTCGCTGAGTGGAATCACGATCGCGCGGCCGTGCGGGACGCGCTTGATTTCGTGTTCAAGAATCCCAAGCTCGGGCGGATTGATCAGATCATCGGCGGAGTTGATTGCCAGAAGCTGTGCCTGGATTTTTTCCAGATTCGGCCCCGGATCGTAGTCATGTGAAGCTTCCAGCGCATAGAGAACGTCGTTGGCATCATCAGTCTTGACGATTTGCTCAACGAATTTGTCCAGGACTTCGTCTGTTTTCGCAAGCGAAGGCGCGTCCTTCTGACGCAGGACCGGATTGCTGCTCATGAACCAAAGCATCTCGGCAGCGGTGCGCAGGCTGGGTGGCTGCGTTTTGTACTCGCCACCGTCCCATGACGGATCATTGCGGATGGCGTCGATGACCATGCGGCGCCACGCGCGGTTGCGTCCCGAAATCTGGGTCGGCAAACTCGCCAGCGGCATAAGCGCGTCCATGAAATCGGGATGGAGCTCGCCCCACAGCCACGTGTGCATTCCGCCCATCGACGTTCCCATCACCAGCCGTGCGTGATTCACTCCAAGGCCTTCGGTGAGCAATCGGTAATCTGCCTCCACCATGTCGAGGTAGCCGTAGCGCGGGAATTTTGCGTGCCTGCCGTCACTCGGCTTACTCGATTTGCCGTGGCCAATCCCGTCCGGCAACACGATGAAAAATTTTGTCGCGTCGAGCGGTTGATCTTTTCCAAAAAGCTCGCCGGCAAATTCCGGGCGAATAAATTGCGCGCCGCTGCCGGTAGTCCCGTGCATGACCAGAACGGCATTGGTCGTTTTGCCCTGAGCGTCTTTCTCCGGCTTCCCGAGCGTCCGATAATGGATGCGCAACTCCGGCAATGTTTCGCCGGATTGAAATTTGAAATCGCGAATCGTGAAATCGCCTTCGGTCGGCGTGGGATAATCTGCAGCGGACGCGACACTCGCGGTTAAAACTGACAGCAGGAGTGCAAAAATCGGGCTCGTTGAATTCATATTAATGATTTCGTTGCCGTTCGGCTTGGATTTGTTTAAGCAGCGCCGTATGGGTCCGCTCGAGATCGTTAGCGAATTTCACAGTTGCTTGTAGAGCTTGGGGATATATCTCGAACTGTTTTCGCAATTTCCTGGTGGTCGGGTCGTAAAAGATAGAAATGTCCTGGTTCAGATTCGGCACGATCAGTTCGTCGCTTAATTTTTGGTAACGCGCCATGCCGCTCAGTCCCCAGCGGATAACCGATTCGTCCTTGCGCAGCGCAATCAGTGTCTCCAATTCGAGCAATTGAATGCCGCCGGATTGAAGTATCGTGGCGAAGTCGCCAGGACTGTAATCAGTGGTGAAAACAAATGGATGCAGCGGCGGCATTTCACCGGCGTCAAGCGCGCGCCGAAACTCTGCCGCTTGCTGTTGCTCTTTCGCACGACTGATTTTGTTGCTTTCGATTCCCTCGCGCAACGTTTGCTCAATCGAAGCCAGGATTCGGTCGTGCCGCTCTTGGTCCTGCTGGCGCTGTTGATAATTGTTCAGCCAAAACGCTGCGTAAACGCCTACAAACACGAGGACCAATTCGGCTGTCCAGCCACCAATGCGTGAGAGAACCGAATGCCTTCCAGTTGTTTCACTCATTCTTCAACCCAGAGTATTTAGGCACAAATATTGGCTGATTGCAGCCGGGTTATCCATTGCGTGACAGAATGACATTCTTAAGTTAGCCGCTTTAAGGACAATTAATGGAAAAATCCGCGTCAGCTCTTATCCAATTCGTTGTCGATTCAGTACGACAGGCCCCCGCAGATGATGCGCCGTTCCATCACTTGCAATTTGATCGCATTTTTCCCGATGATTTCTACGCGCAGATGCTAGAGGGAATGCCGGTAACCGAGGATTACCGGGCGATGTCCGGCAAAAGCAAGATGGGCAGCAGCAGAGCCGATGGAAAACCGACCCGCACCAAGATCGATCTTTTCCCCGAATACGTTCGCCATTTACCGCAGAAAAAACGCGCAGTCTGGGATGCGACCGGTCGCGTGCTGCGTTCCAAGGAGTTGCAATCTGCTTTCGTCCAACGGTTGGCGCCGGGGCTGAAAGGCCGGTTCGGAGAAAACTTCGCAAAGGTGAACATGTATCCGGTACCGATCCTGACACGCGACATTCCCGGATACCGTATCTTCAAGCATACCGACAGTCTTTGGAAAGGGATCACCGTCCAATTTTATCTACCGGCGGACAATTCCACGCCGCACATCGGCACGATCTTTCACGAGGTGCTGCCTAACGGACGCAAACCGAAGAAGGCGCAGATGTCGTTTTCGCCGAATACAGGTTACGCGTTCGCCGTAGCCGACAACACCTGGCATTCGGCCGACCCGGTTGGGCCGGAGGTGAAAACGCGCGACAGCATTCTCCTCACCTATTTCGTCGATGCCGGGCCGTGGCGGTTTGTTCGCAATCGCGGGCGTCGGCTGGCGAATTTTGTGCTCAACGAGGCGCGCAATCTAAAGCGCAATTAGGTCCGGCAGAAGGCCGCGCTTTGGCCAAACTTTGAAGCCGCTGGTTCGATTCCTTTGTCATGTTGAGTGAAGCGCTGCAACGAAATGCGAAGCATGAGGCCGGGCTTTCAAACATCTCTGGTCTGTTTCCGTGACGCGATCGATCCAGAAATCATCAGAGATTCTTCGCTTCGCTCAGAATGACAACTACTCATTACCGCGGCAATGGCCTTTCCATATTGGCCAGCGCATACGCGACCACCGCCACCACCGCAGAATTTTCCGCCAATTCTTTCGACACAATTTTGTCCAGAGTGTCGGCTGCCGTGTGATGATAGTTGAAGTAGAAACGACTGTCTTGAATCGGACTAAAAGCCGGCACGCCGGCTTTCTCGAGCGGCTCGATGTCGGCGCCGCAGTGTTCAACTAAATCGAGTATGCCCGCTCCAGATTCCTGCAAGATGTTCGCGACCGGTGCGAACATTTTTTTTACTTCCGCGTTTGCCTTGATGTTAACGCCAATCGGGTGCCCCGCGCCGCCGTCCGTTTCCATCGCCGCGAAATGATTTGATATCTCTTTCTCGTGATCCTTTGCGTACTGCTTTGATCCGGCCTCACCATTCTCTTCATTCATCCACGCGACCACGCGAATCGTTCGCTTCGGTTTGAGACGAAGTTTTTGGATCAGGTTCGCTGCTTCCATCGAGACTGCGACGCCTGCGCCATCATCGATCGCGCCTGTGCCCAGGTCCCATGAATCCAGGTGACCGGAAACGATGACGACCTGTTCAGGGTACTCGCCCCCTTTGATGTCGGCGATGACGTTCGCGCTTTCGATGTCAGGCATAGTTTCCGGTGTGAGAACCAATTTTATTTTCACCGGTCCTTGTCGCAGCAGATCGACAATCAAATCTGCATCCTCGGCAGTTACCGCGCCCGCCGGAATTTTCGGCGCATCTATTGCGTAATCTGTCATTCCAGTGTGTGGAAGCCGGTAGTCGGCTCCGCCCACTGAGCGAATCAAACATGCAACAGCGCCCTGTCGCGCGGCTGCACTCGGCCCGTCACTGCGATAGACAACTGCCTTGCCATAAGCCGGGAAGCTACGGCCTTCCGCGGCCATTTGTTTGTCGAACGGGTAATTGAACAGCACGATTTTGCCCGCGACCTTTTCACGAGGCATCGATTTCAATTCATCAAAATTTTTGACCACAAGGACCTCGGCTTCGATCCCGTTTTTCGGTGTGGCCACGCTGCCTCCCAGCGCGCAAAGCACAATCTTCTGAGTGGTGTTCGGAGCCTGTCCGGTAAATTGAACGAGCGCGGCTGATTCTTCGCCGCGTACCCAATGGGGTACCATGACTTTCTCGAGCTGCACATTGCAGCCGAGTGCTTTCAGTTCGGCGGCGACGTACTCGACTGCTTTCGCCGCCTGTGCCGATCCACTCAAACGCGGCCCAATATTGTTGGCCAGATGCGCGACCTGCCGGTAAGCATAATCGCTTTCCACAGCTGCCTTTTGCAATTGTTTCAGTTCCGACAGTGTCTGCGGCGAAAACACAGGCGGAGTCGGAGATGGCGAGGATGTTGCAACTGGCGAAGGTTGCGCCGAGACCCGTACCGCCCAAACAAACGGTAACAAAAACGCAAGACAGATCGCGCAACAGCCGTTTCTCGATTGAGGCATCGCAAACTCTGTCAGAAAACCTGTGATCATCAATCGAGGCAAAAATCCAACCGGTGTCGAACCAGTCGTTGTAGGGCAGGCGCTCCGCCTGCCAGCCGTTATTCTGTCGACAACCGGAGCGGTTGCCCTACAGACGCGATCCCCTATAACTACCTCGGTCGACCGAGCTATTTCTCTTTCTGAAACTCGATCTTCTCGCCGAAGAGCTCAGGATTGCTGGCGTTTTTCGTCAGGAGCGCAACTACGGTGGCTGAATCCTTAGTTTCCTTTGAGACAAGCTTGTCGTAGACGCTTCGCAATCTCAAGTTCTTGCCATCGTCCGACAATTTCCAAATGATGTAAGCATACTTGCGATCGCTCGAGTTGAGGTCCTGGACAGTCGCGAAAGGTCTTTCCGCGACGTCGGAGTGGTAAGCGCGAAAGAGATCGCCGTCGTAATAAACGATGTAGATGCTGTCGTCGAGGCTCCGCAGTTTCAGCTTTTCCTTGCCGTCACTCGACGTCCAGTCGCCAAGCTTTCGCTCCTGCACCTTTCGGGTCGGAGCCGATGTGATTGGGATGTCATACTGGCAAGCGGTCAGAGTGAAGAGACCAATCGCTACGCCGACGCATCGTAGCCAAACTAAGTTCGATGAACTCACGGAGTCTGGCTCGCCTCTGGGAATCGGCCTTCGTCGAAATCGATGAGGTCTGGAATGCACTGAATGTCGTTCCGACCGGCAATTCCCATCTCCTTTTTTCGTTCTTCGAGCCGCGGCGCGATTGAATCGCGCCATCCGAGCTTCGATGCGAATCCGTTCCAGACAAACAGATCGCCATCGTTCAAACGGCGTCCCCTTTCGAAACACCATTCCAGAATTTCTTCGTCCGTCCCGCCCTGCTTCACACGCTCAATCAGATCGCGATGATGCACGCGCAGAAAATTGCAGCAAATACCGTCCGCCGCTTTCAGTGCGCCGAAGTTTTCTTGATAATCTTCGTGGAGCTCGCCACGCAGATGCAGCCGGATCTTGTCCAGCATGCGCGGGAAATACATCATGCCGCGCGTCATTTCTTTGGGACTCTTTGGATAGGTAGCCATAGGCAAATGAATCGCATCATCCCGTAGCGGCGCAATATTGACCAGATTAGCGGCCGAGAGCCACTCAGAAAAGCTCATGTCATCCAGACGCGCTGAACGAACCAAAAACTGCCGAGTAGCACAACGGCTGCTGAACACGCCGGCGCCCACCGCGCGATAAACATCGGATGCTCACGGAGTTTCCAAATGATCGGCAGCGCTACAGCAGCGACCATGATCTGACCGATCTCCACGCCAAGATTAAAAGAGAATAGCGGCAGCAGGATGCCGCCGGTGCCCGAACCGATGCCGGCCTCACGCAAAGCCGAAGCAAAGCCAAAGCCATGTATCAAACCGAAGCCGAAGGGCACCATTCGCCGCGCTTTCGGAATGTCGCCGCGGAAAAGATTCTCGATGCCAACAAAAACGATGGAAGCGGCGATCAATGGCTCAATAATTCGACTTGGAATTTGCACCAGGTGCAGTGTTGCCACTGCCAGTGTGATCGAGTGCGCGATAGTAAATGAAGTGATAATGCCTAACGAGGAGAAAAAGCCACGCGCCACGAGCAGCAGCCCGAAGAGAAAAAGCAAATGATCGTAGCCGGTCAAAATGTGTTTTACACCCAGACAAAGGAAATTTGTAAATGACCTAACGACTACGAGCGCGACAGTACTTGCATCGGTGTGGGGCAGCTGCCCGGTCGCGCGGTCCGCGGCTGCGCTCAGCAACCGCTCAAAGACCGTTTCGCCGGTTGTATTTTGTATCTGGAGATATTGACGATGCCCAAGCGCCAGGGACGCGATGATTTTGGATTGAATCTCCAGACTCGAAAAGCCAACAGCGTCGAAATTCAGAAGGACTTCTACGTTGTTATTCTCATCGAGCCGGCTGTGAACAGATTGAGCCTTGGCGACTTCGCCGTCCGCCGCGATGATGACTTGCCTCGCTACGGCCGTCTCGAGTTGCGATCGTGTCTGTGCGAACTCGGCTTGCGTCACAATCCCGTCGTGATTCTCGTCGAGCTCGGCAACTTGCGCCGCGTCCTTGACCGCCAGCTTCAATGTTGCCTCTAGGCTGTTCGTGCGCTGTCGTATCGTTAGGCTGCTCAGCCCGGGATCGTGAGCCGCCGCGTCTTGAAGCGACAACAGCGAAAACAAAATCACAAGGATCACGCCTTTAACGGTGCGCGACCCGGCCAGGCGCGATAACGCTGCCTGGCCGGGGTTCCGAAAGTCCATAAGAGAATGACGAACCGCGACGCATTAGGGCATTATGGATGAGAGTGATTGCGGCCGTTTTGCGGAGTGGATTCGTACGGGAAGACTTTGTTGTAGGCCACGTCGTTGAAATCCACATTGTCGCCTGCTGGACCGCGAATGATTGGTGGGTTCACGCGAAGATTGCTAATTAACGCAGTCACCGCGATGTCCACTACGTCGTCGCCAAAGCGGCGACCATTCGGCCAGCCCCCGGGAATAACACCATTGCCAAAGCCAGGTTGAATTTGGCTGATCAAAGTGTCGCCGCCGAAAATGCCTAACCGCGAAAATCCAGGGTCATCCGGGTTGGGACCCTGTTGAGTCCCATTGCCGGCCAGGCGGCAGGGATCTGTGGACAAATCAACTTTGATCAAATCTGGAATAAAAATCCCTGCGATGTCAGTTCGGCCTGTCTCGACGTCGGGCAACTGGCCATTGAAAATAATGACGTTAATTAGATGCGCGAGTTCGGGAGTCATCGCGTATTCGCGGAATAACTCGTTGTCAGACTCGGGACTGGTACGGCTGTAGCGATCCTTATCGGCGATGGCAACCAGGCCTTCGTTGAAGAGGGGATTGCCTTGCCGGGCCACCTGCACCCAGCGACCACTCAGGGCCGGACCCTCACGTCTCAACGCGCAGTTGGTTTCATCGCGCAGTATCTGTATCTGACGGCGGCTGGTAGTTGCGTAAACGCCGACCATTTGCTGGTCCCCGCCTAATTCACTTACCGGAATGACGAGCGCCATGAGGTGAATGTTGAACCCGCCCTGTGAATCCTTACCCGGCGAACGAAGTTGCAACAGATCGAAGATGGCATTGATGTCACCATAGAAACCATCGTCGCGCTGACCTGCGAATGCGAAGTTAATGACACCAAGGTACGACTGCAGAATCGTGTTCTGGTTTCTGAACGTCGTATTGAATTTGAACTCGTAGCTCAACGTGGCTCTGCCCGCCGCGACGTCGTTTCCGGTCGCAACGTGGACTTGATAGAGCACGTTGTCGTCGAAGTTGTACTTGTTTGGGCCGATGCCAGGTTCCTCGTGGGGGTACACGCCTAGCGCGGTGACAAGACTCTTCGTTCCGTTCTCATTTTGCACGAACGCGTAAACGTCCGTGGTGTTGGCCGCGGGATCGCGAGTGATCAGCGGCGCGTCCATGTGACTGGAAGCTTGTGCCGCTCCGATTAAGTGTGCCGCGACCAGTGCCATAGCACCGCGCGACATGAGGTATGGTATTTTTTTCATCTGTTTTTTAGGTTTTGGGTTGGGATTTCCGCGCGGTATTTGGCCCGAGCGAAAAAGTTTTTTGTGGGTTCGGACGCCTTGCTTTCAGCGCTACGCGCCGCGTTTTGAAGTTCATTGCGCTCAGATGGCAAAAGCAGATGTGACAGTTCACTCGCTTTGCCCAACCAGCGCTCCGCATCGGCTGACTGACCGACTTGTGAAGCGATGATGCCGGCATGGAAAAACAGGCGCGCGTCCTGGGTGCCTTCCGCCAGTGCGCGCTGCATCTCGCTCCACGCTTCATTCACCTTGCCTGCCGCGGCCAAAGACCAGGCCAATGCGTCGTGAGTGAAGACATCGCTGCGCGAATCAAGTTCCGCTCGTGCAAGTCGAAGCGCCGTCTCACGAGACTCGTGTCGCGTCGCGAGATAGAGCGCTAGCGTCCGCGGATCGCTGCTCGCGCCGCGTTGGCGAAGTTGTGCTTCGACCTCAAACGCCTCGTTCTCTTTGCCAGCTATGCGCAACGCCTCGGCCAACGTCCACTGATATTCCGGAAGCGGATTTAGGTTCACGGCGCATTGCAAAGCATCCGCGGCTTCGCGGAACCGGCTTTGAGCAAGCAGGATCCTGCCCTGCAACAATAGCGTTGGGGAGTAATTGTTTTGTAGCGAGAGTGCCAGCGCGCACCGTTGTTCTGCTTCGTTAAATTTGCCCGCATAAAACAGGTAAGTGGCCAATCGCGAGTTCACCCATGCAGCAGATTCGGCATCCTGCGGGGTGGCAGCACTCACGGCCAGTTGCATCGCCTCGATTGCTCCCGTGAGATCGCCTTTGAGCCAGCGTATGTGCGCCGCGCGGGCATAAGCACGAAGATCGGGCTTCAAATTCATCATCCGTTGATAGGCTTCGACCGCGTCGTTCAGTTTTCCCTGCTCCATCAACGCATCGCCCAGGAGCCCGTAATCAAAGCTGAGTCCCCGCTGCTGGACGAGACCCCGCGCCAGCGTTTCGGATTCTTTAAAGCGATGCAGATTCTGCAGCACGTGCGCACGCAACAGCATCGCTTCCTGGCTTTGCGGATTGCGCTTTTCGATGCACCGCGCGCACTGCTCGGCCAGTTTGTAAAAACCCGGGTCGAAACTTTCCCGCGCCTTCGTAACGAATGCCCAACCCAGCTGTTCAAGGCCAAGCTGAAGATTCCGTCCATTGCGAATTTGCTGTTGAAGCCGGGAAATTTCTTTATCTGCGCGGCTATCGCCTGTTTGCGGCGTCAGCACTAAGCCCAGCGAATTGTCGAAAATGGCTGCAGCAGCAGGCGCCTTGTTCGGTTCGTTCGTGCTTTTTTGTGAAAGGAAGAAGACGAGCAGACAAGCAGTGGCCAGGAGCGGCGCTAAGACAGAAATCCAAATTTCCCCGCTGCGTTTCCTGGCAGTTCTGCCGACACGTAGTTTGCAATTTTCCATTTTTGCGTTCGGCGAGCATTACGCCGCAACGCAGCGACTGGATGCAGTCGCGACGAAAAATTTTCGAGAACGGCAGAAATTGCTCGTACCCATCACTGCCAAGCGCTCGCTCCACCCTGACCGCGCTTTCAGCTGTTCGAATCAAAACTGGACCGTGACGCTAACTTCGAAACTCCAGTCGCTGTCTTCATTCTCCAGGTCGAGCGATACGCTGTAACGACTGGACTGGCCACCGTCGGAGGGATCGAACGACCCGAGTAGATCAACAGTGCGTTCGCCGATGGCGCGCGCAGTCATCTGATCGTTGCTGCAAGCGAGATTGAAATCAGCCTCTGCCGCCGCCAACGTCCGGGAGGACAATGTGTCGTTTTCCTCCGCAACGACGAATCCGGCGGCGAGCATGCCCGGTAAGAAAATAAAAATGCTTACTTTCAAATGACCGGTAATACGCCGCGGTCATTCGTCTGGATGCTTCCTCCCGACGCTCGCTACCGACAGCATCAGTCGTTAGGCAAGACGATCACGAACTAGGTCAGGTAGAACCGACGAGCAAAATAGGTCCCTCTTTTTTGGGGACACCACCTTCGCGTTCCAAGCTGATCGCAAAGGCCTTTACATGTTCCGCCTTCTCAACCGGCTTAAAGCGAATTTGCGCAACACCATTCTTATCTACCCGCACAACACCTGCGCTAATTGGATCTTTGTGCTCGGCATCGACCGCCCACAACTGATAATCCTTCCCTGGCTGCGGCGCAGGAAGGTTGCTGATGCGAATCACGCCGCTTTGACGTCCGGGTTGCCACGCGACCGTCGCTTTCGCATCCGATGGAGCAGGCGCAGATGGCGCCAGTGTGTAAAACGTCGTCTGCATCAACGGATCGACTGCGCGTATCTGCGTAAGTTGGCGCTCCAGTCGCACGCGATCGAGAGCAAGCAGGCCGCAAAACACGGCCAACGCCGCCGCTATGGCCCATGGTATCCAGCCAAACGAAGCGCGCTGCGTCAGCATTGGCACGACCCGTTTGGTTTCCAACGCTATCTCACCCATGATGCGCTGCTTTAACGATGCAGGTGGCAGCAGCGATGGAGCGGTTAGGGCGACGTCGCCGGCCGCATCGCGCAATTCACGGACGAGATCGCGCAATTCAGCATTCGCTCTCAACTCGGATTCGAACGCGGCGTCCTCATCCGCGTCGAGCAACCCGAGCGCGTACAGTGCGGCCTGATCCTGTTGTTCCTCCGAAATCATAAGTTCTTAAGTCGTTGCCTCAATTTAAGCAGTCCCCGACGGATTCGGGCTTTAACCGTGCCGAGCGGTTGCCCAAGCCGAGCCGCAATTTCGTGATGGCTGAGATGCTCGAAAAAAGCCAATTCGATTGCCTCCCGTTGTTCAGAAGGCAAATTATTCAATACATCTCGCACACGTACTGCCTCATCATTCTTCTCAACGGTATCCGCAGCGCTCTCGACAGTGGATGCATCGGCCGCGCCGGTGAGTGTATCTTCAGTAGAGGCAACCACGACTCGTGAACGCCGGCCGCGCGCCCGTAATCGATCGATGACTCGGCTTCGAGTCAGCAGCACGGTCCAACTGAAGACGCTGCTCTGTTCTGGATCGTAAGTTGCGGCCCGCGACCAGATTTGGAGGAAGACATCCTGCAGAGCGTCCTGCGCCTCAGCAGGGTCTCCGAGCATTTTCATCGCCAAAGAATAGAGTGGACCGCTCAGCCGATCATAAAGGGCGCTGAAGGCGCTTTGATCGCGGCGTCCAATCCGCGCGATCATTTCCTGATCCAGCATCTGCTGCGCTGTAGATGTTTCCGCCATGCTCAGCTCAGTTCCGCTTAATTTATCCCACGGGCACCGGCGACCGATAAGTGTATCCAGTGATCCGACGAAACGTCGAGTCTGGATGCAGCGATTTTGCGGCGCGATCGATCATGGCTCGTTTCACGAATCGAATCGGCGCGACCGATGGTTACTTTCTCTAGTCCGCAGCGCTGTCCATCAGCGCGAGGATCTGTGTCTTTTTCCCAGAGTAATCGAGCGAATGAAACCGCCTGATTTCATCGAGACGACGAACGGCATTGAGATTGTCGAGAAAACTTGTGTAGCTGGCCGCAAGCTTACTCGTCTCGAGGTAACGGCCACGCAGGTTCGCATCGCGAAATGCCTCGGGACACTGGCGCGCGAAAAGGTGAAAACGCAACCAGCGGCGGTCTGTCGCTGAGACGCGTTGTGTTTTTCGGAAAAAGGCGACAAAAAGTAGAAGAACTAGATAAGTGTCCACCTGCGCCTGAAGCTCAAGGTTGCGCGCAAAATCTTCCGACGCGATCTCGCGCACTCCGCGTTTGAACTGGAGCGCAGCGTGCAACGCATGATTGAGTTCTTCAACAAACGTGATCAGCGATCGGATATTCCGGTCCCCCAACCCGGCACGCGGATCGTGTTGTTCGAGTTGTTCAATCAGCCAGCGGGAATAATAAATCCCGACGTAAAGTTGGTCGCCGGCTCGCCGCAAGAACGTCCGCGCGAGTTCGCTCAATTCCCGCGCTGATGTCCCTGCCAGCATCGACAACTGCGCCGAGCGCGTCCGATCAATCAGACAATCTTCCAGATTGATTCCGACCTGCGCGTATGTGCGTTCAAATAATCGCTGGATTTGGCTGAAGAGTGTCTCGTTCACAAAGACAGTAAGGGACGCGCGTCTTCGTCCAGATTCAGCAACCGATCGGAAAGCTGATTCAGCGCGAGCCGGATCTCTCGAAATCGATCCGCCAACCCTTCGAACACGTCATCCAGTTCGCAGCGGCGAGCCACCACATGCGAGGAAACAAGTTGATAGTTCGTCCGGCCGACTTGCTCGTAAAACTTGATGTCCGGTCCGCCACGCAGACTGCGCCGTTGCGTGTTCTCGTGAAAAATTCCGCTGATGAAAAGCGAGTAATTGCCAATATGCGCCCGAAGCAAAAACGCCTGCTCCGGAGTGGCGCGACTCAGCGCGATCAGGATATCGGAAATGTATTGTTCGGCCAGATGATGCGTCTCTTCGGAAATCTGCATCCGGCTCGCGTGGGAGAATGTTTCCAGCAACGACGCAACGTAATCGCAAAGCTTTCGATCACCGATTCCGCCCTGTTGCAGCACGTGCCGAGCGAGTACATAAAAGTAAAACTGCGACGAGATGTGCAGTTGGCCGCAGTGATTCAGAATAGCGTCGACCAACCGCGGATGATCCAGGATGGAATCGCGCGTTTCGACATCGCTCAACAGATCGACAAGAGAAACCTGGTCGGTTTGCGAACGTGCCAGCGTGCGCACGATGAAGTCGAAATCGGCTGCGGTAAACCGCGCCCGACAATTCGCTCTGACCATCGGGACTTCATAATGCGTAATCTCCGCCTCTGTGGCAAGCAAGATTGTTAGCGCGGCGTGTAGTGTCGGAACAGGGCATCTTGTCTCTGCACCGCGCGGAGTTCTAAGCCTGCCTGCCCGCGAGCGCGATCTTGCGAAATCGCCCAGCGTTTGCTTTTAGCCTGGTCTCATCAACGTGCGCAAGATCAGGGCCGACCCTGACAATAAGCGGTGAGCACAACACACTAAGATGGCTTTAAATACGTCAAATAAATCTATTTCGAATTCTTAATTACAAAGTGACTATGACAATTGAAAAATGGGTGAAGGAAGAAAAGACGCGCTTAGGACGCTTTAAGATTTGCTGTGTTAATGCACAGAAAAAAGAAGCAAAGTCGTTTCCACTTAAGATGACGCGAAGCTGTTGGAGTGGACAGTATCGCAGCTGGGATGATTCATTAGATGCTTTATCTATCCGCTAATGCCATCCGCAGCATGCAAATTTGGGAGAAATCAATAGTGAAGTATCAAAATACTGGCACGAATGGTGTAACAAAGACTACCAAATGGAGGAGCCGCCGCGGATAAGTGCCGATTGGTGGTGGGACTTAACGGGCTCGTTATAATTCATTAGTCGAAATTCCGGGTATCGCCATATTCCTCGCCGAGCGGAGAAACATGGTATTGCGGCGCTTCCAGGATGGCTTCCTTGGTCACGTTCACAAATACCTTGGATTCCTCGTAACTGATCCGGTCGATATGCTTCGGTGAAATCACGATCTCTTTGCGAGAAAACCAATGGCCGGTCTCAACAACCAGGTGACAAATGGCCCAACTCTTGTCGTCGATGATAAAATCAATGACGTGGCCGATGGCCCCATCGCTGGTTTGGATAGAATAGCCGCTAAGAAGCTGTGTGCTTTGCAGATGAAGATCGTCGCTTGCCTGCTTACTGAACATAAGATGCGGCGGCGGCGGAGCCTCAGGAAAACCGCCCACGCCCCACGTTTCGACTCCGTCCCAGTATGCTTGATATTGTAGCGAGACTGGCTTGTGCGACTCAATCGCGGGACTGTTTTCAATCTGTAGCCGAGTCAGATTCACGAGCAGGCAGTCGGCCTCTTGACGCAGGTTTCCGAAAGCATGCGGAGGAATCAGCACCAAGCGGCCCGATAGCCATGCACCTGTGTCCGCGACAACATAGCGAATGGCCCACTGCTGATCATTAAAATAGAAGTCCTTCACATGGCCGATGTCGCCGTCAGAGGCGCCGAGCTTTTTTCCGTAAAGCTGCCTAAGGCTTCGCAACATAACTTTATCCTTTCTGAAGAAAGGTTTGATCTATCCAGACCGTGCGACCAGATACCTGGATTCGCAAGCGCGGGCTGCCGATGAACCGCTTTCCGTTGCCGCGACGGCCATACTTAAAAGGTATTATGTGCTACCAAGAAGATATTGGCCGGACAGCCCTATTGCTTAGATTTCACGGCAACAAACCTACTTCTTTCTATGCTTTTACAAAAAACACTACACCTGAGTCAGTCGGCGGCAGAATGCAAAGCCCGTCTTGCCAACATCCAATCGTATCGTCGGCAGTTTCCTATGGTGACAAGGGCAACAGTGACTTCATCCAAGACGGTTGATTTCAGCTTTCGCGGTCCGCTCGGTTTTGAGGCTCACACCGTACTTCTGTCAGTCGAGAGCGACGTGCCCAATCAATACGCGTTTGAATCGGCGGGTGGAAACATTGGCCTGATGGGAATCGTTGACTTCACTGAGATCCGGCCAAACTGCACGGAGGTCACGCTTGCAGTTAACTACGAGATCAGGAACAAGTTGTTTGCCTGGCTCAACCGGCGCTCGCGTTTTGTCGATACGTTTGTGACTGCCGAACTGCGCAGCATCCGCACGCACTTCGAAGGAATCGCCGCAAGCTATCTTGAGCGTGCGCCGGTTGTGCCAATGTTCCAAACGGCTGCCGCTTGAACGAAGTAGTTTAATTCGGAGAGCCACGAAGTCGGCCCCACGATCAAATGAAGCACGCAAGCCCCAAAAAAAACCCGGTTGCCTTTGAACCATTGGAACTCGCGTTCTCTGGGCAGTAACGGCTGCATCCTCGCTCGCATCCAAATTTATCGAATCACCGGCTGCTCGAGAGTCTCAAAGGCCATTTCGTATATGCGCCGGTCGTTGTTGTTTTAGCTGCGTGCCACACGCCACCAGCATCAAATCAGGGAACGCTGCCCAACAAGATTGTTCGCCCGCGAGAATCCACGGGCGTAGAGATTCGCGTCTCCAGCTGGTTAGGTTTTGTTATTGATGTATTCATATTTTACCTTTCTGGAGTTAGTTAAAGCCATCTCGAGGCGACCCTAATCTTGTGTACGTGGAGGAACAGGCTTTCGGTGACCGTCAGTGGTTTCGACCTCCCAAATTTCGCCCGCTGCTCCCCGACTCTGAGATTCGCGCGGCAAGAAACGGTCAATCTTGTGCAAAATACGCCCCGAGCGCATTCACCGATGAGGTAAATTGCATTATTGATAATGAAAAACGAAAGGCTGTACTTGTTGGCGTTCGCAGCGCTCGCGCTTGCGTCACCATGCCAAGCGCAGCAAACCCGTAGGCAGCAGAATTCTACACCGCAACAGGCGTTGGATAAGAGGCAAGACGCTTTTCAAGCAGACAAGGCAAAAGGAGTGCATGCTAGCTACCAGTGGGAGCTCAGTGGTCCAAACGGAGGCGACTGGTGGCTGAGTGTAAATGATGGAACTTACAAAATGGGTAGGGGAAAGATTGACAACCCAAATGTCACGTTTGCAGCGAGCGATGAAGACTGGGTTTCTATGTCAAATAAAACCCTTAAAGTCCCGTGGGCATACTTGACGGGCCGCTTAAAGATTCAAGGCAGCCATAGTTTGGTAAAAAAATTAGACGAGATTTTTCCTTAAGAATTGGAATGAGGGATAGAAACGTTGGGGTCTGGGCACTCATGCACTACCAAATCCCGTCTGATGAAACCTTACGGAGGCTTCAGCTTTGGCCATAACCTAGGAATTCAATATCCGGGATGATTAAGTAATGCGAGTTCACCGGTGGGTTCATACGAATTCCTCGTCTGTCTTCGCGCGAGAAACCCGGGGCTGTTTCTTGTTTGGGGGTTTTCTCATCCGCGGCGCGCTGCTGATTAAGCGCGAGCAATCGTTCGAGAATTTGTTCGTCGGTAAGATCGACAGGAAAACCGTAGGCTTGAGCGACGGCGGCATCGAGTTTTGCGTGTGCGTTCGCGTGCCAAGCGGGGCGTTCGTTGTAAAGATTCGTGAGCGTGCGTTTCGCTAACTTCTTCGAGCAATCGTCATCGCGCGCTCATCGCTACGACGGAATTTGGCTGAGCGTGGGAATTCGATAAAGACGCAGATCTTCTTCAGTGAGTTCGTCGGGCGGAACGAGGTGATAGTGTCTTTCCGTTCTGACGCGAATACCGTCCGCGGTCGGTTCAAACTCGAATAGCGCGATCAAATCAGATTGAATGAACTGCGCGCCTAGGGGGCGGCAAATCGCATCTTTGAATTTCGCAGCGCAGATTGCAATGTCCTGTTCAATTTGAACAACGCTCATTCGGTCCTTGCCGCCCTTTGCCTGCAACGGAATTACATAATGAGCGCCCTGACGATCGACACCGATATAGACTTCGTCCGTTTCGACCTGGCCAAGACTCGGAATGCTCGTGCGTAAATGACTCTGAAGTGAGTAGCACATCACGCCGGTGAATATATCGATCAGTCGATTGTATCGAAGCTTTGCCAGAAGTGCTTGTTCGTCACTGAGTGCATATTTCACAATCATTCCGGGAGTTGCGTCCGGCACCTTGATTCGCGAGAGCGCTGGATTTGGCGTGATCGTCCATTTTGCAACCAAGACGAACTGATACTTACTACGGCCGATCGGACGGATGATCCATTCCTTGCCTTTGGGGGCCTTATCGACAATCGCGCTCGGTAAGCCGACGCGATATCGAAACGTGTAGATCAGGTCGCCGAGGTTCTTAGGGATTTGAATCCCAAGGCGATTTGCCATCTCTGGAATTTCCTCGCGGTCGAAAGTGACCTGTGTACTCCCTCGCTTATAGTGTGCGAGAAATATTCGCTCGATGAGTTGCTCGTACCGATTGCCAGCCATCACTGCTTTCCAGGCCAGCGCAAAACAACGACTTCCTCGCGAAGCTGTTCGCGTGTTGCTGTGGCGAGTCGAGTCCGAAAAAGATCGATTGCTACGACTTCATAACCCAGCGGTCGGGCGATAGAGGCAAGTAGCTGGCCGGTCCGGATCATGATTCGGAGGTACGATGCTTGATCGCCGACGACATACGCTAGCTGCGCATTTGGCCGCAAAACCCGGCGTAAATCCGCGAAGTGACGAGCCATTCCGCCGAAGTAGAGTTTAGTTACCTTCGCATACAGTCGCTCAAAGCCGCTTGTTTTGCCGAGTTCGATGCGCCGCGCCTCAATCGCTTCTGCGATTCGCTGAATCTCCGCGTGATCTGCCACTAAGTGATGATCGGTATCATCCTTGTAGACTCCGCGCGTATTTGATCGAACCATCGTCCGCTTTAGCGATTGGAGTTCTTTCTTCGACGTGATGAACTCGAGCAAAATCGTCTCGAGCCTCGTCGTACGCGTATAATCTTTCTCGTTCGGATAAGGCGGCGAGGTAATAACAGCGTCGATTGATTCGGGAGCAATCAGCGCGGCAATGTCTCGTGAGTCCGCGTGATGCACTGCCGCTGGTACATTCGCTAACGGTTTAAGATTACGCAGATCGTCAGCCATTTGATGTACCAGGCGCAGCCATTTAGAAATGACAGGGGCATCGGCCTTCGCTGCTCCCACGCCAACTTCCGGGCCGAACTCGAGATTACTGATCGAACTAACGAGTGCTTTCGCTAGTGCCAGCAAATGATGCGATCGGCAACCTTCACTGCCTCGTGACCGAATTGCATCGCGCAATACGAGCGTCTTGTGCAGCGGAAGGGGGCTGATTGAATTCTTGAGCAAGAGTTTCTCAATTTCCGGCGCCAATGTCCGCAAATTCTTTCGATCAGGCATTTCAGCGATCAACACCGGTGCAGGATCATCAATGATTCCGTTAGCTTCTAATTCGTCAGTCGCCGCTGAGGCGATACGCTGCGAGGATTCCTCCAGTTCCGAAGGATCAACATTCCAATCCACCTTTGTCGCACTCGCGAAATTCGCCATTGGGTGAACTTCTACACCGATGCTGGGTACGCCCAGTTTCTTGCATTCCACGACCGTAGTTCCAGTCCCGCAAAATGGATCAAGCACCCGTTGCTCCGACGAAACGCGAAAGCGCGCAAGGTAATCACGAACTAGATGTGGCGGATATGAAAGCACGAAACGGTACCAATCATGTGCTGCTCGATCATCGATACTAAGCTTGTTTGCGTCGCGCGAAATTCCGCGACGCACTCCTATTTTGATTGTTGGTTCCGTTGCCGTCGCAGTGTGCACCATTGAATATAAAGTATTTAGCAGACGTTCACTGCAATACGAAGCGAAATTGAAACTGTAGATTTAGCAACGCGCAGAGGTCATTGAAGTGTTCTTGATACGCCGCCGTTTCCTTGCCCGAATATCGCGCCCACTTTCTTTTGAACTCTGCAGGGGTCATTGAATCGCGTCATCCTCGCAAAATTTCCAATCAGGACAAGATCGAGAATCGTGCTACTCGCTCTTCGGGGCAGAGAAAGATACTGGTTATTATTACATATTTACCGAAAGACCCGCTCCAACTCGGTGAGATGTCCGAATTAAATGTATGAACTCAAGTACAAAGGATAAAATCAAAGGCCGGATCCACGAAGCTAAAGGAAAAGTCAAAGAGGAGACAGGGAAAGCGATTGGCAATCCCGATCTACGGGACCGAGGTACAACCGAGAAAGTCGCTGGCAAGGTGCAAAACAAAGTGGGCGACGTGAAGAAAGTGTTTGGGAAATAGCGTTTGGGACGACGTGCCTCGTAAGGACCAGAAACGCTGTGTGATCCTAAATCCCAAGGCGGGGTCGGTGAAAGACCTGGACGCTGTAATAAAGCAACTCGGGAGGCTCGAGGCGTCGTCCTTTTATCTGACAAAAAATGAAGGAGTTGCAAAAGCATTCGCGCGCGAAGCGGTGCGCGATCACTGCGACGAAATCATTGCCGCAGGCGGCGACGGCACATTGAACGAAGTGATTAACGGGATCGCAAAGCGCGTTGGTGATGTTCGCATCGGACTCATTCCGCTCGGTACTGGTAATGATTTTGCGCGATGCCTAAATTTGCCTGCAACCCTGGAAGAAAACATCGACATCGTCCTTTCCGGAGCAACAAGCGCGATCGACGTCGTTCGGACCAAGAGTGATCGTATTCGATATTTCGTCAACGTATCTGCAGGTGGTTTCAGCGGCCTGGCCAACGAAAAATTAACGCCAGAGCTGAAACGAACATGGGGTCCTCTGGCTTACCTGCGCAGCGCTGCGGAGGCGTTGCCGCAATTGCGCTCGTATCGCACCGCTGTCAGGTTAGGTACGAAAGAAACGTTCTCCGTCGATCTTTACAACGTCGTCATCGCAAACGGCCGCTTCGTCGCCGGCGGTCTGCCGATCGCACCCAACGCGGACCCGAGTGACGGATTGCTCGACATTATCTTGATTCCTGAGCGACTTGGATCTGAAATAACGTTCCTCGCGGCAAAGATAGTTTTAGGTAATCATCTCGATGCCGATGCCGTTGTGTTTCGGCGCGCGGCAAGAGTCTCAATCAGATCGCGCCCCGGGATGTGGTTCTCCGTTGATGGAGAACTGATCGGCAATGACCCAATCGTATTTGAGGTGATGCCGCGCGCGTTGCAGTTTGTGGTGGGAAAAAGATGAGCGCGAAAATCCCGGCCGAGAGTTCTTCCTCTTTGCTTGTAATCGAACTCAGGAAACAAAAAAAGGGGAAAGAGGCTAGAACACGAACATTCCAATCGCCGCTCCGAACATAACTATTGCGGTAAGGCCCACCACCGCTCGCCCTAAAAGCGAGCTACATTGGTGGTGCATGATTTTGGGATCGCACGCGACGAGCAAAATCCCGACCAAAAGAAAAGGCGCCAGCAGTCCATTGATCACCGCTGTCCAGAAGAGAGCTTTTACCGGATTAACTTGGGCGATGTCGAGTCCAATTCCGATTACGGTCGAGAAGATGATGATGTAATAGAAGGCTCGAGCTGATTTAAATTTTTGGTCAAGTCCTTGCCGCCAGTGAAAAGTTTCGGCAAAGGCATACGCAGCCGAGCCTGTCAGGGTTGGAATGGCAAGGAATCCGACACCGAGAATCCCGAGCGCGAAAAGCGTCGCGGCGAATTTTCCCGCGAGCGGGGCGAGAGCTTTGGCGGCTTGACTGGTTGTCTCGATATTTGTGATCCCGTGGACATGAAGTGTTAGCGCGGTGGTTAATATGATAAAGTACATGACCAGGTTGGAAAAGAATGTCCCGACGCCAACGTCGAGCTTGCGATCCCTGATCTCTTTGCTGGTTGCGCCTTTCCGTTGGACGCGCATCCGTCGTCCCATTGCCTTTTCTTCTTCAACTTCCTGAGATGCCTGCCAGAAGAAAAGATAGGGACTGATGGTCGTACCAAGTATGGCGACCAGCGTCGCCCATGCCTCATGACCTTTCGGCCAACTTGGAACGAAGGTGTCGTGCACGATTGTGGTCCAGTCGGGCCGAAGGATGATCGCGGTAATGACGTACGCAAACAGAGTCGCGGCGAGCCATTTCAAAACATTGGCAATTTGATAGTAACGGAACCGAATAGTCGCGAAGGCGATGATGACGCCGAACGGGCCGACAAAATAATGAGAGCTAAATCCGGTGAGCATTTTGGCGGCATCGGCCATACCGAAGAGATCGGCGCCGACGTTGATTGTATTCGCGATTAAGAGCGCGACGGCCACAAGAGCAATCAGCCGCTTTGGAAACTTGTCTCGTAGCGCTCCGGCCAGTCCTTTACCCGTTACCAATCCGATCCGAGCGCACATCATTTGCACCGGGGCCATCAAAGGCCAGGTGATGAAAGCGGTCCACAATAGCGAGGTTCCAAGCTGTGCACCCGCGACGGAATAGGTCGCGATACCCGACGGATCGTCATCGGCCGCGCCGGTAATTAGGCCGGGACCGAGAATCGAGAAGAAGCGCTTGATAAGATTCTGCCGCGTCCGTCCTCGTTTCCCTTTCGCCATGCGGGCAGACGTAACGGAATTGTGCTCGCGGGGCAACCGAACAGTGTCTTCATGCCACAAGGATCCTTACCCACCAACAGCCTTACGTTTCGTGATGCGAGTTGGAACTCAGGAGGTCCCAAAATGGGGACAAATCTCACGCGAATCTACAACAATACTGCTTGCCGCAGGGGATAGCGGCGTGTTACCCACGATCCGTGAACAGAAACATCTTCTACATCATCGGAGTCATTGTCGTTATCATCATTGTCCTCAAAGTGCTCCACGTGTTTTAGCTCAAGGCTGATCATATTCACGGCGCGTAAACCGCTATGGGCGTGTGACTGGTGCTGTCTACAAGTTTGTTTTCTGGAGAAGGACCCGGGTTGACTTCGCGAAAGAAATTCGCGTGCCCGTCGCCGAGCGCATTAGAAGACGAAGGTCGTCGCGCGAAAGGGTTGCCGAAGCGGGCCTTTCAGCCCGGTCGCCCGAAAAGTTTGCTGTTTTTCAGCTGTTTCTCAAACTTCCGGTTCCGCGTCCCCCGAAAATAATCGCCAGCCCGAGCAGGATGACCGCGACCGGTACGAGCGGCGCGCTGGTGATGTAAGTGATCAGGACGAAGAGGATGGCGATAACGGCGAGGATTGTTGCGATGTTGTAGTTCATAGTTTTTCTATCGTGGGTTTGCTGACGCTACGGTGTGAGCCCACGCCGTGCAGATGGTGCGGTGGGGCTCACGTCGCACAGAGTATCACGACTCGAATCCGCTAGTCGAGAAACAAAGACCACTGCGCTACCGGGAACGGGCCTCTTTCCGTAAGTGAGTCGTAATCTCTACAAATTTCCTATACGCCCATGCGTACTGCGGTATCTCAGTTCGCGACATTGGTACCCATGTCTCTAAAGTTTGTAATGCCTCTAAGATATGCGCGATGTCGGACTTAATTTGTGTGACTTCTTCCCGAAGCTTTTTGAGTTCTTTCGCATCTTCGGTGACCGCGGTGTCGTGGTGCTCGACGGCGTGCTCAATCTTGCCACTACCCTTCACCTCCTTCACGGGCTTCAAATTCCGTACGCTGCCCTGCTGTTTCTTGCTCTTGGTTCTTTTTAGTGTCCTTCGCATTTTCGTTGCCCCCTTTGGTTGCTCCAATTATGGGATCGCACGTGTCCGGCTGCCAGGCTGCCAATAGATTAATTGAAACGCTAATAGCACCCAATTTCTGCCGTTGTAGCCAATCTCCTTAATCGCTTCGCAGTATCAACTATCACGCGGCTTTTTTAGCCAGCTTCGCCTGCAAAAACTTCAGGATCGCCACTTCGCTGGCGCGGAGATCGACTGCCTCGCTCTCGAGCGCTTCGTCGGGTTTGCGTTTCAAACCTTCGATGATATCTCCGTCGAGATAACTTTCGAGCACAACCGGATCGATGTAACACTTTTGACAAATTGCCGGCGTGTTCCCAAGTATTTTTGCGACCGCGCCGATTGCATTTTTGATGTTCGCTTTGGTTTGTTTCTTTGTTTCAAACGCACCCGCCGCATTCAGGGCAATCGCGGCCAGAACCGTTCCCGCCCAAGTCCGAATATCTTTGGCCGTGAAATCTTCTCCCGTGATCTCGCGGAGGTAATCATTCACGTCCTGCGAAGTAATGTCCCGCGCTTCGCCGTTATCATCCAGATATTGAAACAGATTCTGTCCCGGCAAATCTTGCACTTTGGCAACGATTTTTGCGATCCGTCGATCTTGTATGTCGACGTCATGTTTGATTCCGCTTTTTCCTTGAAAACGAAAACGCAATTTCGAACCGGTTACGTCCACATGCCGGCCCTTCATCGTCGTCAGGCCAAACGATTTGTTGTCGCGCGCGTACTCTTCATTGCCGACACGAATAAATGTTCGTTGCAATAACTGGATAACGGTGGCGAGCACTTTGTTTTGTTGCAGGCCGGGCAAAGCAAGATCTGCTTCCACGCGTTTGCGAATCTTGGGCAATGCCTCGCCAAAAAGCACCATCCGGTCATACTTGTTTTCGTCACGCGCGGCCCGCCAGCGCTCATGATAGCGGTATTGCTTGCGGCTGCGCGCATCGCGTCCCGTTGCCTGAATGTGTCCGTTGGCTGACGGACAAATCCACACATCGGTGTAAGCGGGCGGAATCGCGAGACGCTTTATTCGCAGTAACCGCTGCTCGTCGCGAATCGGTTTGCCTTCGGTGTCGAAATACTCGAAGTCGTCACCCTTGGCTTTCCGCGTGTATCCGGGCTGATCGTGGCTCACGTAGCGCAATCCCGCCTCCTCCGCCACTTCGATCGCATCTGTAACGATCTTAGGATCGCCAATCTTCTTTTTCTCTTGTCGAGTCATCCTGAACGGCGTGAAGGATTTTTTGTTTCGTGCGTATTCGAAAGTATCTGAGCCTGACTCAAGAGAAATCGCTCCCGCGACAACTCAAACTACAACCGTAAAAAGAAGCAAAACATACAATGCCACAAAAATTAAAGGAACATCACACGAAGGCTTTGCTGAACACCATGAACACGCGGCGAAACATCATCGCAGAGCAGGATTGCGGCCAGCGTGTGTGATCACCGCTTAGGCTACCAGCACACTTGGCGAATCCACACTATCGCGGCGTTTAATTTCCTCCATCACATCTTCGCCGATCACTTCCAGTAGGCGTTTTTCGCGTTCGGTCATTCGGCGTGGCTTGACATCGAGGATGCAAAGCGAGCCAATCGGAAGGTTATTGTTGCGGAGCGGAACGCCGGCGTAAAAGCGCAGGCCGTGCTCTTTTAATAATGGGTTATTTGCAAATCTTCGGTCGCGTGAAAGGTCTTCGACCACGAGTAATTCGTCGTTCGCGACCATATGGCCGCACACTGAAAGCTCGCGCGAGATCTTGCGGGCGTCGGCGATTTCTTCGGGCAGCCCGACTTGCGATTTAAACCACTGGTGATCGCGATCGATGAAGGTGATGAGGGCAATCGGAACCTCGAAGACGCGCGCCACTTTTTTCGTGATGCGGTCGAAAACTTCTTCACACGTGCCATCTGCCAGATGCAAACGAGCCAGCTCTTCGAGACGGTTTTCCTCGTTGTCCGGGATCGCGCCGGGAATCATCTCATCGGCAAGCGAAACGGAAAACTTTGCGACCTGCACCACTGCTTCGGCCAGGGACACCACCACTTCGTCCGCACCAGAAGATCGCAGCCGTTCTCCCGCGTCCGCCATGTTTTCAGTCGCGCCCCAAATTCCGACTACGATCTTCGCGTGTGGCAATTGCGCGCGAAGTTTCGCGCTGAGATAGCGCGCATGGATCAGGGTGGAGGGTGCGACAACCGAGATGCAAATCGCTTCGGGATCCGACTTCTCCGCCACCTCGACGAGTTCGCCACTGCTGAGCGCCGCTGAGGCGTTCTCGGCATCGAAACCTTGTTGTCGAAGCAGCTGCACGAGCATCGCCCCCGCCAGTTCATCACGGTAGGCGCGAGCCGGCACACAAAGCACGCGGCACGTGGGACTGGAGAGAGGGAAAGGCGTGTGTTCGGCGACCTCCTTGTCCGCTTCTAACTGCGACTTCGATGGCGGAGCCGAGCCGAAATCTTCGATCAGATCGTGGATGTGACGATGAATCGCGGAACGGTGTTCGGGGCCCAGTTCGTCGCGTTGCGCATCCATTTCCGCGAGCGTGACCGTCGGGATCAGAACGGAATCGTAAAGAGAAGTGAGTGAATTTGTTTTCAAGTACGCTTCCGCGAGGTCGTTCGCTTCATCCAAACCGAACGCGAGCAGCCGGTGATAACATTCCTCGTGCGGAGCGAGTGCTTGTTCTTCGCTGAGGAGCACGCTCAAGAATTGCAACTTCGGCACGTGCCGGCCCATCACGGCAAGGCACACGGTCAGCGGGGTCGCGAGCACGAGCCCGATTGGTCCCCAAAGCCACGTCCAGAAAACCGCCGCGATGATCAGCGCGACGGACGAGACGCCGGTGCGGGATCCGTAGAGCCACGGCTCGAGCGCGTTGAAGTTAATCAATTCGAGCACGATGAAAAGACCGAGCGTCAGAAGCGGACTGAGCCAGCTCGTGGAAACTGCAAATGAAATCAGCACAGGCACCGCCGCCGCAATCCATACTCCCACGTATGGCACGAATCGCATGATCGCCGCGAATGCGCCCCAGAGCGCAGCGTTCGGCACCCCGATGAAGTAGAGTCCGATCGCAATGCACGAGCCAAAACCCACGTTCACCAGAAGCAGCGTCGTAAGGTAACGGGCGACGCGGCTTCCGGCGTCGTCCATCGCCCGCGTGGTCGCGCTGATCCGACCTTGCCCGATCAAGCGGATCATTCGGCCGCGCAGGTCCTCGCGCTTCAACAGCATGAAGATGACAAGCAATAAAACGAGGCCGGCCGTTCCGAGCGGTCCGAGCATTCCGGTCGCGGTGGTTTGCAGGATTTGCGGAAGACGGCTTTGCGATTCGACGATCCGAACCGGCATTGGCTGTTGACCCGCAGGCACGTTGCGAGAGCGCGCGGCCGTAGTGGCTTTTGTTTCCGGCACCGGACCGGTCGCATTCGCCGGCGGCTCCAACGAGTCCGGTGATTGCTTTTGCAGCTCGGAAACGCTGTGCGAAAAGCGGCCAAACGCACCGCCAGTGGGAAGTCGGATCGCGTTCAATCTCTTGTCGATGTTCGTCTGGTAATCGGGAAGCTTCGCCGCGAGGTCGACCAGTTGACGCGTCAACAACCAGCCGGCGCCCCCGAAGACACTGAAGAGCATCGCGACGACGATCAGAACAGCCGCGATACGTCCGATCCAGCGTTCAATGTAGCCGACCAACGGTGCAAGCAGGAAGGTCAGCATCGCCGCGAGCGCGAGCGGAATAAGTAGTTGGCGTCCGACGTAAAGAATCGTGACGACGAACGCCGTCAGCAGAATCGCGCAGGTTGTTATGGCCGCAGCGGTAGCGGCATTCTTCGTCGCTCGCATGGCTCGTTATCCGTCGTCCACAGTGCGGCTTCTAGCAAATGCGCGGCAAGTCGCCCGCGCACCGCAGCTCAGTTCTTCGACAAGAAGGTGTCTTCGGATTCCGTAGCGACCCAGACAGAGGAAAGTGACAGGTGTACAAACCTACAAGCTTGTAGAGAGCACCAGTCGCCCGCACCGCGGTTTACGCGCCGTGAAGTATATCTAGCCTTGAGCTAAAACACGTGGAGCACTTTGAGGACGATGACGATAACCACAATGACTCCGATGATGTAGAAGATGTTTCTGTTCACGGATCGTGGGTAACACGTCGCTATCCCCGGCGGCAAGCAATATAATCGTCGCGTGTGATTGCGGTCTTCCTCTACACGCGGTGCCTCGGGTAATCGGCTTTCAGATTGAAATCAAAGAAAACAAAACGCCTGGCGGCGAGCACTAATCTCGATCCGCCAGGCGGTGAATTGCTAGCTTGGTCTAAAAATTAACCAAGGAAACTTGCCATCTTAGTAGCGGTTCCGCGTCACGATGACCTTGTCAACTACCATGTCGTCGCCGTCCTTGATGTAGTGAACGCGAACCTTCGAATCTTTTCTGATTTTCGAAGCTTCGATAACCTGTCCATCTGAAGTCACGTATGTGACAGTCTTGCCGAACTTGTAGTGCACGGGCTCGGCTGCTTCAGTTTTTAGGATCAGCGCTTGGCCCGGAGTAAACTCCGTGACGGTGCCAGTACTTTCCGTTGTCGTGGTCGTGGTTTCAGTCGCTCCATTGGTCCCCGTCGCAACGGTGGTGGAGGATGTGGATGTTTGCCCGTAAGCCACTAAACCCATTAGGGCTGTGGCAAACGTGACACTGAGGAATGATTTAATCATATTAATTTTCTATTTTACCAAGTTGCTGCAGTGATCGCAGCTAAAGGCCATCCGATTCGTGCTTCCGACCTAAATCGGCGAACCAGTTAGGTAAATGGATGCGGCAGGAACTCTGAATACGGCTCCGTCTGGATCTAGCCAATACTTCGTAAGCTCAGACGCGATACTTATTAAGCATGAGTGCAGGCCGGATTCCATACGGCAGCAAAGTCATTTTTTCCGATGCAGTCTGCACCGCGGTCGATACCGGAACGGCAGTCATTAGTCGCAAAGCCGCTCGTCCATGTGGACGCACCGCAAGCCAACTCAAAGCCATCGTGGTCGACCGATTTTTCGAAACGAAGCGAGAAGCGGACGGGTGGTGGAATGCGCATTCCGATTCATGATGCTTCGAGTTATTCCACCCGGATCTGCCTCAGGACCGACTGAGCCGTAGTCGATTACAAGGAAAGTGGATTTGAACGGTTATGTCCCCGGCTGTGTCCCGAAGTGATAGGAAGTGTCGAAGACTATCTTTGCGTCGTCCGTTATGATTGAAAATGTGACGCCCCCGCGGTTACCTGATGACGGTGTTGCCCTGCCAAGTACGATATGAGTTCTGCCGTCTTTGTGCGTGACGGCCTTACCGGTAAAGTTGATGGCTGTTCCCGTCTGGAGTTTCCGAACCGCATCATCGGATGCCGCCAGGAGTAAACTGCCTTTCTCACTCTTAAAAAAATACGGCCTCACCTTGAGCTGATAGTCACCCACATAATTTCCGTCTCGATGTGCAAGCGGACTGACGATCAGGCTAGCTTTCGCCCGCAGAGCAACGGAAGTGGAGCTTGTATCGATAAACAGTTTGCGTGTGCCCGCGTTCGATGTCCCCGCCGTCGAATCAGGCCTCTCAGCGTGAATAACACTTGTGACGCCGAGTATTAGAAAAACGAAAACCGCGATCGTCAATCTCACGATCAGGGAGGGCTGGCACATCAGCAACTCGCGTTTCTGGTTTGTGCTTGCGCCGACTCAATCTTATCTGCCGGGACGCGGCGCAGATTTCGAACAAGTCTTAGTTTCGACAATGTCCAGATGAGCCACTTGGTCGGGTCAAATTGCCATGGCTTCACTCCGTTACGGTAGTCGTGCTGAAATTCGTGGTGGTAGTTGTGGTAGCCTTCGCCCATGGTGAAAAGGGCCAGGAAGAAAGAGTCGCGCGCGCTGCACCTGGTTGAATACGGCTGTCGTCCGATCGTGTGACACGCGCTGTTAATCAGAAATGTGCAGTGCTGCAGCACAACGATTCGCGCGACCCCCGCGATCAAGAAACCACCGAGCGCTCCCTGCCATCCATTCCACAGAAAGCCGAGGATTGCCGGGATGCCGAAGCTGACCAGGACGGCGATCCACTGGACGTGCCGATCTTGCCAGCAAACGAGCTTGTCTTTCTGCAGGTCCGCTACGTTGTCGTACGGCTCATCGGTATTCAGCTTGAAAATCAGCCAACCGATATGCGCGTGAAAAAACCCTTTCGCAATACAGTACGGATCATCGTCATGATCTACATGCTTATGATGACGCCGATGTTCGCTCGCCCACATCAAAACCGAGTTTTCAAAGGCGGCGGCGCCAAAAATAAGTGTGAACAGCCGGATCGGCCAGCTTGCCTGGAAGGTAATGTGCGAGAAAAGCCGGTGGTAACCCAAGCTGATGCTAAGGCCGCAAGCGGCAAGCATCGCAAAGAAGAGTACGACCTGAAACCAATCAAGCCCGAAAAACCAAAGATAGAGCGGGACGGCGGTCAATGTGAGAGCCAGCGTGCCCATGAGAAAGGAACTGGTTAACCAATTGATGCGATCGAGTGGCAACCGAAAAAACAGGCGCTCCGGCCGCACGTTCGCTTTATCGGGAAACGTGAAGTTCCCTCCGTTGGCAATAAAGGAACTTTCGTTCATGCCGTCTGCTCCCCCTTGTTCCACCGGCTTAGAGTGCCGATTTGATTGGCAGCGGTCTTGCGTCCCAACGTATCCCACGTGCGGAAACCCGTCCTGCCGTTTTTCAGCGCGCGGACAGCCGCTTCATCCGTCCCATATAATCCGAGTGCCCAACGAGCATTGCCGACGACGAGCTCGAGATAACAGCCGAGCTGAGTTTGGCGAAAGACAAATTCTCCGACAGACGTTCGTAAAGTGGAGATCGTTTTATTGGGGCTCGTGATCTGCCGGTGATGATGCTGGGAATAATTTCTTTTTACCGGTCTGTGTTGCACCGCAAACAGGGCGCCATTTTGTGTGATAGTTTGTTCCATAATCTGAGGTTTACGTCTGTGCCAAGTGTTCGCTGGTTCCCTTTGCTGCGATAGGGCGTTCATCCTCACGGGCTTCAGCGGTCGAATCGTCTATTTTGAAACGCGCGGTAAACTTCGCGCCTTTATCTAATCCCTCGCTCGCGGCCTCCAAGGTTCCGCCGTGCGCTTTTATTAACGTACGCGCAATCGAAAGACCGAGACCGAGACCGCCGTAGCGTCGGTTAATGGACGAATCCCCTTGCTCGAACGGCGAGAAAATCCGCGAGAGTGCGTCTGCCGGGATTCCAATCCCGGTATCGCTTACTTCGATGACCAGCTTGCCGCTTGCGTCGTTGCGCGTGACGATCGAAACCTTGCCGCCTTCCGGCGTGAACTTTAGCGCGTTCCCAATTAGATTCGAGAGAACCTGTTCGAGCTTGAGCGCATCGGCTCGGATGTAGCTACGCGGAGCCTCCAACCGGAGGTCGATTCCAATCCCCGTCCCCTTCTGCTGGCTCTCAAGATTCTTAAGTGCGAAGCGGATCACCTCGTGCGCGTCCACCATCTCGAACTCCAGCCCCGAGGCATCGTTCGCGAGATGGGTGAAGCCGAGCAACTCGTTGACCACATGCACAAGAGTTTGAATATTGCGGCGGATGAACGCCAAGGCGGATTTATCGAACTGCGGCGGCAAATCTTTCTTGTCGGGCATGCCGATCTCACCGTGACCCAGCTCGAGCACGTCGATCATTGACGAGACGGCCGCGAGTGGATTGCGCAGCTCGTGGGATAGCACAGCGATGACTTCATCTCTTGCTCTGACTGCGAGCTCGAGTGTATCGGCGTGGCTCTTGGACGCCGCCTGAAATTCAGCCCGCACACTGATATCGCGGATGTTGCATTGGATCACTTTGGCTGAGCCGACAAAGTAGACGTTACTGACAAACTCGACTTGGATCTGTTTCCCGGCCTTCGTGCGGAGCGGGTGGTTTTCGTACCGGATGTACTCCTCTGTTCGCAGCTTTTCGAACGCTGCCTGATTCGCTGCGATGTCTTCGAACAGGCCGATCTCCCAGAGCTGGAGGCCGATCATGCTTTCAAACGGATAGTCGAGCAGATCGAGGAGAAATGGATTTACATCGATGATCTTGCCGGTATTCGCGTCGAGAATCAGGATACCATCCTGCGCGGTTTCGAATAACCGGCGGTACCGAAGCTCCGATACTTCCAAGGCGAGCTCTAACGAATTTCCTCGGCCGCTGGCCGGCATTAGATTCCCTTGGCTAATCGGCGCATTTGATGTCATCGGTCGAGACTCGCTGTCATTGAGATATTTGTTTTAAGCAGGCGGGAGATGGGACAGTTTGTTTTTGCCGCGATCGCCGCATCCATGAAACCCGCTTGAGAGGCGTCCGGAACGTTCGCATGGACGTCGAGCTGGATGTGCGTGACCGTCCAGCCCGCGGCTAAATCTTCCAGCGTTGCGGTGGCGGTGGTTTCAATGCGCTGCGGGTGGAAACCGCAAAGACCAAGCTCATTGGACAGGGCCATCGAAAAACACCCGCCTAACGAAGCCGCGATCAGTTCGTCCGGATTAGTGCCCAGGCCTTCCGCGAATCGCGTCCGAAAAGAATATTGCGTTTTAGAAAGAACGCCGCTTTCGGTACTTAAAGTCCCTCCGCCCTCATGAAGGTTTCCTTTCCAAAGAGCTGAAGCGTTTCGGTTCATAAATGGCGAAGCAAAGCGTTACGCCTCCGCTCGTTGCCCGGCCAATATGTTCTTGGTAGCACGTCATACTTTTTAAGTATGACCCGTCCGCTTCTGGCCGACCGGTCTGTCATAATTCGCAATTCGTTCTTTGCATTAGCGTGCCGAGTCGGTTTACGATAAGTTTTTTAACCCGATGGAACTTCGTCATCTGCGCTACTTCGTCGGCGTTGCGGAAGCGCTGAGCTTCACAAAAGCCGCCAAAAAGCTGCACACCGCGCAGCCTTCACTTTCGCGGCAGGTTAAGGATCTGGAAGAAGAGCTTGGCGTCCGGCTTCTCAATCGCACAAAGCAACTGGTCACGCTGACAGACGAGGGCCGCTCCTTTCTCGCCGATGCCAAACGCCTTCTTGCTCTCGCCGCCGAAACAATCGAGTCCGTCCGGCGATTGCACAGCGGCGAGGTTCGTGCGCTCAATATCGGGTACGTCAGCAATCTCTTTTACGATTTGCTGCCGAGGACTCTCGCTTCGTTCCGTCAATTGTTTCCCACTGTTTCGGTTAACCTCTTCGACATGTCGTGCGGTGAACAATTTCGCGCGCTTGAAGATGGCAAGCTCGATCTGGGTTTCGTTGGATTACACGAGCCAATTGCGCGGCGCGGATTGGAATTCCGGACCATTGCGTCCTACAAAACCGTCGCCGCCTTGCCCAGAGACAATCCGCTGGCGGGCAAAACGACGATCCCGCTGAAAGCTCTCGCGCCCATGTTTTTCATCGGAATGTCAGAAGCGAGCTATCCCTACTATCACGAATGGTTGAGCAAGACCTGTCACCGCGCCGGTTTTACCCCGAAGGTTTTGCAGGATGTCGATCTTGAACGAACGATGATCCACGCCATCTCCGCTGGTTTGGGTGTCGCCCTCGTGCCCGAGCAGCTAAAAAAACTCCCGCATAAAAATGTCGTGTTTCGCCCAATCATGCCGGCCGTGGCGACCGAAGCTTGTGTCGCCTGGAAAGGCGAAAATCCGTCCGCTCCTCTGAAAGCCTACGTGGAAATCGTCGAGCGCGTTGGCCGGAGCATCCGTTGATCAACAGAATGGCCGCCGGTGAAATCGCCGGGAGTTCGCTTTCCACCGGGCCTCCTCCTCAAGTGCGCAAGATCAGGGTCGAGCCTGACAATAAGCGGTTAGCGCGATGTACCAACACGGCTTTAACTCAATCCAGAAAGGTAAAATAAATGAATACATTGAATAACGTAACAACATGGAATCCGCTTAGAGAGATGGACGACGCGCAGAATCGCTTAAATCGAATCTTCTTCGGCGGCTTTCCCTCCAGAGTAGGCAGTGGCGAGATCCACAGCCTGGCGGTCGCAGATTGGTCACCGGAGGTTGATATCAGTGAGGATGATCAAGGGTATCTCCTCAAAGCTGACCTGCCTGAAATGAAAAAAGATGACGTTAGGGTAACAGTCGAAGACGGCGTTCTTAGCGTTTCCGGAGAACGCAAATGCCAGAAGGAAGATCAGAAAAAGAAATTCCATCGCATCGAGCGATCCTTTGGCACTTTCCGACGCAGCTTCACGCTGCCTGAGGATGCCGATAGCACGAAAGTAACGGCGGAGTTCCGCGACGGTGTGCTGAAAGTGCACCTCCCGACGACACCGGTAGCAAAATCAAAAGCTACGCAAGTTAAAGTAGCGTAATGGCTCTAACACTGACGGTGAGCGTGCGGAACGGTCCGCGCGTTTACCCCGGTGTAAGGCCGCTAACTTAGTCGCCTGTTCTTTTGAGAGGAAGAAGGAACCTCATGATCTCGAAAATTATTAGCCGCGCAGCATGTCTGAGAGAACTCGCTTCCAATCCCAAGTCCTTTTCCAACTGTCCAGACTTGCACGGTGGCGTCCCATGCTTGGCCCGAGATAGAATCCGTTTGAAGCCCGCTGTTGGTAAAAACAGGTCGGCCCGTCGGCAATTTCCAGTGCTTGTGCCGTAAAATTCGCCTACGCGCTTGACCCGCATGCATCGTAAGCGGCCGATAGAATACATCGGAAGAATTCCGGACTTCCGATCTCGACCTGTCGCAGACTGGCATGTGTCCTGGTAACTTGTTCTTTAGGCCCCAGCACAACAAACCTAACTCTTACTCCTCCTATAAAACGAGGGAGCGAGAATAATAGCAGCTAAAAGGGCGAACTGAGTTACCGAGGCAGATGTGTCACCGGTCATTTACTTCGCGTAGCTACGAAAGTCTGAGCCCGTAAGTAGGTTGTCGCCAGGCCGAATAAGGATAAGCTCAAACGAGCTTTAACACATATTCCATAACTCTTTAGCTTCCAGTTACTGCCGGTTCCAGTAAACGATGAGGAGGAACGATCGGTCTGTTGGATCTTCTTCGCGTCAAAGTGTCGATCATTTCCGTGAGGCACGCGTCGTAAGAATCACACTTGGGGGACTCGCCATTTGGCTTGACCCATTCGGGATGTTGGATCCGCAGATCGTCGTGAATCTGTTGCTGGAGTTCGGTGTACGTGTGGATTGGATGAGACATGGCAATTGGCCTCGATAAAAGATTTAACTGCGGCGTGGGAGGTATCCAACGAAAGCTCGGCGCGAACGGCGGACGGGCATCGGTGCCGTAAACGCGCGCCACGGCCAGGTGAGGGTAATCCAAAGGGCGGCGCGCATCTGGTTGCGTTGTGCGCGGCGCAAGGCCAACTGGCTTATTTTGTCGCCCTGGCGTTGCAGCAACACGGCCAACAGCCCGCTTTGTGTAAGAGTCGGCGTTAATTTTCTCATGACGTAATCTTTCTATTTTTTCCTTGTCCGAAGGACTCTGTAATTTACCTCGGCTTTGAGTACGGTCTGGCCGTATTTTCCGAAAGACTCACCGTTTCTTGTCCTGCGAATCCCAGAGTCGGAAAGGGAGCCAACGAATCTTGACGCCCGCTCTCTGCCTTATTCCGTGAAATACTTCGCGGCGAGGGATTGCGCACCAGGGCCTAATACGCTAACCGCTGCTTTGCTACCCAGCAGTAGTTGCAACAAAGTTTTCGCTTCATTTTTCTCCTGCTCCGACACATCGGCTTGATTGATCGCGGTAATCACCTTCTCCAGTGCGTCCGTAATCATCTGCTGATGCTGAGTGCTCGTTGCAATCGGCGCCTGTTCCCGCCGAGGAACGCTATCGAAGTTAAAGTGAAATAATGCACTACCACTGATGGCGAGCGTGCGGAAGGTTCCGCGCGTTCGCTCTAGTGTAAACGTTGGCAACTCCGCGGTCGCCTATTGTAGTGCTTTTGGGTGTTGGGTGCCGGTTGAGTTATACCGAGCGACGCAGCTTCGGAAGGGCTTCGCGAAATTGCGTGGGAGAGCGACCGACGATTCGCTTAAACGCGCGATTGAAGTTCGTCATGGATTGAAAGCCGCATGCGAAGGCAGCTTCGCTAATTCGCGAGTTGGGATTGAGCAAAAGCGTCTTCGATTTCTCCACTCGAACTCTCGAGAGGTAATCGGTGAAATTCATCCCGGTCGCTTTCTTGAACATCTTGCAAAAGTAATGCCTGCTGATGTTAGCCACTTGGGCTATCCGCCCGAGCGACAGCGGCTCCGCTTGATGGGCCTCGATAAATTGTCGCGCTCGCGTCATATTTGTGGACTGATCGCTGTCGCGCCGTACCGCCAGTTGATTCGACAAGATCGAAAGGTGTTGCGCAAAAATACTCAGGAGCCGCAACATCGCGCGGTACCGGATAGGCGATAAAACGCACGACCGAAAATAGGCCCGCTCAAGTTGCTTCCAATCCGCATTGTAACCCCAGGCGCGAAGCTGCCGAGTAATGCTCGCGAAGTGTTTCTTTGTCGGATTCTTAAGCAGTACTTCGCCCGTCTCGAGAAAACCTAGAATGTGGTCACCTACATACACCGGCACTGCGCTTTCGGAGAGTCCCGCAAACCAGGTGACGGTGCGCGTCGTCGATGAGGGTTCCTGGGATGCGTCCGTTTGGGCCCTTAGACATGCGGCGCGAGCCTTGTTGAAACGAGCCAGAATCGCGGCAAACGAAACGTCATCGGTTTTGCCATGGTGTGCAGGCGACCATGAATCGTGTCCTCGAATGTTAAGTGGCAAACCCGTGGCTTCGCTGAAAGCCCGTTCGTAATCTTTGAAAATCTGAGAGCGCGACAGATGTACCATCACTTCCTGATCAGAGGATCGGGCTGTCGCGGCCCGTCCACGGGCATTGCGGATCAGGCCGCTTCGTTTTGAGCGTCTCATTGGCGTCAATTATTTTTCGACACCGGGTTATCAACCGGGATTGCAGCTTCGACGGTCGGAGCGCTGTCTCCTTTGGCGAGACTCTGGCGCTCTGTTAAAATACCCGCAGTCATTTCAGGGCGCTCGCAATCTGAGCTACGTTAGCAGCCCGCGGCACGCCGCATGCGATTAGGGCTTTGGTCGTGTCCCTTACACTTAGGAGGTACTTGCGCACGATAGGATGAATTGCATACGCGACTTGAGCATCTCGCATTATTTCGCGGAATTGGATTAGGTGCATGTGCGATTAACCTTGTAGCGGAATGTCTTCAGCGTGCCTCGCGCCGGAGCGGTTGTGGCGTCTTCCTTCCGATAATCACAGGGTAACGATTGAAGTTGTCCTGGATTTCCCCCTTCGTTTTCCCAACGTCGCTCTGCGGCAGAATCGCTTTCTTCCTTTTGTGAACTTGCGAAAGTCAGGGAATCCATGATGGCAATCAATGAAGCGGCTCAGCGCCCGTTGTCCTTATGAAGTCGTGGTACGATGAATAAGTCGCCGAAGGTCAGCTGCTGCCGAACATCCGGGCCCTGCTTACGGGCCGCGGCGCGAAACCTCTTGAAAAGTGTCGCACGACCTTTTGAAGTTTTATGTTGCGCGTAATAAAGCGCGCAGTTCTGAGTCAATGTTGGTTCCATGTTAATTCTCCGTTTATTTGCGCTGGCGGCGGATTGACGCGCGCCTTGATGTCTGGGCAATTCGTATCGAGGCGCGCGAAATAAGCATCCAGAGACGCCACGAAAGTAATCCCTAAGACGGCAGCGTCGCCCGATAAGTTCTCGAGCAATTTTTTAAGCTCATCTTTATGAGCAGCGGCAGGATTCATGATGCGGTTTTGTGTGCAGAGAGAAGAGGCCGCACACCTGCGCGATCGATTGGCGCTGCGATTGTTACGAAATTAGTATACGGCTGCAACTGCCGATCAGCTAATGGCAATTACTGCCACAGTTCGCCACACCATATTTCCGGGGGTACAGTGGGAATTCACCGGGACTTCATAATGAGCAATTCACGCGGATGGCAAGTTATTCTGAATCCGTTTTCCTGAGTTCCTGCTTTCCTGATTTAAATCTGCCTTCGTACGCGCCTGCAACGGCTGCGAATCGGCCGCCAGTATTTCAATTCTGTGGAAGAATTATTTGGGACGCAGAGGTGCGCGGCCCTCCGACTTGTCTCCCACCAGCTTAATTCCCAAGTCCCGTAACTGCTTTGGATCGACTTCTGCAGGCGACTGCGTCATCAAATCCATCCCGCGATTGTTTTTCGGGAAAGCCATTACGTCGCGGATGCCTTGCTCGCCGCAAATAAGCATGACGAGGCGATCGAGGCCGAAGGCGATCCCGCCATGGGGCGGCGCGCCGAGCCGAAGGGCCAGGAGCAAATGGCCAAACTGCGATTCACGATCCGCCGGGCTGATGCCGAGCGTTTCGAACATTTTGTCCTGCAGCCGTGGCTCGTGAATCCGAATGCTGCCCCCGCCGATTTCCACTCCGTTCAAGACGACGTCATAAGCCTCGGCGCGTATGTCCGCAACGCTTAGAGCCGGCGCGCCCTCGCGCCGATCTTCTAACGGAGGGGTACTTGTTGACCGGCCCGAGGGCGGGCCGGCTCCAATCAATTGCTCAAACAGCGGCATGTCCTCGGCTTTGGGTCGGGTGAATGGATGATGCACGGCGTTCCATTTGTTTTCCTCGGGACTCCATTCGAAAAGCGGAAAATCTGTGACCCAAAGGAAATTCCAGACTTCACCAGCGGGCGTAAGCTTTTGCATCTCCGCGATACGCAGCCGCAAGCGGCCCAAAACTTCGCAGGCGATTCCCCACTTGTCAGCAGCGAAAAAAACGCAATCGCCCTCTTCGATGTTCAGTTTCGACTGCAAAGCGGTCTTCTCGGCGTCACTGAAGAATTTCACGATCGGCGATTTCCATTCGCCGTTCTCAATTTTGATGAAAGCAAGGCCTTTCGCGCCGTGCAGCTTGGCAATTTCCGTAAGCTCATCGGCTTGGCCTATGGTGATTCCGGCAAAGCCTTTTGCGTTGATTGCTTTCACGACGCCGCCGGCATCGAGCGCACCGCGAAAAACTTTGAAACTGCTTTCACTAAAGGTCTCACCAAGATCGACCAGCTCCATTTCAAATCGGCGATCGGGTTTATCGCTGCCGTAGCGATCGAGTGCTTTACGATATGTAAGCCGGGCGAACGGCGTTTTAATGTCAACGTTGCGCGCGGCCTTGAAAATCGCCGCGAGCATTCCTTCGGTGACGGCAAAAATGTCGTCGGGCGTGACGAACGACGCTTCGATGTCGATCTGCGTGAATTCAGGTTGCCGGTCCGCACGCAAATCTTCGTCACGAAAACATTTTGCGATCTGAAAATATTTTTCCACGCCCGCCACCATGAGCAGCTGTTTGTATTGCTGCGGCGCCTGCGGCAACGCGTAAAACTTCCCGGGCGCGATTCGGCTTGGCACCAAAAAATCACGCGCCCCTTCCGGCGTGCTCTTGGACAGGATCGGCGTTTCAACCTCGACGAACCCCTGGCTGTCGAGGTAATCGCGCGTTGCTTTTGCGACCCGGTGGCGAATCCGCAAATTGCGCGCGAGCCGTGGTCGCCGCAGATCCAAATATCGGTGCGTCATCCGCAGATCTTCATTTTGCGGCTCGGCATCGATTGGAAATGGCAGCGGGTCGGCGCGATTTAAAATTCGCAGCTCGCTTGGAATGATTTCGATGTCGCCGGTCGCGAGGTTTGGATTTTCGGTGCCGGGCAGACGTGCCGCGAGGGTGCCTGAAACTTGAATGACGTCTTCGCCGCGCAACGTGTGCGCCTGCTTTGCAAGCTCGGCATTTTCCTCTGGCCGGAAAACCACCTGAGTCAGTCCTTGGCGATCGCGCAGATCAATGAAAATCACACCGCCATGATCGCGAGCGACATTCACCCATCCGGCAAGCGTGACCTGCCTGTCGATATCGCTTTTGCGAAGTGAATTACAGTCGTGTGTGCGAAACATGCGATACCCCAAAAGTACCGCGTCATTCTGGGCGAAGCGAACAATCTCGCAAGCGATTAGCTTCTGGGGAGCGCGCGCGTCTTCGCGTGCTGGTTTCGGCGTCGCGCCGAAACAGGCTTGCAAGGAACGTCGTGGGTCGTGTTGTTCGTAATTTGAAAAGTTCGCGATCGCGAGGACGCGCTCGCCAGCACGCGAGACGCGTGCGCTCCCCAGAAGTCTGAATTGCTACCGCAGCCTCGCGTCCAAATCCGCTGCAAGATTTTCGTGCGCCACGAGCTCTTGCTCACCCGTTGCCATACTCTTGATTTTCACCTGCGGCCACTCATCTCCATAAAGAAGCGCGACGCGCGCGCCTAAGTCTTCGGCGGCTTGGAACTGCCGGGCGACCTTGGTTTGTGTGAGTGGGTAATCGATGCGGTAGCCGCAGTCGCGCAGTTGCTGGATTTGTGCGAGCGCGTCGGCACGGCGTTCTTCCTTCGCAATAACTACGTAGATGTCGATCTTGCTATCGTTCGCTATCGCTTCCTGCATTGCTTCGCGCGCGCGCGGGATTTCGTTGATCAATTCGCCGAGAACGACGTCGCCCATTGCAAAACCGAGCGCAGGCAGAGAAAGGGCACCCTCGCTCAGCTGTGAAATGAGATTATCATAGCGCCCGCCGCCGGCGATCGCTCGGAATTTCCCGGACCGATCGAACACCTCGAACACGATTCCGGAGTAATAGGCAAGCCCACGAACGATTCCCACGTCAATCGTTACGAAATCGGCGAGGCCGCGAGCCCGCAGCCCATCAACGAGTTGCTCCAGCTTTGTGCTTCCGCCGCCGCTCTTCAGCGTCGCGAAAACGGGATCGGCAAGGTCCCCGAGTTTCTGTGCCGTCTTCTCACGCGGCTCGCGCGCGGATTTATCGATCGCTTGCAGTAAATCGTCCCATCGCTCAGCCGACACGTTCTTGTCGCGGAAGAAATCAGTCCAGAATTCTCGGTCGCTGATCCGGACCACGAAATCTTTTTCGGTGAATCCGAATGCGCGCAGGATATCAATGCAAAGCGCTACGAGCTCGATGTCGGCGGCCAGATCCTTCTCGCCAATGATGTCGCAATTGAGCTGAAAATGTTCGCGCAGCCGGCCGCGCTGTTGCTTCTCGTATCGGAAAAATTGTCCGATCGAGAACCATTTGAGTGGTTTCTTGAATTCACGTTCGTGCGCCGCAACCACACGAGCAAGCGTAGGCGTGAGTTCAGGGCGCAGCGCGACTTCGCGTTCTCCTTTGTCTGTGAAATTGAAAAGTTGCTCGACGATTTCCGCGCCGCTTTTCTTCTTGTACAGCTCGGTCGCCTCCAGAGGCGGACCCTCCCATTCGACGAAGCTGTAGCGGCGGGCGACCTCACGCCAGCGGGCGAAGAGGTAATTCCGCCGCGCACAGTCGTCGGGCAGGAAATCGCGAAAACCAGGTAAACTCTGCATAGATGCGGGTTTACGTTGCTCTGGCACAGCCGCCTTGATCAGCTCTGAAAACACAACCACCGAAGCCGGAATTTACGATATGAGGGCGAACCTGAACAAACTCCGGCTTTAAGGGACCGGGAACATACTCAGTTAAGGACATCGGTTAAATCAAAGCAGAGGGAGAAATATGAAACAAATCAGATTAACAAAAATATTGGCGGCAAGCTTGCTTTGCGCGGCATCGCTGGGAATAGCGCTTGCGCAGACGACAACAACGACAACGAGCACAGACCCCGTAACGGGTACGACCACAACCCAGCAGACGACTACCAGCTCTGCGGGCAACATCGTCACCTACACCCCGGACTCGGATTATTTTATGTTCCGAACGACATCGGGTGCCGCGCCCGTGCGCTATTACTACACGAAGGATACGGCGGTGGTTGATCCGGCGGGGCGCGTTGTAAGTTTCTCGGCAATCCGTCCGGACATGCCGGCCACCGTTTACTACTCAACAGTGGGCGACCGGGTTGTCGTGCGCAAAGTGGTACTGGCGCAACCTGCGCAACCTGCCGCTGTGATTAAACGCGAGGAAACGACTACCACTACGACGACGAGGCCGTAGCGAAGTTGTTTGTTTAGCTAGAACTCAAAGCGCCCGCGAGAAATCTCTCGCGGGCGCTTTTTATTAGAGCCCATCTCACAAATCGAAGCAGCCTGAGGGCAGGCTGTCTCCAATGTCCGTCGATACATTTCGATGGAGCCGGCCGCCCGCGGCCCGCGTTGTCGCGCAGGTGCTCCGCCTCCTATCCCTTTCGATGCGACAAGCGAAGCGCTTGCCCTACAATTTTTGCGGCACGATTGTCGATCTTGTCGACAATGGCACTCACAACACAAAAGCCCGATCTGCAGAAGAAAGTGCACGAGGTGCCCCACAAGCCGGGTGTGTACTTAATGCGCGACCGGTTCAACCGCGTGATTTACGTCGGCAAAGCACGCGACCTTCGCAAGCGCGTGAGCTCGTATTTCCTGCCTTCGAAATTGGCCCAAGCCGATTTGAAAACGCGCGCCCTGCTCGACGCGACATGGAATTTTGAAACGCACACGGTCCGAAGCGAAGCGGAATCGGTTTTGCTTGAGGGCAAATTGATCAAGGAATACCGGCCGCGTTACAACATTTCGTTCCGCGACGACAAACGGTTCCTCGTGGTCAGAGTCGATCTGTCGGAGGAGTGGCCCCGCTTTCGCCTCGCCCGATTTAAAAAGGACGACGGCAGCCGCTACTTCGGCCCATACGCGCATGCCGGCGCATTGCGGCAAACACTGAATTTCATGCGCAAGAAATTTGGCGTGCTCACGTTCGGGCGCGGCGCGCCGACAGAGCGCGAATTGAAGTCTTCGACATATCAGGTGCCCGTGCGCTTGAGCGAGACCAGCGCCGAGCAATACCGCGAGCGCGTCGTGCAAGCGTGCGAGTTTCTGGAAGGCAAATCGCGAGAGTTGATCTCCGCGCTTGAAGAACAAATGCACACCGCTGCGGAGAAAATGGACTTCGAGAAGGCTGCCGAGCTTCGCAACATGGCCGCAGACTTGCGCAGCACGACAAGAGCGACCCGCCGATTCACGCGCGGCGGTTTGCCCAGCACCATTGATCCAACGGCGGACGTGCAGGCGTTAGCGGACGCACTGCACCTTTCAGATGCGCCTCGAGTAATGGAGTGTTTCGACATTTCGAATATCTCCACGACACACGTGGTGGCCTCGATGGTTTGTTTCCGCGATGGAGTTCCGGACAAGAACAATTACCGCCGCTACCGCGTGCGCACCGTCGAAGGGCAGGATGATTTTGCCAGCATGGCCGAGGTCGTGCGGCGGAGGTATTCGCGGATTCTGCTTGAGGCCCGAGACGTAAACTCCGACACAGCGGAATTTTCACAGGAGAATGCGGCGGATGCCTTGACGCGAATTTCCGGTCATCCCGAGCGAAGTCGAGGGAGCCCGTCGCAAACCGCGCAGATAGCTTTCCGAGATTCCTCGACGACGCTGCGCTCTGCTCGGAATGACGAGACCTTTGTTGCTGTTCGTCTTCCCGATCTCATCATTGTTGATGGAGGAAAGGGCCAGCTCTCAGCCGCCTGTCGCGAATTACAGCGACTGGGCTTGCACGATCTTCCAATCATCGGTCTGGCGAAAGAACGCGAGGAGATTTATCGACCCGGCCGCGCACTACCTTTGCGACTTCCAATGGATTCTCCCGCCCTGCGTTTGCTTCAGCGCATTCGAGACGAGGCGCATCGGTTTGCGAACGCGTATCACCAACTGCTCATGAAAAAACGCGTCGAAGAAAGCATTCTCGACGATTGCCCGGGGGTGAGTCAGAACCGGAAAAGTCTGTTATTACAGCAGTTCGGCTCTGTGAATCGCCTCCGCCGGGCAAGCGTTGAGGAGATCGCATCTACGGAAGGCATTGGCCCAAAGTTGGCGGAAGAGGTGCACCGCTTTTTGCGGCGGCATTGATTTGTCCGCAGTGTCGCCGAGATTTGCTGTCATTCCGAGCGAAGTGAAGCGGAGTCGAGGAATCCCGCAGAACAAGCCGATGGGATATCACGAGATCCCTCGACTTCGCTCGGGATGACAGGCCAAATTGGGATTACCTGAATGATTCGCACTCGACTCTGCCAAAATCTGCGGAATCTGTTGATTCCGTTGTGGCTGTTTGCCCTGTCGCCGATCGCGCACGCGCAGACGCTCATGCCAATGCCTGCTTCCAGTCCGAGCGCTCCGCCGGAAGAGGAGACAATTGTCCCAACTTTCGAGACGCAAAAGCTGGCGCGCACTTTTATGCTCGATATTCCGGCGCCGCGCGGACAGATCACGGACCGCAACGGGGTGCCGCTTGCGCAAAACCGGCTCAGTTACAATCTGGTCATAACTTTCCCAACGCCGCTGAACTTTTCCGATTCGCAAGCGCTCAGCTATACGAGGGAAAAAATAGATGAGGCGGGGAAGTTAATCGGACGCAGGTTCCGAATTTCCAATGAAGCGATCCTGCGTCATTACCGCAACCGGGGCATCATGCCGTTTGAGATCGCACCCAATCTTACGCCGCAGGAATACGAAGGAATTAAGGATAAGCTGCCGCCCGAAATGATGGTGCGACCTGTTTATGTCCGGATTTATCCGAACGGAAAGGTCGCCGGGCAGATTGTTGGTTACACGGGAAAAACGGGCCGAAATCCGGACGGCATTGTCGATAACCACGAAACGATTTGGCCGCAAACGGAGGGACGCGAGGGACTCGAACAGACGTTCAACGACATGCTGACCGGGAAGAACGGCGAATATAAACTGACCTTCGATAAGGACGGCCGGAAAACCTCGGAGAAGCTCGTCACTCCGCCGGAGCCAGGATACAACGTGGTAACCAGTCTTGATTTGCATCTGCAAGAGCTGGCCGAAAAAGCGTTGGCGGCAAAAGCAAAGCGCGGCGCCATGGTTATTGTCGATCCGAACAGCGGTGATGTTCTCGCGCTGGCGTCCTGGCCCACGTACGACCCGAACGCATTCGTTCCGTCCATCTCAGCTGATCAGCTCAAAGCGTTGCAGGCGGACCCGGACATTCCGCTTTTGCCGCGCGCGTACCGTTCATCCTATCCACCTGGATCGACATTCAAAGTGGCTGTGGGCATTGCGGCGCTGGAAAGCCATGCCGTCTACCCACAGGATCAATATCAATGCGTCCCCGCGCTTCAGATCGGCAACGTCACGTTCCACAACTGGAAAAAGAGCGATCGCGGCGCGCTAAACTTCGTGCAGGCGCTCACGGAATCGTGCGATACATGGTTTTATCAGGCCGGCATAAAGACCGGCTCGGCACCAATCATTGATTGGGCGTTGAAGCTGGGCTTCGGCGCTAAATGCGGCATTCCGCTGCGCGGCGAAGTAGAAGGCCGCATCCCAAATGATGAATTCATGAAAGCGACGCACGGTCGCAAAATCCTCAATGGCGACATCGCAAACATGTCGATCGGCCAGGGCGACATTCAGGTTACTCCATTGCAGATGGCGCAGGCCATGGGCGTCATCGCCAACGGTGGCACGTTCTATCAAACACGGCTCGTTCAACAAGTGCAGACTTTCGACAACCAAGTCGTGACCGCCTATCAAGTGCGCGCCAAACGAACGCTAGATATGTCGCCAGAGACGCTGGAGCAGGTGCGCACAGGAATGATCGACGTCGTGAATGGCGGCAGCGGCACCGCGCATCAGGCGAGCCTCGAAAATGTCGAAGTCGCCGGTAAAACGGGCACCGCGCAATGGGGACCAAAACACAAAGAGCGCACCGCGGCGTGGTTCGCTGGATACTTGCCTGCTGACCAACCGCGATACGCGTTCGCAGTCGTTTACGAAGGTGATGTTGGCAAGACCGTGCACGGCGGTTCACATGCCGCGCCAATGATCGCTGAAGTGTTTAAAGACGTGTACAAAGGTCAGATGATCGCAGGCCATTCGCGGCGGCGCGCTCAGGAACAACCCGAAATCCGCCGTGCCGAACCGGTCGAGGAACAAGACGAATCAGATTAGCGGGAGCCGCAATCTCCGACGGCAACCTGTAGCCGCCGCCCTGTGGGCGGCACATTGCAGGTGTTTTCGCACAGTACGGGCGGCGCTTCGCACAGCGAAGCGGCTACAGCTCACGCCGCCGCAGTCTCTTTCGGCAGCTCCATGGTCCCCTTGAACTTCGGCGGCTCCTCTTCGAGGCCGAAATTGCCGGAATAGAGTTCCTCGATTTTCGCCATGTCGTCCGATGTCAGCGGCGCGGTATCGGGCGCTTTGGCGAATTCCACGAGCTGTTCTTCGTTGTAAATGTTCGGCAACGTCGAAGCGACGCGATCGTCTGCCAGCAACCATTGCAACGCTGCCTGTCCAAGTGTGCGCTCGGCATTTTCGAGAAATCGCAATTGCTCGACCTTCTTGACCCCATTCAAAAGCCAACTGCGCGGCCGATGGCTGCGATGATCAGTCGGCGGAAATTTGGTCTCAGCCGTGTATTTGCCCTCGAGCATTCCGGACGAATGCGTCACGCGAATGAGAAACATCGTGTCCTTGCCGGCTTCCGTAGCTGCGTCGTGAAACGCGCGTCCGGGATGTTGCTCGAGCAGGTTATAGATGTGCTGCACGCTCGTGACATCGCGCTCGCGAATGCAATTGACGGCCTCATACAGCCAGCCGATCGCCGGTCCCAACGCAATGCCGTAGTACCGAACTTTTCCTTCGCTCTTTAATTTTTCGAGTGTCTTCCAGAGTGCGTCATCATACACCTGCTCCATCCGGATATTGTGCAGTTGGAGCAGATCGATCCGGTCCGTCTTTAGTCGTTTCAGCGCCGCATCGGTCGCTCGCGTGATGGCATCGGGCGAAAAATCCTGCTGTATTTCGCGCTGACCGCGTCCGCGTGCCTCACCGTGATGGACAAAATCGTAGCCGACCTTCGTCGCAATTACGATTTCATCCCGCTGATTCGGGAACGCTTTGGCGATCAACTCTTCGCTTAACCCGTTTCCATACGTGTCGGCCGCATCGAACAATGTGATACCGAGATCAAACGCCTTATGCATAAGCGCGGTCGCTTCTGCCTCGGTGAAATTTCCCCACCAACCAGTGGAAATCGTCCATAGACCAAAGCCGACCTCGCTGACTCTCAGATCGGTATTCTTGTAAGTGCGAAACTTCACAAACCAAAGATTAACCACAGAGGCCAAGAGGTCACGGAGAGAATTTGAATTTCCCCTTCTCCGTGCCCTCCGTGTTCTCTGTGGTAAAATTGTGAGCGTGGAACGCAAACCGAACGGTACACTGTTGATCGTCGCGCACGGCTCGACGGTGAATCCGGATTCGAGCGCGCCGACTCTGACGCACGCCGCGGAGATTCGGCGTCGGAAAATTTTTGCTAAGGTGGAGTGCGCGTTTTGGAAAGAGGAACCGAGCTTGCGCGACGCGTTGTTTGTGTTCGATCCCGAATCGATTCGCGAAGTTTACGTGGTGCCGAATTTCATCAGCGAAGGATATTTCACCCAGACGGTGGTTCCGCGCGAGCTTGAACTGAGCGGACGAATCACGACACGATCGAATGGACAGATCTGGAGATATTGTGAGCCGGTTGGCAATCATCCACTGATGACGGATCTGCTGCTCAAGCGCGCGAGAGACGTCGCACCTGATGTCGATCCGGCCGAGACGAGTTTGCTGATCGTTGCTCACGGAACCGATTTGAATGAAAACAGCGCCGTCGCGGCGAAGCGCGAAACGGAAAAGATCCGCGCGCTCGGAAAATATGCCGCCGTGCTCAATGTTTACATGGAGGAGCCGCCGTTGGTGTCGGATTGGCGAAAACTGACGAGGAGCCAAAACGTGGTTGTCGTTCCGTTTTTCATTTCTGACGGACTTCACAGTTATGAGGACATTCCGAAACTGCTGGGAATCAAGGAAGGGCGATCTCCAGATCGCCCCGGCGGTCTGGAGACCGCCGCTCCTTGTGAGCGGCATGGAAGCCACCCCTCCTTGAAGGAGATTTTTCGTCAAAATCCATACGCTATCGATGATCGGCAGTTATTTTACGCTCCATCCATCGGCACCGATCCCGGTTTTGCCGACATCATTATTGAGCAGGCGAACGCGGCCGCAAAAAGTTGAAATCGTGCTGGCGCTAGGTTTCTTATGCGCGAGATTGCTTTCCCGCGAATGAAAGAAACCACGTGCAAGAAGCTCCAGGAGATCGGGGGGTTTGCGCTGGCCGGCGGTTGCACGCGGAAACGAATGAACCAACTCGTGGAGATGATTCGCGCCGCACGGGACTATCGCTGGGTCGGCGTTTACAAGATTATCAAGGACGAGTTTGTGATTATGGCCGAGAGCGGCGCAGACCCCGCGACGTATCCACGTTTCCCGATTAGTCAGGGGTTGTGCGGGGCCGCGCTGGATTCCGGCAAGCCCGTCATCGTGGGTGACGTGAGCAAGGATCTTCGGTATCTGCCGACGTTTCATACAACTCGTTCCGAGATCATTGTGCCGATGCGCAACGACCACCGGCACGTTCTCGGGATGCTCGATGCGGAGAGCGATAAATTGAACGCCTTCAGCGACGAAGACTTGCAGTTTCTCGAACGCGCAGGCGGCTTAATTGCTCATTGTTTGCACTAAAGGATGTGCGGGCGCGCCCGGCGGTCGCGCCCTGCCAATGCGGGATTTGATAGCGGAAACTTTGAATGGCCTTTCTGCGCCATTCTACTTCGGTCAAATCTTGGTCGAAAAGAGAGAGGGTGCCGGTTTTGTCCTGTTGCATCGCGATGACGCATCGCTCCATGAGTTGCAAACGCATCGAGACGCGGAGAACGCGATCGAAATCGCAAAGTACGATGACGCGGGAAACTATCGGCCGCTCAAAACCGCGCCGAACTTACGACACGGCTGGCGGCTGGAGCTCGCTACCGTCGAAGAACTGCGACATGCGCTGGATTATTTTTATCCAGGCCGGCTCGCGCTTTTCGCGACTTGGAAAAGCGGCTATCTCAAAACGACGGCCTTGCGCGACACACTGGATCGTCAGTCAGGAATGTATCGCGTTGCGGCAAAGATTTCCGATCTACAGATCAACGATCTTGTCGCGGACTTTTGTCGGTCCGATAGCGGATGCCTCAGAACTATTCTATGGAGTCGCGATCGGAACGGTGTAATCGCGTCGACGAAATTGCCGACAGAAAAGTTTGATCTTGTGGTCGATCAGGCGGCAGCTTGTAGCCGTCGCCCTGCGGGCGACGCGCGCGGTTCGCACAGCGAAGCGGTTACAGTTCCGTTGCTTTGCCAGGAAGCATGCAATCTTCTGGTCGCCGAGTGCCGCAAAGTGGTGAAAGACGAAAAGGCTAATCTGTAAAAAAGGTGGAACGCGTTGTCCTCAACGCGTTGGAAACAAATGCCGCTTGGCCGCCTGATATTTGCGCCTTCGGCGAGAAGGACATCGTCTTCCGAGAAGCCGATCCACCTTGGAGCAACAGCTGTTACACCATTTATTGTGAGCATTTGACGGCGGTCAGAGACCGCCGCTACAGCTCACAGATGATCATTCGCGCGCGCATGGTTGTCACGATGGACGGACCGCCCATCGAGAACGGTGCGGTCGCTGTTTCGGGGAATCGGATCGTTGACGTTGGCAGATTTGATGACATCAAGACGCGCAACGCGGGCAACGCTGTCGATCTTGGCGAACAAGTGTTATTGCCCGGGCTGATCAACGCGCATTGCCACCTCGATTACACCTGTTTGCGCGGAAAGATCCCGCCACAGAAGTCTTTCACCGATTGGATCCGGGTGATTAACGCGCAAAAGTCGGAGCTCTCGCCGAAGAACTATCTCACATCAATTAACGATGGTTTCGAGGAGGCGAAAAGATTTGGCACAACCGCGATTGCGAATTTGACCGCTTTTCCGGAATTGATCTCGCAGGTTCAGCCGCCGATTCACACTCTGTGGTTTGCGGAACTGATCGATATTCGCGCGCCGGAGCGCGCAAATGAACTTGTCGATGCCGCGATTCAATCACTCGGTAGGGCGCGAACTGAGCTTGTCCTGAGCGAAGCCGAAGGAGGCGCGCCTTCGGGCCTCGCGCCGCACGCGTTGTTTACAGCGTCGAAAGACCTTTTTCGCCGGTGCGAAGAAATCGCGCAACGGGAACACATTCTACTAACGACGCATTTGGCCGAGTCGCGTGGAGAGATGGAGATGTTCCGTGATGCTTCAGGGCCGCTCTACGAGTTCATGCAGAGCATCGGCCGACCGATGGATGACTGCGGAAGCAAAACCCCTCTTGAGGATTTTTTGGATTTGATAGGTAGCGGCGGTTCACCGAACCGCCGAAGGACGATTGAGGTCAATCGTCCCTACCCGCTTTGGATCGTGGCGCACCTGAATGAATTGACTGAAAGAGATTTCGAGTCGCTGGAAAGATCCAATTCAAAATTTCACATCGTGCACTGTCCGCGAAGTCACAATTATTTTGGTCATAGCCCATTCGCATTCGCTCGCCTACGCTCGCTCGCCTTTAACATTTGCCTCGGCACGGACAGTCTCGCGAGTAACGAAAGCCTTAGCTTGTTTTCCGAGATGCAGGCTTTTCAAAAGAACTTTCCGCGGGTTTCACCGGAGGAAATTTTACGAATGGCAACCGTAAATTCCGCGCGCGCGTTGCAATACGAAAATGCGCTCGGCCAAATACGGCCCGGTTTTGGAGCAGATCTCATCGCGGTTCCGTGCTCGGGCTCAACAGATATCTTCGAGCAAATCCTCGCGTTCGATGCGCCTGTTAGCTGGTCGATGGTAAACGGAAATATGTAGCACACACGCAAGGAATGACGGCTTCCCAGCCGTCAAGTCTCGGCGGCTGCCCAAGCCGCCGCTCCTTGAGCTTGCCCACGGCTGACGACGCCGGTAAACTCGGCGCATGGCCGCACCGGGAATGCAACAGAGGCAAAGCCTCGCGTTGCAGCAAGTTCTGTCGCCGCAACTGCAACAGAGCCTGCTCATTCTCCAAACGCCGCTGCTCGAGCTGCGCAACCTGGTTCAACAGGAGATGGAAACAAATCCCGTGCTGGAAGAGTTGCCGGAGGATTCAGCCGCCGACGAGCGCAGCGAGACTGAAGCCTCAGCCGACGAGAATTTTAAGCACGAATTCGAAAAATTGGCGAGCCTGGATGAAGAATGGCGCGATTACATGGCGCAGTCGGCCAGCTCCAACTTCGATGGCCGACACGGTTCGAAGGAAGCAGACGAGAAGCGCCAGTTCCTGTTCGATTCCATTCCAGTCCAGGAAACGCTTCAGCAAAATCTCATCGCGCAACTGAACCAGACCGTGCTCAGCGCCGATGACCGGAAAGCTGCGGAGCTGATCATTGGTAACATCGACGACGACGGATTTCTCCAAAGCACAACGGAAGAAATGGCGCTGAACTCGGGAATTCCACAGGTCGATTTCGAAAGGGGGCTTGGATTAATCCAAACTTTTTATCCTGCGGGCGTTGGCGCCCGTGATTTACGCGAATGTTTGCTGATCCAACTGCGGCGGCAGGGTAAGGAACACAGTCTCGAGCACAGGATCGTGTCCGAGCACATGGACGACTTGGGCAGGCATCGCTTTGTGGAGATTGCGCGCCGAATGGCGATCAGTGTCGAGGATGTGCAAAAGGCCGCCGACAACATCGCGAGACTGAATCCTCGCCCCGGCCAGGTTTTCGCTGCCGCCCCGCAGAATTATGTGCTGCCGGACGTGATTGTGGAAAAGATTGACGGCGAATATCAGATCTCCTTCAACAACGAACAGATTCCCCATCTGCGTATCAGCAATCTGTACAAGGACATCATTGCATCCGGCGACGCGCAGAGCAGCGACACCAAAGACTACATTCGAGACAAAATCCGCAGCGGCAAATTCCTGATCCGCTCGATCCATCAACGGCAGCAAACGATTATGAACATCGCGCAGCAGATCGTTTCGCGGCAGCGCGATTTCCTCGAGCACGGCCCATCACATTTGAAGCCGACGACAATGGCAGAAGTCGCCGACGCCGTCGGCGTGCATGAGACTACTGTTAGCCGCGCGGTGTCCGGCAAATACATGGCAACGCCGCAGGGCGTTTTCGAGATGAAATACTTCTTCACGGGTGGCTATCAAACTGCGACTGGCGAATCGCTGAGCAACACCAGCGTGAAGCAAGCTGTTCTCGACCTCGTCAAGCATGAGAGCGGCAGCGCGCCGTTGAGCGATCACGAGATCGTTGAGATCCTGAGTGAGCGCGGCATTCCCATTGCGCGACGCACCGTCGCCAAGTACCGCAGCGAGCTAAACATTCTGCCAAGTCACATGCGGCGGAAATATTGAAGTCGTTTAGAGCGGCCGTTGAGGGTTAATGGCAAGTGAAATTCCGATGCAGCCCGCGCAGGATTCGACGGTGGCGGCGGTTGTCGCTCCGCCAGAGCGCGCTGATGAAATATTCCTCGAAGGCCCGCGCTCGCGAATCGCAGAGTTTTGCACGTTGCTGCGAGTCATGCGCGATTTCCTGCGCGGATATCGCGCTCTTCATTTCGTTGGTCCTTGTGTAACTGTCTTTGGCTCGGCACGAATCAAACCTGACGATCCGCATTACGAACTGGCCATGAAGATGGGCGCGGCTATTGCCCGGCTCGGATTCACAGTGATGACTGGCGGCGGCCCGGGCATCATGGAGGCGGCCAATCGCGGCGCAAAAGAGGCCGGTGGCCGCTCGGTTGGATGCAACATCGAGCTGCCATTCGAGCAAGGATCCAACATGTATCTCGATCGTTGTGTCCGGCTGCATTATTTTTTCGTTCGCAAAGCGCTGCTGATAAAATATTCCTACGCCTTCGTGGTCATGCCCGGCGGCGTCGGCACCCTCGACGAACTTTTTGAAGCGCTCTCCCTGATTCAGAACGGGAAGATCAAAGATTTTCCGGTTGTCATCATGGGCACCGATTACTGGAGGCAACTGATCGGTTTTATCGAACAGATGGCGCAGCGTGGGAAAATCAGCCCCTCGGATTTAAACATGATTTTCGCGACAGATTCTGTCGAAGAAGCCATCGCGCACATTCGCGCCAAGGCAATTGAGCGATTTGGGCTTAGACGCGTAGCACACATGCGCCGCCCTTTCCCTTGGCTCGGGGAGCGTGGCTTTCCCGGCAAAGGTCCGGAAATTTGTTAACGCCCCGGTAGCGAACTGGAGACTGCCGGCTCCTTGTATGCCGCCGCAAAAAGGTAATGACGGGCGTTAGGCCTTTAGTTTAGGTCGTTGCGAGAGTAATGGGCAGTTCGTCGGAACGATGACTCGAATCGCCTTTGGTACGGCTTCATATCGGACCGCCGAAAAGCGTAACGGTTCCCCATCCAGGTTAACTGGAATTGCTTCTTCAGGATGCACCTCCAGCCAGGGCGTTTGCCAATAGGAGATGTACTGGCCATCGGATGGAAGTTGTTGCAATTCTCGCGCGGCGGCGAGCAGCGCTGTCGGCGAGATCTGATAAACGACAAGCACATCGAGCAAACCGTCGTCGATGCATGCACGGGGAGCGACTTGAATGCCGCCGCCCGTCTGGCGCCCGTTCCCAACGATTGCCACCAGGCCGCTGCCAGTAATTTCGCGGTTGGGCAAGATAAGCCTTCCTTGGTAATGATGAAGGTTGATCGCCAGAATTGCACCCATCACGGTGTAGGCGGCGGGACCAAGCAGGCGTTTGAGTTCCGGTGATGTGGTCGCGGTGATCTCGGCACCGAAGCCAGCGCTGGCTGCATTGATGAACCAGTGGTCATTGGCTTTACCGACGTCGATTGGCACTGCCTCACCTTTCATACAGAGCGCCAGCGCCCTCGCCGGATCCCGCGGAATACCGCATCCAGTGGCAAAATCATTGGCGGTGCCGAGCGGCACTATTCCCAATATGGGTCGCACAGCCTCCGAAAGATCCATCAAACCATGAACGACCTCGTTCAATGTACCGTCCCCACCGGCAGCAACCATTAAATCCACTTCGCTTGCTTCCGACACAAATCGCTGCGCATCTCCCTTTTCCCACGTCACTCGCACTTCGATGCGATGTCCGGCTGCTCGTTGCTGAGCAACTGCCACGCGGAGGGCGTCATTCCCAGCTACTTTCCCGTTGAGAATCAAATGAACCCTTTTGCTCCTCGGTTTGCTTTTCATCGGATCGCCACGGCCGTTTGAAAAAGTGTTCGTCTTTGCAGGGCGAATCGGCAAGCGCGCAAACAAAAAAATGGGCGTCTATTCGCAATGGCGGCGAAGCTTCGCCTCTGTTGTGATCGCAAGGCCAATCGCGGAGATTGATTCGTGAATGTCGCAATCTTCAGCGTAAAACAATACGACCGCGAATTTCTCAACGCGGCGAATGGTGCGCGCCACGAATTGCGTTTTTTCGAGCCGCATTTGAATGAGGAAACGGTGGGCCTCGCCACGGGATCCCAAGCGGTGTGCGTGTTTGTAAACGATCGGGTAAATGCCGCGGTGATTGAAAGACTGCATACGTTAGGCGTAAAGCTGATCGCGTTGCGGTGCGCCGGATATAACAACGTCGATCTCGCCGGCGCGACGAAACACGACATTACTGTGGTGCGCGTACCGGCGTACTCGCCTTATGCTGTGGCCGAGCACGCGATTGCTCTGATGCTGGCGCTCAACCGGAAACTGCATCGGGCCTATAATCGCGTGCGCGAAGGGAATTTCGCTCTGGACGGTTTGGTGGGGTTCGACATGCACGGCAAGACAGTCGGCATCATTGGCACAGGAAAAATTGGGATTGTGCTGGCGCAAATTCTCACTGGGTTCGGTTGCCCGAGCCTGGCATTTGATCCTTTTCCAAATGATACCTGCCGCTCCCTTGGCGTGCGTTATGTCGAGCTGAACGAATTGTTGGCTCAATCGGACATTATCACACTGCATTGTCCGCTCACGCCGGAGAACAAATACATGATTAGTGACGCTGCGATCGCCAGAACGAAGAATGGCGTCATGCTGATCAACACCAGCCGTGGCGCACTGCTGGATACCGTCGCAATTATCGACGGGCTAAAGAGCGGCAAGATCGGTTACCTCGGCCTCGATGTTTACGAGGAGGAAGAAGAAATCTTTTTCGAGGATCGTTCGGGGTTGATTCTTAGCGACGACGTGTTCGCGCGGCTGCTCACGTTTCCCAATGTGATCATCACCGGCCACCAGGCTTTCTTCACGCGAGAAGCCTTATTGAACATCGCAGCCGCAACGATCGACAACATCACGAAGTTCGAGAACAATCAGCCGCTCGAGAAATTGGCAGGCTGATTGCGATGCAGCTGAACCCCGCAGGCGGCGGGGCAAGTGTTGGCTTTTGCTTTGCAAAGATTGCGTGGCAATTTGGCGGCGCATACCCGCGACGGATGCTGTTTCCTCGAAGGATTTTGTAAATGCATACGAAACTCGTCGCCGGCATAATTGCCGCGTTTGCGGTTTCTAGCGCGGACATTAGCGCTGAACAGCAACGGCAGTATTTCGAAGTGCCAGCAAAGGATTCTGCCAAGGCCGAAGAATTGGCGAACCAACTCGCGGGGCTGTCACCGAGAGTGGATCCAAACGAGGCGAAGCTCCTGGCAGAATGCGCCTTTTCGACAGTGGCGCAGCTAAGGCAGGAGTATCGGATGTTCGGCACGCCGATCTTTAACAATTTCCTCGTCTATCACGGCTGGAGGAAACGCGGCTATTGCTATCAATGGAGCGAGGACCTGCTTCTTGCGCTGGACACGCTGAAACTCAAGACGCTTGAACTTCACTGGGGTGACACATACCGGGACACATGGCGCGAGAACAATTGCCTGGTCGTTACAGCGAAAGGACAGCCGTTTGAGCGCGGCATGATTCTTGAGTGCTGGCGTCATTTCGGACATCTCCGTTGGAACCTCGTCCCGTCAGACCAGGACCCATACTACGAGAACACCAAATGGGCGGAAAAGGTCCGCGCCCGCGCAGCGTCGAAAACTTTTGGACCGGGCAAACGTCATGTCGTGTTCCAGACGCAAGTCGAGAGAACCGGCAAGACTTCCGAATAGCTCGTTCGAAAAACAAAAACTGGACAACTAAGCGCGTCACCCATCCCAGGCGCACGCGCTCCCCAGAAAATTGCTTGCGCACCGCCCGCCGCTGTCTGAAGGTCGCAGCGCGATGAACAGCTCGGCGCGTTCACAAAATTGCGCGCGGGTTGTTGTCGCAGCCGTTCTGTTTGCGGCGTTTTCGTGGACCCTTCTGGTCAGCGTATCGCCGCAATTGCATGCGCGCATCCACGCTGATGGAAATGGCGCTGACCACGTTTGCGCGATCACCCTGATCGCGTCAGGCAGCTATGAGCACGGGGCTCAGCCGCCGGTTATTAGCCCGCCACGCCTCGATGTTCGCATCGCGGCAAGCGCGGAGCTGACGTCCACCTGGGTCAGGCCACTCTTCCTTAACGCGCATATCTTCGCGCACGCGCCGCCGGCGCTGGTTTAAATTGTAGGGCGTCTGTGCCAGACGCCACCTAACGAATTGGCGTTTCACAGAAACGCCCTACAACCGCCGCTTTTCTACTGGCTTCACGTAATTCGTGAACGCTGCAACCAATCACAACTTTGAAAAACTTATTTGAAGAACATCTCAATGAAAAAATTTCTAATCGCATCAGTGGCAGTGTCGCTTATGCGCAACATTGCCTTGGGTCAAGACGCGCCTTCGGCATCGGCAAGTCCAAGCCCTTCACCCGCAGGCGCAGAAGAAACGGAGCGCGTGGTCGTCCAAAGTCAGGAGATGGACATCACGCGTGAACAGATCGTCCCAAGTCTCGGTGCTACCCGTTACACGGTCGGCCCAGACCGACTCGATTCGCAGGCGGGGGGCGAAAACGCGCCCTTTAACCAAACGCTGCTGCGTTTCCCCGGTGTCGCGCAGGATTCGTTCGGGCAGCTTCATGTCCGCGGTGAACATGCAAATTTACAATACCGCATCGACGACGTGCTTCTCCCGGAAAGTATTCCGGGTTTTGGCCAGGTACTTGAGACCCGCTTCGCGGACAACATTTCGCTTATTACTGGGGCATTGCCGGCACAGTTTGGATTTCGCAATACGGGCGTGATCGACATTCACACGAAGAGCGGCGCCGTTTTCCAACAGGCCGATGCATCGGTCTATGGCGGAAGCTTCGACACCATCAGGCCGAGTTTTGAGTACGGCGGTGTGGCGGGGAAACTGAATTATTATTGGACCGGGAGTTATCTGCACGACGGCATCGGGATCGAGAACCCCACGGGCACCGCCAACCCGATCCACGACGACACCGATCAATATCGAATGTTTGGGTACTCCTCGTACATTGTCGACGACACGAGCCGATTCGTGCTGCTCACGAGCGGTTACCACGGTGATTTCGAGATTCCGAATAGTCCCGGGCAAACACCGCAGTTCACCGACATGGGAAGATCGACATTCAACTCAGCCAAGCTCGACGAGACCCAGGTCGAGCAAGATGCATATGCCATTCTCGCCTTTCAAAAAAAGATCGACGATTTCAACATGCAGGCGTCGATTTTTACCCTTTATAGTTCGGTCCTGTTTCGGCCCGATAATACCGGCGATCTTATCTTCAATGGCGTCGCCTCACGCGTTGATCGCGACATTTTCTCGAATGGCGTCTCCTTGGACGCGAGCTACAAACTTAATGATCAACACACGCTTCGCGGCGGATTCCTTATAAACGCCCAGCATGCCACCGTCGGAACGGCAACACTGGTTTTCCCGGTCGATGCCAATGGTAATCAGACCAGCGACATCCCACTGCGTATTGTCGATAATTCCGGCAAGTACGGCTATTTCTACGGAGTCTATTTGCAGGATGATTACAAGCCGTTCGAACAACTCACGATCAATTTCGGCGGCCGGTTCGACATCGTGGACGCGTTCGCTCACGAGAACCAGCTCAGTCCACGGATCAACATCGTCTATGAGCCCTTCAAAGGGACCGCACTGCATGCCGGTTATGCGCGGTATTTCACTCCGCCGCCGCTGGAGAATGTCGAACAAGGCACGATCTCAAAGTTCGACGGCACAACCAACGAATCCGCCATTCAAAAGGATTCCGTCACGAAATCGGAGCGCGCGCATTATTTCGATGCGGGCGCAACGCAGCAAATTTCCAAAGGTTTCAGTGTAGGCATCGATGGTTTCTACAAAAGCTCGCACTCGGTCCTGGATGAAGGGCAATTCGGCGAGGCGCTTATTCTTTCGTCGTTCAATTACAAGCGCGGCGAGATTTACGGAGGCGAATTCACGGCAAACTATAATGAGGGTGGCTTCGTCGCGTATTTTAATGCGGGCTACGAGTGGGCGCGCGGCACGAACGTTAGCTCTGCACAATTTCTCTTCGATCCGGCTGAGTTCGCTTACATCAGGAAGAACTGGGTCTTCCTCGATCACGATCAGCGCTTCACCGGTTCCGCCGGCATGTCCTACACGTGGAACGACTGGCAAGCGGGCATTGACGGACTCTATGGAAACGGATTACGGCAGGGTTTTGCCAACACGCAAAAGCTCAGTCCCTACGAGACGTTCAACGTCAATTTGTCACGCCGCATCCAGATCACGGCAAAGACAGCCGTCAAAATCCGTTTCGATGTCGTGAATATCCTCGATAAAATCTACGAACTGCGCAGCGGCTCCGGCATTGGAGTTTTCGCGCCTCAGTTCGGCCAGCGCCGTGGTTTTTACGGCACAGTCGCCTACGATTTTTGAAGAGTTCAAACTAATCGTTGGTCGTTATGGAGGGAAGCCGATCGTCCAGGGCAATCCTGTCGGCGGCGCGCGCAGCCGCGTGCCAATAGAAACTTCTTGCGCAGCAAATTGCTCGAAGCCAGAATCGCGCTCAATGCCGTGCCGCGCGCTTCGCATTCGATTGGGCTGGTTTGGCAGCACCACTGTCCTCTTTCTCGCTGCGGCGATAGTGTTGATGTTAAGCCTGTCAGTCGCGCCGAATCTGCATGAACGACTCCATCCCACGGCTGGTTCACTTCATGAATGCGCGGTTACACTCATTGCTTTCGGCAGTTGCCATCACGGCGCCGCTGCGTCGCTACTGATTGCGCCCACCACTACGGTACATCTTTCTAAGGTTCCGGTTCTTGGTCTACCGTGGGTTGAATCGCCATTTCTTGCTGCGCGCGTCTTCGAGCACGCGCCGCCAAGGTGCTCCTGATCCGTTGATTCTTCCCGCATCGCGCGGGCAGCGGCGTGCAGCGCGTTTCCTTGCGCCGCTGAATCAACGTGCGCAGAACGCAAAGTCATTTGGGCGGCTTTCGCCCAGTCACTGAATCAGGAGTTTTGGATGAAAAAAATAATTTTAGTCGTGTTGGCGATTTTCTCGGTGCGGATCGTATCGGGACAAGGGACAACGCCCGCTGCCAGGTCGTCGCCATCGCCAACAGTTTCAAATACTACGCCAGCTACAACAGCCGATGTGGAAGCATTGCGCCAGCAAGTGCAATCCCTCACCGACACAGTGAAGGCTTTGCAAGAACAAGTGAAGGATCAGCAAGCTGCGCTTGAAAAGGCAAACCTCACAGCTGAGTCGGGACTTCCAGAGAACCCCGAGCCATCGCCCATTAGTGGCGCCGAAGAATCTCCCGCGCCTTCCGGGACCGCATCGCAGCAGTTTCCAACCGAGGACAGTTCGGTCGTTTCATCAGCGAGTTCCGCCCCATCACCCGGGCCGGGCGCAGCAGGTGCGCTTACGTCAGAAGCTTTCCCCACCACCGACACATCGGTTGTAACATCGGCACCGGAAACAATCTCAAGCACAGGTGCCGGGGCGTCGTTAACGCAGCCGATCACTATCGGCGGCGGCAAAGCTTACATGAATATTTCGCTCGATGGGTTGTTCGCGCTCGCTTATTCAAGCGCTCGCGACCTCGATCATATCGAAGTGGGCGATCACGATCCACAACAGCGCGGCTTCAACGCGCGTAACATCGAGCTCGCGTTTGACGGCGCGGTCGATCCTTACTTCGAAGGTTTCGCCAATATCGTTTTCAAATTGGACAACGACAACCAAACCGAGGTCGAAGTCGAAGAGGCGTTCATGCAAACGACAAGCCTGCCATTCAACTTGCAACTAAAAGGCGGACAATTTTTCGCCGCGTTCGGCCGGCTAAACCCGACGCATCCGCACACTTGGGACTTCGCAGACACGCCTCTCGTCAATGGCTTATTTTTGGGGCCGGACGGGTTGCGCGGCGTTGGAGCCCAGGCTTCCTGGACGTTGCCTCTACCGTGGTATTCGCAGTTGATCTTTGCCTCTCAAAACGGACGCGGGAGCACGGGATTTTCGTTTCGGAATCCAGGTGACAATGGAATGTTTTTCGATCGGGTAACGACCGATCGTGAGGCGCGCGGCTTGCAGGATTTCGTCTGGATCCCGCGCTTTGAAAATTCTTTTAACTTGAGCGATACCCAAACGGTGCTGGCGGGAGTTTCCGGAGCGTTCGGCTCCAACGAAACGGGCGCGAATTCACGAACTCAAATCTACGGCGCAGACCTTCTTTACAAGTGGAAGAGCTCGCATGCGGAAGGCGGTTTTCCCTTTGTAAAATGGCAAACGGAATTCATGTATCGCCGTTTCCAAGCCGGCCATGGCGCTGATGATTCTTTTCCTGTCGCGGAAACATTTCACGACTGGGGGATGTATTCGCAGGTGCTGTGGGGATTCAAAAAAGGATTGGTCGCAGGCATTCGTGGCGACTATGTCCACATGCAGGATTCCATGTTTACCGATGACCTCGACCGGCAATCACGCTGGCGGCTCAGCGCTAATCTGACATGGTATCCGACTGAGTTTTCAAAAATCCGTTTGCAGTACAACCAGGATTTCCTGGAGGAGAACTTTTTCCTTTCCGCACGGGAGGTTGAGTCGGTCTTTCTCCAGTGGGAATTCATTCTCGGCGCCCATGGCGCCCACAAGTTTTAACTCATGAAAAAAATTCTTTTATTGTCTGTAATTACCACTGTCGCCTTCGCGGCGCAGGCCAAACTGAACGTAGTCGCGACGTTGCCGGATTTCGGTTCACTCGCGCGCGAAATCGGTGGCGATAAGGTCACCGTAACGGTCCTGGCGAAACCCACTGAAGATCCGCACTTTGTCGATGCGCGACCAAGCTTTGTAGTCTCATTGCGCAATGCCGATGTGCTGATTGACGGCGGCGCAGAGCTCGAACTCGGCTGGTTACCGCCACTTCTCCAAAACGCCCGGAACCCGAAAATCGAGATCGGCAAACCGGGACGCGTGCAAGCGTCGCAGGGCATCCACCTCATGAACGTGCCGGCGAACGTCACGCGCGCCGCGGGTGACGTGCATGCGCTTGGCAATCCGCATTTTACTGTGGATCCGATCATCGTGAAGGCGATCGCGCAGCATATTGCGCAATCGTTTTCCGCTCTCGATCCGCCAAACGCCACATTTTACGAAGCGAACTACAAAAAATTCGAGGCGAGCATCAACGCGAAGCTACAGGAATGGGGCACCGCGATGCTGCCATTTCATGGGCAACACGTCGTTGCATATCACGATTCGTGGCCATACTTCGCTCACCGCTTTGGTGTGAACATCGATATTTTTCTTGAACCGAAGCCTGGAATTCCGCCTTCCCCGTCACATCTCGCCGAAGTCATTGCGCAAATGAAAGCGCAGCACATCAAGGCAATCATTGTCGAGCCGTTTCATGATCGGCGAATCGCTGAGAAGGTGGCAAGTGTGACTGGTGCCAAAGTTGTGGAGTTTTCACAATTCCCCGGTGGTCTGCCCGGCACGGACAGCTACGTGAAGTTGATCGACACGCTTGTTTCCCGTCTCGCGGCGGCGCTTAAGTAGTCATGTGGGAAGTAATGTTTTGGCCGATCGTGGCCTGCGTTCTTTTGCCGTGGTTGCTGGTCTATCTTGGGCTGCACGTCGTTCAGCGTGGAATTATTTTTATCGACATCGCCATGGCGCAGATGGCTTCGCTCGGAATTTGTGTCGCCGTTCTTTTTCGCCTCGACCTGGAAAGCTGGACGACTTTTGGAATCGCGTTGGCCTTCACATTAGCGGGTGCTGCAATTTTTTCAGTGACTGGCAAGCGGACAAGCCAAATCCCGCAGGAAGCGGTCATCGGGATTTCGTACGTCGTTGCCGCGGCCGCGGCGGTGCTGTTGCTCAGCCGCGCGGCGGAAGGCGATGAAGAAATTAAAAATATGCTTGTCGGAAATATTTTGCTTGTGACACCGCGAGAAGTTTGGGAGCGGTTCGCGTTGTTTGTGGCAGTCGGTATTTTTCACTTCGTCTTCCGTAGAAATTTCCTCCTCGTCTCATTCGACCGCGATGGCGCTTATCAAAAGGGACTCCGGGTGCGCTGGTGGGATTTTTTCTTCTATGCCGTTTTTGGTTTGGTTGTGACGAGCTTCGTCCGGATTGCAGGTGTGTTGCTCGTCTTCAGCTATTTGATCGTCCCGGCGGTTTGCGGAATCAATCTCGCACAACGAACCGTGAATCGCCTGCTCATTGGCTGGTTCATCGCGCTTCTGGGCGGAATCGCTGGATTATTCCTGTCCTATTGGTGGGACTTACCTTCCGGCGCAGCAATCGTCTGCACATTTGGCGCGCTGTTAATACTCATATCGTTCCTCGGGCTGTGGCGTCGCCGCGCGAAACTGTAGTGGCGGGCGTTCGCTTCTGAAATAGATTCCAGCGGGTACGGCTGCCACTGCAGAAGAGAACATCGCGTCTTTTCTGGATCAACACTGAGGGTGTCTACCCGTTTGACAAGATACCCGGTAGGGGTATCTCTGATTTTCAACAAAGGAACACGTTGGCTCACACAATTCGAGACAAGACGAAGCTGCTGCATCGTGTTCGGCGCATCCGCGGACAGCTTAACGCGATCGAGAAAGCCCTGCTGGCGGAGCATGAATGCTCAACCATTCTTCTGACGGTGGCTGCGTGCCGAGGCGCGATGGATTCGCTCATGGCGGAAATCATCGAAGACCATATCCAGTTCCACATTCTCGATTCGGAGCACAAGCCGACTGCGGAACAAAAGAAAGCGGCCAGAGAAATCATCAGCGTCGTAAGACGCTATCTCAAATGAACCATCCGCACGATTCAGAACAGGACCATACCGACGACGGCGAGCATGACTTAGAACATGAGTCCGCGCACGAGCATGACGGCGGAGTAGCGGAATATGTGCGACTGGCGCTGATGGCGGCGGTGATCGTCGCCAGCTTGACCGGCTGGTGGCACAATTGGATGCCGCGCGACTGGCTGGCCTTCGCCGCCACACTTATCGGCGGTTTCCCCATTTTCAAAGAGGCGTGGGAGAATCTGCGCAAGCGGCGCATGACGATGGAGCTGTCGATGACGCTCGCGCTCGTCGCGGCGCTTTGCATTGGGCAGTTTCTGACCGCGCTGGTTATCGCGTTTTTCGTGCTCTTTGCCGAGTTGGTCGAAGGTTACACGGTTGGCGGTGGGCGGCGCGCGATCCAAAATCTCATCGATGCGCTGCCGCGTCAGGTCCGGGTGCGGCGTGACGGCCAGGAGCGTGAGTTGGGTACGAGCGAAGTTGCCGCCGGCGAGACGATCATCATTCGGCCCGGCGAGCGCATTCCCGCTGACGGCGTAGTGAGCAAAGGCCACAGTTTTGTCGATCAATCCTCGATCACCGGGGAGTCGTTGCCAGTCGAGAAAGTCGAGCAGAGCAAGGTTTTCGCAGGCACCATCAACAAGGATGGCGTACTGGAAGTGGTCGTAGAAAAAATCGGGCGCGACACCACCTTCGGCAAAATTATCCAGATCGTGGAGGAAGCTGAAAAATCCCGCGCGCCAGTGCAGCGCATCGCCGACCGGCTTGCGGCCGGGCTTGTGTATTTCGCGTTCGGCGCGGCAGTGCTCACGCTCATCGTGACACGCAATATCACTTCGACCATCGCAGTTATCATCGTCGCCGGCGCGTGCGGCGTTGCAGCGGGGACGCCGTTAGCGATTCTGGCCGGAATCGGTAGCGCGGCTCGGCGCGGCATCATCACCAAGGGCGGCCTTTATCTCGAACAGCTCAGCCGCATCGACACTATCGTTTTGGACAAAACCGGCACGCTCACGCTCGGAATTCCCGAAGTGACCGCCGTGCGGGCGATCAATGACGCGACAGAGAATGATGTGCTCCAGACCGCTGCCATCGCCGAGCAACATTCCGAGCACCCGCTCGGCGAAGCGATTGTGCGCCGCGCGAGAGAGCGCAACTTGCCGTTGCGTGAGTATTCGCAACTGCGTTACTCGCCAGGCAAAGGAATCTTCGTCGAGGAATCGGGGACGCGCGTCATGGTGGGCACGCGGGCATTGTTTGAAGAGCATGGCGTGTCGATTCCCACGAATGCGCTTTCCGAAGTTGACGATCATAATGGTGCGGGTAAAACCGTCGTGCTCGTCGGACGCGACCGTCGTGTTCTCGGGACCGTAACGTTGGCTGACCAGCTTCGCGCCGAAGCGAAGGAAGCCGTGAACGATCTAAAAACGCAAGGTTATCGTGTGATCCTGCTGACCGGTGACAGCTCCGACGCTGCAAAAACTATCGGTCGCGAGCTGGACGTCGATGAATCGATCGGGGACCTGTTGCCCGAGCAGAAAGTGGAAAAAATTCGCGAGTTGCTGCGCGCCGGCCGCAAAGTGGCGATGGTCGGCGACGGCGTAAACGACGCCCCCGCGTTGGCTGAAGCGACGGTCGGCATCGCTATGGGCCAGGGCACTGATGTGGCGCTCGAAACCGCTGACGTGACGCTAATGACCAGCGATCTCTCGCGTCTCGTGGAAGTGCTCGCGATCAGCAAGCGCTGCTATCGCGTAATTATGTTTAACTTTTGGGGCACAATCGGCGTGGATACCGTCGGCATCATATTGGCGTTTTTCGGTCTGCTTGCGCCGATCATAGCCGCGCTCATTCACGTCGGCTCGGAATTGGCTTTCATTCTCAATTCCGCCCGGCTATTCCGCCAACAACCACCCGGACCTTCTTGACGGCTGGGCTACGTTCTACTGCGAGAACCAAAGTCTAGCCTGCGCCGGGCGTTGATCGGCGATGGCGCTGGAAGCCTTTGGCGACATTAAAATAATGAATGGTCAAGTCACTCTCTGGCAGGTCGTCGCGGCCTATGTTTTCGCCCTTGCCGGTGGATCGATCAGCACGTCTCTGCACTTAGGGCACAAGCCGCTTTGCGCGCTGATTAGTTTCGCAGCCGGAACTCTGCTGGGCGTAACGCTCTTTGCCATTTTGCCCGAAAGTTTGGGCGACAGTCCTGGGTGGGCCGTAGCGATTGCGGCGGCTACTGGATACGCCTTGTTCTTCTTCATCAGCAAATACATCCATCATGTCTGCCCCGCCTGCGCGGCCAGTCACTTCGACGCAGACGCGACGCGACATTTTAGTGAAATCGCGACTGCGCTGATTTGTGGCACTGGCGATTCACAGCACGACCGACGGTTTGGCGTTGGGAATTCAACAGGAGGCTCCTGCAACGGACGCGACGAAGTGGTCACTGTTCGCTGCACTTTGCATTCACAAAGTTCCGGAAGGCCTCGCGCTGGGGAGCCTTTTGATTGGCGCTGGATTGCAACGCAGCGGTGCGCTCGGTTGGGTTGCCGCAGTTGAAGCAACGACTCTCCTCGGTGGCGTGATTGGCTATTTCTTCCTGGCGAAGGTTTCCACGTTTTGGCTCGGCTTAATCATGGCGCATGTTGGCGGTGGATTTTTCTATCTGGCTGCGCACGCGGTATTGGGAGAACTGATCAGGCATGGAAAGGCACTTGTGCTGACGAGCTTTTCTGCCGGATTGGCCTTGATTGGGATTCTTAACATTTGCTTGAGGATGTTCGCGCCCTAGCAATTGCATTTTGCGCCATGTAATCATTCCATTATTGCGACTAAAGCTTTAGAGCCTGATTAAATGTTGTTGTGACTGAATCCATGGAACCTTAACGCCAACATCATGTCTTACGGACATTCACACTCGCCCGCGAATTTCGATCGCGCATTCATCATCGGAATTCTATTGAACTCCGGATTTGTCGCGACCGAAGCGGTCTTCGGTTTCCGCTCCCACTCGCTCGCATTGCTGGCCGACGCGGGTCACAACCTCGGCGACGTGTTGGGGCTTGTGATGGCTTGGACGGCCAGCTATCTCGTTAGGCGCGCGCCGACTCGCCGCCACACTTACGGATTTCGTGCGTCTTCAATTCTCGCTGCGCTCGCCAACGCGATTATTCTGCTGGTTGTTACGGGCGCGCTTTCGTGGGAGGCAATTCGGCGGCTGATCCATCCCGAGCCCGTCGTGGGAACGACGATGATTTGGGTCGCTGCGGTTGGCGTCGTTATCAATAGCGTGACCGCTCTGATGTTTATGTCGGGCCGCAAGCGTGACCTGAATCTGCAGGGCGCCTTCATGCATATGGCGGCTGACGCCGCAGTCACGTTCGGCGTCGTGGTCGCGGGCATCGCGATTTACTTCACGCAATGGCTCTGGCTTGATCCGCTCATTAGTTTGCTGATCGGTGTCGTCATCGCGATTGGCACTTGGGGATTGCTCCGCGAGTCACTCAATCTCTCGCTGGCCGCCGTACCTACCGGTATTGATTCCGCTGCCGTCGAAAATTATCTCTCCAAACTGCCCGGCGTTGCCAGAGTCCACGATCTCCACATTTGGGCCATGAGCACGACGGAGATCGCGCTTACAGCGCATCTCGTAAAGCCAGATGGAAAAATCGACGATCCGCTGTTGGTTCGGATCCAACATCAACTGCACGATCGCTTCGGCATCGGGCATATGACCATTCAACTGGAATGCGGCGGCCCCGATAGCTTGTGTGCGCAGGAGTCCGCGCACGTGGTGTAGCCACGCTCTTCGTTCGTGGCTAGCTTTGGTTAGTGCACTCGTTTCGTTATCGCGACGGACATCTCTATAGCGAAGACGTCGATCTAGCGCGTGTTGCCGAGGAATTCGGCACGCCGACTTACGTCTACAGCACAGGGACAATTCTCGATCACTACACGCGACTCGACGCCGCGCTCGCGCCGCTGGATCACCTCATTTGTTATGCGGTCAAGGCGAACTCGAATCGCGCTATCCTGGACTTGCTGGTACGCGCGGACGCCGGCTTCGACATCGTTTCCGGTGGCGAGTTGTTTCGTGTGCTCGCGGCGGGTGCCGATCCGGCGAAGTGCACGTTCGCCGGTGTAGGCAAATCAGTTGACGAAATCGAGTACGCGCTGGAGCGAGGCGTCTACAGCTTCAACGTCGAGAGTGAAGCTGAACTGCAGGCGATCGAGCGCATCGCCCGCGCGAAGAAAATGCGCGCGCCAATCGCATTGCGCGTCAATCCTGATGTCGATCCGCACACGCATCAGTACATCTCGACCGGCTCCCAAGAGAACAAGTTCGGCATCGCACTGGATCAAGTCAGGGCGGTTTATGAGCGCGCGGCCACTATGAGCAACCTTGAGATTGTCGGCGTTCAGATGCACATCGGTTCTCAAATCACCGACGCGAAGCCGTTCGCGAGCGCAATCGAAAAAGTGGCGCCATTGGTGCACCAGCTGAAATCGAAATATGCCATCCAGTTTTTCAGCATCGGAGGCGGCATGGGAATCATTTACCGGCGCGCAGTAGAGAGCGGCTCAGGAAAATGGTGGCGCGATCACGGTCCCGCATACGCGGGATCCGCGTTCAGTCTGCGCGATTACGCCGAAGCAATTGTGCCGCCGTTGCGCGATTTGAGTGTTCGGACTCTTGTCGAGCCTGGCCGTTTTCTTATAGGCAACGCCGGCGTTTTGCTCACGCGCGTTCGTTACATTAAGCAAACTGGCAGTAAAAAATTCGCCATTGTCGATGCCGGCATGAATGATCTCATCCGGCCGGCGCTATACCAGAGCTACCACGAGATTGTGCCGGTGAAGCAGCCGAAGACTGAGAGGGAGAGGAAGATTAGCAAGATCGATATTGTCGGGCCGGTGTGTGAGTCGGGCGATTTTTTTGCGCTCGGCCGTGAGATGACCGAACTGCGCGAAGGCGATTTGCTCGCAATCATGAGCGCCGGGGCGTACGGATTTGTGATGGCGTCGAACTACAATTCGCGCCCGCTACCGGCAGAAGCGCTGGTTCGCGGGGATAAGTTCGCGCTGATCCGGAAGCGGCAAACGTGGGAAGACCTGGTGCGCGGAGAAGTGGATGTGGACTGGTAGGTATGGACCGCCTAGTGTCCGCGAAACTCGGCACGCTCTCGCCACGGCGAGCAGGCTGTGATCGCGCCCTTCCACTTGCGGAATTTCGTACTCTGCATAAATAGTCATCCACCGAAAATGATGAAACGTCTGTTAATCGTGTGCTGTTTGTCGATGGTCACGCTCGGTCTGCGGGCCGCGCCGCCTGCCGGCGGTGAATACGTGCTCCTGGTTGGTGGTCCGTCGATGTATCAATGGGAAAAATACAAGGCTTTCCCGCACGATCATTGGTGGGCGAACTTTGTGCGGGCGGCGCGCCTGCGCACCGAACAGTTGCGCTCCCAGCTCGGGCCGGATACGAAGATCACCTGGCTTGTTTACAAGCAGGGTTACGTGGACCGTGCAACGCAGGAACACCAGGATCTGATCAGTCTAATTGGAACTATCCGCGACAAATTCGACATCAATCTCGTTTGGTTCGGCACGGGCAAAGAAGTCATTGACTATTTGAACCAAGGGCAACCTCGAGATCAGATGAAGGTCACGGGTTTCGAATATTTCGGGCATTCGAACCGGGCGTGTTTCATGTTCGATTATAGCAACAATATCGAGAGCGCCTGTAAATCATGGCTGCACGAAAACGATCTGAAACTAATCAATCGCCGGGTCTTCGCTCGTGGCGCTTACGTCAAGAGCTGGGGCTGCCACACCGGCGAGGAGATGTCCAGGAAGTGGTACGCGGCCACTGGGACACGAATGATTGGCGCCATCGGCAAGACCCAATTTATGATGGAAGAATTGCCGATCCTCGTTTCCGACGACGGCAGGTGGGTCAATTGAGCGGCTGGGGCAAGCCGCGAAATGGACGGGCAAGCCCGAGAGGGCGAGTGAGCGGGAGGCGAGCGAGTCAATTGATTTTTAATTGCCGATTGCCGATTTGCGATTGAACATCGCGCCTTTCGCCCAGCCGCGAGCCAGGTAAATCCGCCAGGCAGCGTTCGGTGTCTGCACTGTAATTAACAGCCTTCAGGTCGGTGGTTTATGCGCGAGTCGGAACCAGCCGTTTTAACGGCTTCTGTTAATCCAGCCGATACGACAAAGTTTGAAGGCGACATTCGCCGGCGGTCTTGCAATGAAATTACGCCGGTTCAATTGGGGGCCACACCAAACCTCAATAGAAAGAAGTAATGAATTGGAAAAAATTCCTCCTCGCATTCATCGCGGCGTTCGTTTTCCTCTTCGGGTTCGGGTTCGTTTGGTACGCAACGTTAATGCACGACGCACATCGGGAAGTGGCGACGCTCTTGCGACCGGAAGGCGACCTAAAGAGCTACTTCGGGTGGCTTGCGCTTGGTCAGTTCGTCATGGCATTCTTTTTCACGCTGCTGTGCGCCCGGTACGTGCCGAGCGGGAGCGCAGGCACCGGAGCGCTCCTCGGCCTGCTGGTGGGGTTAGTGTATGCAGGGCCACATTTGATCTCGTTCGCAGTCCAACCATTAACATTTAAAATCCTTTGTGGTTGGATCGCGGGCGCGGTAATCCAATTCACAATCGCAGGCGCAATCGTCGTCGCGATCTACAAACCAGCGACTGGGCATATCATGTATGTAAAGGAGCGGTCGCGCTGACCCCTTGAGCCAGCTTTCCCCCAGTCTAAATTAAGAGTTGAGCGTTGGACGTTGAGCGCGGCGCGTTCGACGTTGATTTGATGAGTTCACAAACTCCAACCGCGCTCGGTTATCGCATGCCGGCGGAATGGGAGCCGCAAACCGCTACATGGCTTTCGTGGCCGCGCCGCGAGGGGATTAGTTTTCCGGAGTCGTTCGATCGCGTTCTGCCTGCGTTGCGCGCCATGGTCGAAGCGTTGATCGAATCCGAGCAGGTCTGCATCAACGTTTGCAACGGCGCGCATGAAGCGGAAGGGCGCTCGGTTTTGAGCGGACTGCCCATCGAACGGATCACCTTTTATCCTGTCCCCACCAACGAGCCATGGTGCCGCGACCACGGCCCGATTTTTCTCACACGCGATCGCGACCCGAGACTTGCCGTAGTGGACTGGGATTACAATGCATGGGGAAACAAATACCCGCCGTTTGATCTCGATGAAGTCGTGCCGACACGCCTCGCTGAAATCCTGAAACTACCGGTTTTTTATCCACACATGATCCTCGAGGGCGGCTCGATAGACGTGAACGGCACCGGCGCATTACTCACGAGTGAGTCCTGCCTCCTGAACAAGAATCGGAATCCCAATCTTTCGCGCGGTGAGATCGAGGAACGCCTGCGCGATTATCTCGGCGTCAGCGACATTCTCTGGCTCGGCGATGGCATTGCCGGCGACGACACCGACGGTCACATCGATGACCTCACGCGGTTTGTATCCGAGCGAACTGTCATAACTGTCGTCGAAGAGAATCGCGACGACGAAAATTACGAACCGCTTCAGAAGAATCTCGCGCGGCTGCGCGAGATGAAGATCGGTGGTCGCAAACTCGACATCCTCACGCTTCCAATGCCGAAGAAAATCGTACGCGAAGGGCTGCGGCTCCCGGCGAGTTACGCAAACTTTTACATCGCAAACACACGTGTGCTGGTGCCCATATTTGCCGATCCGAACGATGAAATTGCATTATCCGTCCTGCGCGAATGTTTTCCGGATCGGCGCGTGATCGGCATCGATTGCCGCGAGTTAATCTGGGGGCTGGGCACGTTTCATTGCCTGACGCAGCAGCAACCGGCTGTGTAAGAAGGAAGAAACGTCCAACGTTCAACGCCCAACGTCGAACTCAGAGTCTGCATTCGGTGTTCGGCGTTGGACGTTCGGCGTTCTATTTCTTAACCAGCTGTTGGCGCAGGTTTATAGCCACTTTTCAAGATTGCGTCGTGCAGATCTGGCGGATGCGTTTTACGCGGATCGAACGTGACGATCACGCGCTCGTGCTGAACATCGACTTTTACGTCTTGCACTCCGGTAATGTTCTTCAGCACCGGTCGCAGTTTGCGCACGCATTCATCGCAATCTTCACCTTCAGTGGCGATTTCGATCGTTTCCAGAATAGCGTGGACGGCGCGTTCCGGAAAAAATGGATCGGCCGGATCGGGATCAGTCGGTCGTGCAGGGTCCATCGTGTTTTGGTTATCACTTAATTTAACGTCCGAAGCAAGCGCATTGGTCGCCCCACCGTTGTAGCCGCTTCCTTGTGGGAAGCGAGGCGCCGATCTGGCAACTTGCTTCCCACGCCGCCCACAGGGCGGCGGCTACAGTTTCGCCACTTCGCGCGCCACCGGTTCGAGTACGCGCCAGACGTTTTCAGCCAGGATCTCTTGGCCGGCCGCATTCGGATGAATGCCGTCGGACGAGTTCAATGAGGGATTGCCTGCTACGCCTTCGAGTAAATAAGGAACCAACACCGCTCGATTTGTCGCCGCTAGATCAGCAAACATTCGGCCAAAAGCGGAGACGTAATCGTCAGCCGTATAACCGGGGAGTTGCATTCCTGCGATCACCACGCGCGCATTTGGATTTCTCGCTTTCACCTTGTCGATGATCTGTTGGAGATTGTTTTGGATTTGGTCAATGGGCAGTCCACGAAAGGCGTCGTTGATTCCCAGCTCCAGAATCAAGATGTCGATTCTGTGCTTTAAATGCGGGGGTAAGCGTTCCAAGCCGCCATCAGTTGTCCCGCCGGAGGCGTTCGCGCTGGTCACGGAAAAGTTCAGGCCCGCGGCGCGCAGCTTTTTTGCGAGTAAAGCTGGATAAGCTTCGCTGCTTTTGAGCGTGAACCCGCCTGACAAACTGTCGCCGAACACCAGAATGGCTTTCGGTTCGGCCGCAGGCGCGTGTTCCACAAAAACGAGGGACATCATGGCTAGAAATGCCGCGACAGCGTATTTCATCTGGAAATATAAACGCTACGGGACCACGGCAACCGCTCCGGTTGCCAGGGGCCGGGCAGACGAGCGCCTGCCCAACAGTCGCCTCTTCGCAGTTGGACGTTGAAGCTTTTCCGCGTAACGGTTTAACTCTTCAACGTTCAAGTTTTCCTATGGCCAATTTTGCTATCAACGGTTTCGGGCGCATCGGTCGCAACGTCCTTCGCGCTATGTCACAAAAACAGGTGGAGCGTGTTGTAGCGGTGAACGATCTCACCGACACGCATACCCTGGCGCATCTGCTTAAGTGGGATTCGGTGCACGGCAAATTCGACGGAAAGATTTCCTACGACGACGAAAATATCATCGTGCGCGGTCACAAAATTAAGGTTTTGAAGGATCGCGATCCAGCGAATCTCCCGTGGAAAAAACTGGATATCGATGTAGTCCTTGAATCGACCGGCTTGTTCACCAGTCGGGATAAGGCTGAGTTGCACTTGAAGGCCGGAGCGAAACGCGTGTTGATCAGCGCGCCGGCAAAAGATCCGGACGTGACGATTTGCATCGGTGTGAACGACAGCGTCTACGACCCTGCGAAGGATAAAATCATTTCCAACGCCAGTTGCACGACAAACTGTCTCGCGCCCATGGCGAAAGTATTGAATGACACATTCGGTATTGCGCACGGATTCATGAGCACCATCCACAGTTACACCAACGACCAGCGTATTCTCGATTTTCCGCACAGTGACCTGAGACGTGCACGCTCCGCAGCAATCAACATCATCCCGTCCACGACTGGCGCAGCAAAAGCGATTGGCGAAGTAATCCCAGCGCTCAAAGGAAAATTAAATGGCGGCGCGTTCCGGGTGCCTACGCCGGATGGTTCGGTGACCGATTTCACTGCCGTGCTGGACAAAGACGCGACCGTGGACACGATCAATGCTGCATTTAAGGAAGCGGCGTCAGACAAAAGCTACAAAGGCGTGCTCGAGTTCACCGATGAGCCGCTCGTTTCCGAGGACATCGTTGGCAATCCGCACTCCTGCATCTTTGATAGCAAGCTAACGCTGACAATCGGTAACCGCTTCGTAAAAGTGGTCGGCTGGTATGATAATGAGTGGGGCTACAGCAATCGCTGCGTGGAATTGATGGAAATGCTCGGGGAGTAGGGCTTCGTAATCGTGCTCGTGCTCGTGATCGCCCCTAATTGACACGTGAAAATATATTTCGATCACGAGAAATTGGACGTGTACCAGGAGGCCATCGCTTTCTGTGGGTGGGTCGGAGAGTTTCTCCATGCAATTTCCGCGAAGGCGGCTGCAAAGGATCAGCTCGACAGAGCATCGACAAGTAGTCCGCTAAACATCGCCGAGGGAAACGGGAAATTCTCGGCTAAAGATCGAGCCCGATTTCTCGAAATGGCACGCGGCTCTGCTCTTGAATGCGCGGCGTGTCTGGACGTTCTGCTCGTGCGAAAGCTTGCAAGTGAGGAACAGGTTGTTCTTGCGAAGGAAAGGCTCTCGAGAATTGTGCAGATGCTTATTGGACTGCTTCGGAAGTTTTCTGAGCGAGCAGGCGTTTTGCGCGAAGAACAATCGGAATATTCAATCGATTACGATCACGAGCAGGAGCACGAGTAAATGCAAAAGCTTTCTGTCCGTGACCTCGACGTCCGCGGGAAACGCGTGCTGGTGCGGGTGGACTTCAACGTGCCGACCGAAGTTCGCGGCGGCAAAGTTCGCGTCACTGATGATACGCGAATCCGCGAAACCCTCCGAACCATCAATTACCTCCGCGAACACGGCGCGAAAACTATTTTGATGTCACACTTCGGCCGTCCCAAGGGAAAGCCGGTTGAGAAATATTCGCTGCGGCCAATCGGCGAATATTTGCATTCGTTGATCCACCATCCAGTGATTTTCAGCCATGACACGATCGGCGACGTGCCGAAGAAAATTGTTGAGCACATGGAGAACGACGATGTCGCGCTATTGGAGAATGTTCGGTTTCAACCCGGTGAGGAGGCGAACGATCCAGAGTTCGCCAAGGCGCTCGCCGAGTTGGGCGATTTGTATGTCAACGATGCATTTGGCGCGGCGCACCGGGCGCATGCGTCAACGGTAGGCGTCACAAAATTCCTATCGAAATCGGCCATGGGTCTTTTGATGGAAAAAGAACTGAAGCATCTGCGCGACGGACTTCAGAATCCGGCCAGACCCTTCATCGTGATTCTGGGCGGCGCAAAGGTGTCGGATAAAATCGGTGTTCTAAAAGCGTTGATGGAAAAGGCGAACACGATTCTCATCGGCGGCGCCATGGCAAACACGTTTTTGAAAGCGGAGGGAATTCCAGTTGGCGCGAGCCGGGTTGAATCCGACAAGGTCGGTCTCGCGAGCGAGCTTCTGGAGCTGGCGAAGCAACGCGGTGTGAAGTTTCTCATTCCCATCGATGTGGTCGAGGCGGATGAAATTCGTTCGGGCGCGAATATGCGAAACACGAGCCGCCTCTCGCCTCAGCACGGAATCACGGACGGATGGCAGGCAGTAGATATCGGCGCGGCAACAATCGCGCTTTATCAGGAAGAAATTGCCACGGGAGAAACGATTTTGTGGAATGGACCGATGGGCGTTTTTGAAATTCCTGAATTCGGCGAAGGCACAATCGCAATCGCAGAAGCGATGGCGCTATTAGGGGCGACGACCATCATTGGCGGCGGCGACTCGGTGACAGCGGTCAAACAAGCCGGGCTCGCCGGGAAAATGACGTTCATCTCTACCGGTGGCGGCGCATCGCTGGAGTTATTGGAAGGCAGGGAACTGCCTGGCGTCGCGGCTTTAAGCGACAGGAAATAGGCTGTGCCAGGCCGCGAGCCCGTTTCGAAGGTTCACGTTGAGCCTCCGGCGCCACAGGAACCCACCGGCCACAAGACTGTCATCCGAGCGCTGACTAATATAGGCATTGGCACAGCCGCATTCCTCATAACCTGTGTCGGTCTGCGCATCGTCCTGCCGTTTCCGGAAATCGACGGTGGGGTTTCCCAGAAATTCCGATTTCTCGCCGCGCACAAGGACGAATTTGACACGCTCTTTATTGGATCGAGCCGCGTCTACTTTCAGATTTCACCTGCTACTTTTGATCGCGTCACGCGCGAAAGCGGGCTGCCGACGCACAGCTTCAACTTCGGCATCGGCGGCATGTATTTGCCGGAAACCTCTTTTCTGCTTGAGCAGATCTTGAACCTGAAGCCGCGCAACTTGAGATGGGTCTTCATTGAATACGACGAACTGCAAACGAAGTGGTCCCCCGAGAACCAGACCAGCCGACGTGCGCTCTATTGGGCCGACTGGAGGCGGGTATCGCTGCTCCTGCGAAAACTTACCGATGCTGGAACTGATCCGCTTTGGCTACCGAATCCGGCAAAACTCCGCGACATTGTTCTGCGTCAAGAAGACGAGAAAAATACGCGTAGTCTGCTGACATTTTATGCGGGTCAGTTTGAAAAAAATTATACGAACGTCGCAAGAGCGGCTGATGTTCCAGGGTATTTCTTCGGTCGCGATACGAAGGGACGTCGCGCCAGCTACCTTGGCTTGGCCAGTGACGGTTACGTTACCAGACCGACCCGAATGTCTCCCAACCAGGTTACAGCGTATGAGCGCGAGCTCGCGGCTGCGATGGCACTAACCGGCACACATCCCGTTTCACCGTATGCGGTGGAGGCCTACCGGCAATGCGCGCAAGAAGTCCGGAAAATTGGAGCAACGCCGATCTTTTTGATTACACCAAGCACGACGCAAATTAACGTCGCGACTGAAAGTACCGGGCTAACAGGAGTTGTGATGGCGTTTAATAACCCCCGAACTTATCCGAGCCTCTATCGCAGCAGCGTACGTCGCGATGGGCAACATCTGACCAAATCGGGAGCAGAAGAATTCACGCGTATTGTGGCGGCGAATTTTGTGGAGCTTGCACGAGCAGGCGGCATCAAGTGATCAAAAACCAATGACTGGCGGTTTAACTTCGCATCTCATTCTCTGTTCGAATGTCTTTCGTTGAATTCCGCTTCCTCTGGTTTTTTCTGGTTGTGTTCATCGTCTACTGGGCGATGCGCAACAACGCCGCGCGAAAGGTGTGGCTTCTTCTCTGCAGCTATGCTTTTTACGCGGCCTGGAGTTGGAAATTTACATTCTTGCTCCTCGGTTCAACTACCGTGGATTACATCGTGGGCCAAATGCTTGGACGTACTGAAAGTCCGGCATGGCGGCGTTTCTGGATTGCCACCAGCGTATGCGCCAATCTCGGCGTCCTGGGTTTTTTCAAATACTTTAACTTTTTTGTCTCTTCGGCGTCCGGGTTTCTGGCGTGGCTCGGCTTACCGGCGAGCGTGAACACGCTCAACATTATTCTGCCGGTGGGCATCAGCTTCTACACGTTTCACTCGATGAGTTACACGATCGACGTGTACCGTCGAAAGCAGCGCCCCATTTCGAATTTTTTCGATCTTTCGTTGTTCGTCAGTTTCTTCCCGCCATTGGTGGCGGGACCGATTGTCCGTGCAGTTTACTTTCTGCCGCAGCTCGTTTCGGCCAAGAAATTCTCCAATGTCGATGTTCGGGGCGCGGTAATGTTATTCCTGGCGGGATTCATTAAAAAGGCATGCATCGCCGATGGAGTCGCGCCGACTGTCGACCGCTACTTCGCTCATCCGGCGGATTTCACGCCAACGAGCGCGTGGATTGGCGTGCTGTTCTACGCAATCCAGATTTACTGCGACTTTTCCGGGTACACAGACATGGCCATCGCGGCTGCCCGGCTACTTGGGTATCAATTACCGAACAACTTCCAGTTTCCGTACTTTGCCAGGAATCTCTCCGATTTCTGGCGGCGCTGGCACATCAGTCTCTCAAGCTGGCTGCGCGATTATCTCTACATTCCACTCGGCGGAAATCGGGGCTCGCGCGGGTTTGCGTACCGTAACGTCATGGTCACGATGTTACTCGGCGGCCTATGGCACGGAGCTGCGTGGACGTTCGTGATCTGGGGCGCGTTACATGGAACCGCGCTTCTCATTCACCGCGAGTGGATGCGCCTTACCGAGGGTCTGAAGTGGGCCGCGCGGGCGATGCGCTGGCTTGCGTGGCCGATTACGATCTACGCGGTGTGCGTTGCCTGGATCTTTTTCCGCGCGCATGACCTCAACAGTGCGGGAACAATACTAAAGCAGTTCACCCTGTTTCACGGCGGTGGTAACGAACATTTCCACCGATGGTTACTCCTGGTGATTGTGGCACTCGCCGTCGTCCATTGGCTCAATTCTCGCCGATGGTTTGCAGAATCATGGCGACACTGGCCCTCCCCAGTCTTCGCCGCGGCATACGGTTGCACTTTTGCGATCGTCCTCTTATTTGTTCCGCCCCATTACACGCCCTTCATTTATTTTCAGTTCTGAGTCCGTAGCAAGGAATCAAATCACATGCGCAAAAAGATCGTCGCTGCTAATTGGAAGATGAACATGACGCAGGCCGAGTCGGCGCGATTCGTGGAGTCGTTGCTGCTTCGGGACGTAGGCGAAATCACCGATGTCGAAGTGGTGATCATTCCGCCGTTCACTGCGATTGCGAAAGTCACTGAAGCACTAGGCAAAGCGCAAAACATCAAGGTCGGCGCGCAAAATATGTACTGGGAGAAGAACGGGCCCTTTACCGGCGAGATCAGTGCTGGGCTTTTACGCGACTTGTTTGTGCACTACGTCGTGCTCGGTCACAGCGAACGCCGGACTCTGTTTGGCGAGACCGACGAAATCGTGAATCGCAAAGTGCGCGCGGCGCATGCGGCAGCATTGCGTCCAATCGTTTGCATCGGCGAAACGCTCGAACAGCGCGACAAAGGAAATGTAGAGAAAATTTTGTCGCTTCAGTTGCGAGGCAGTCTCGCTGGTCTGAGTCCAAAGGAGTTGCAGGAAACGGTGATTGCATACGAACCGGTGTGGGCCATCGGCACCGGCCGTAATGCCACACCCGCTCAAGCACAAGAAGCACACGCATTCATTCGCCACATCCTGCGGGAAATGACCGACGAGACCACAGCCGACCGAGTGCGAATCCAGTACGGCGGCAGCGTGAAACCGGAAAATGCCCGCGAACTCATGAGCCAGTCCGACATCGACGGCGCCCTCGTCGGCGGAGCCAGTCTCGACCCGCGCAGCTTCGCCCAAATCGTGAAGGCTGCGCGCGACGAATAACGGCCGGGCACTGCGTCTGATTGAATGACGCGCACATTCTTTATTGTCGGCCCAACTGCAACCGGGAAATCTGAGTTGGCGGCGGACGTGGCGCACGAAGTGGGCGCGGAAATTGTCGGTGCGGATGCATTTCAAATTTACCAGGGGCTTGATCGACTCACGGCAAAACCGGACAACTCGACACTGGCAAAAGCGCCGCATCACCTGATCGGCACCGTGCCTTTCACTGAAGAAGTGAACGCGGAAAAATTCCGGCGCCTGGCCTTGCGCGCCGTTGATGAAATCAACTCACGAGGCACACTCGCAATCGTCGTCGGGGGAAGCGGACTTTACATCAAAACGCTGACCCACGGGCTTGCGCCTTTGCCCGAGTCTGATCCGAAGCTGCGCGAGAAACTAAGTGCAATGAGTTTGGATGATTTGCGGTCGCAACTCGTCGAAGTCGATCCAGAAACGGCGCGAAAAATCGATCTCAAAAACCGCCGTCGCGTGGTACGGGCTCTGGAGATTTGTTCACTCACTGGGAAACCGGTTTCTGCACAACGCCTGTGTGAAGGCGTTTCGCACAGCAAAGCGGCTACAGGCATTTTCGTGTTCCGCGAGCGCAACGAGCTTTACGAACGAATCAATCAACGAGTGGAAATGATGTTTGAGCGCGGTGTAATCGAGGAGGTGCGCACCGCTCGTGAAATAAGTCAGACTGCTTCGCAGATGATTGGATTGCGCGAAATTCGTGAGGTGCTCGCTGGAAAAAAGTCCATCCCGCAGTGCATCGCGGAGATTCAACAAGCGACTCGCCGCTACGCCAAAAGGCAGTTGACCTGGTTTCGGCGGCAAACTAATTTTCTGCCGCTGAACCTGTCGTTTCTTACTCACAACGAAGCTGTGAAATGGATCTCACTCCGAATTCTGTCGGAGGCCGGCGCAAGGGATGATTGAAACGCGTTCGCAAAAATCACGGGAGCGGGCGCTGCTGATCGGGTTGGAAAGGGAAGGCGTCTCCAAGTGGGATTTGCACGATTCCCTCGATGAGTTGCGCGAGCTGGCGAATTCGGCCGGGGCCGAAGTTGTCGATACGGTGACCCAAAAGTTGCAGAAGCCGACTGCGCCGTACTACATCGGCCGCGGCAAGGCCGAGCTCATCAAGGAATCGTGTCAGGATCAACAGGTGACCTCGGTGATTTTTGATGATGAACTTTCGCCGGCGCAGGGACGAAACCTGGAAAATTTGTTCGCGCGCAAGGTCCTCGATCGAACGCAGTTGATTCTCGACATTTTTGCTCAGCGCGCTCGCAGCCGCGAGGGCCGATTGCAAATCGAACTCGCGCAGTTGCAATATCTTTTGCCGCGTCTCACTCGGATGTGGCATCACCTCTCGCGCCAGACTGGCGGGATCGGGACACGGGGCCCGGGTGAAACGCAGTTGGAAGTCGACCGCCGGCGCGTACAGGAACGAATTGCGCGCCTCGAGCGCGAGCTGGAGTCCGTGCGAAAAACGCGGGCCATTCAGCGACAAGGGCGAAAACGCCATCAGTGGCCAGTCGCTGCAGTGGTCGGTTATACCAACGCGGGGAAATCGACTTTTCTGAATCTGCTTACGGGCGCGGACGTGGTAGCAGAGGACAAACTTTTCGCCACACTGGATCCGACGACGCGCAGCTTTGTTTTGCCTAACAAACAGCGGGTCCTGCTCACGGACACTGTCGGGTTCCTGCGCAAGCTTCCGCACACGCTGATTGAATCGTTCAAGGCGACGCTGGAAGAGGTCAGCGAAGCGGATTTGCTCATCCACATTGTTGATCTAAGTCACCCGCGCGTGGACGAGCAGATGGCCGCGGTCGATCGAGTCATCAAAGAACTCGACGCTTACGGCAAGCAAACGCTGATCGTCTTCAATAAGATCGATAATCTGCCGAATCGCGAAGTCATCGATTCCTACCTCAAGCGGTTTCCCGGCAGCGTGGCGATTTCCGCGCGCACCGGAGAAGGAGTAAACCAACTTGTGCAAGCTCTTGAGGGCGCACTCAGTTCATGGCGATTGCGCTCGCGGTTTCGGATTCCCGTGAACGAAAGCGCGTTGATCGCGGAGATCCATCGGGTCGGTCATGTCCTCGAATTGCGATATGAGGGCAATGATGCTCTGATCGTCGCGCACATTCCTCCTGATCTGGCGCAAAAGCTGGAGCGGTGCGCGGAACCATAGGTTTTTATTGTGCAGCCAGCTCGCGGACGGTCGATTCGAGACTTCGCGCGATCTTTGACCAACCTTCACGATTGTTTGGAGTCGCTGCAAAGTTCAGAGGCTCTCCGATAATCAACTTGATTCTCGCAGGTCGAGGAATTTTTCGCTTTGGCGGGAGAGCCTCAAAAGTTCCAATAAGACCGCAAGGCACGACCGGAACATTTGTTTCCGCGACCAGCATGCCGAGTCCGTGCTTGAAAGGCATCATCGAGCCGGTGCGCGTGCGTCCGCCCTCTGGGAAGATGATGAAAATCGCCTTTTCTTCCTGCAATTTGCGTCGCAACTCTGCAAGAGCATGCGGACCACAGTTTTTCCGCCACATCGGCAAAGCGTTGAGCATGATTGCGGAGAACACACTGACTGCAATGGTTTGAAAGAAGATGTCGCCAGCAGCGATCGGGAAAGCGCGTTCGCGATGACGCGGCTTGAGCGCTGCTCCCAGAATCAGGGCGTCGAGATGACTGCAATGATTTGCCGCGAGCACGAAAGGCCCGTGTGCTGGCAGCTTCTCCCGGCCCGAGACTGTGAGTCGATGAGCGATCGAAAAGTAAATTCGCAATACCGAAAAGCATGTCTGCTGCGCCGCGCTTTCGAGCAGACCGCTTTCGCGTCGCACGCTGCGAAAGCGCTCAGTCGGAGTGAGTCCAGTATCACGCGCTGGTTGCAGTTGCCATGGTTCCATTGGCATTAAAAGAAAATGCGCTGCGGTTGCCCAACGCCGAAGCCGACAAAGTAACCGACGTAGTGAAACACAGCCGGCGCGACCAGAATCAGACTATCGAAGCGATCCAGCAATCCGCCGTGCCCCGGGATGAGCTTGGCGGTGTCTTTGAGACCAAGATCACGTTTTATCGCAGAGAGCATCAAATCCCCGAACTGGCCTACTATGCTGACGACAATCCCAAGACCAACCAGGCAGATCGGATTATCCAATGCGGTGTTAATCCAAATGAAATGTGCGATCACTGCCACGAGCGGCGTGGTTAAAATGATTGCGCCGAGCGCCCCACCAACGGTCTTATTTGGACTCGTGTTCGGAACAAATTTTCGATGACCGAAGAGGTGACCGCAGATGTAGGCAAAGATGTCATTCAGTTCCACGGCGAAGATGATCAGCAACAGGATCGGCCGATAGTTCCAATCATTTGCCATGTAGCCAAGGTTACCGAGCGCGCTCCCGAAAAGAGCGAATCCGAGGACACCGAGACCGACGCGTTGGATGTAGCCTTTCGGTTGATCAGGAATCAAGCCGCCAATGGCAATCAAAGCGACCGTCAAGGGAAACAACGCAACAAACAGCCGGTACCAGTTGTCTAGTTCGGCGAACGTGATCAGGAGAATGCCGATAACCACGATGAAACTGATGGTGCGTTCGCGGAAGAGGCCGGTGATGCGCGCATACTCCCGATAACAAAGCAGACTCAGCGTGGCCACAGCCAGGATCGTCCAAAAAGCGCCGGCCAAAATCGGAATCAGAATGCAGAGGACCAGCCAAATCCACGAGCGATAACGGTCCCAGAGTTCCTTTCGCTTTTCGGGAGCGCTCTTTGCCGTTTGCGTTGTGATGAAAATCAGGAGCGGCGCCAGGATGAGCAAAACAAAAGCGGTCAGTGTCACTACAACCGTCACTGGATGATCGAACGCGTGACGGAATCCGAATAGCCGCTGCCAGGTCGTGTCGTTCATCTCAAAGCGCGCGCAATTCGCTGCAGCCTCCGAACCACTGTGACCAAGCAACCGGCGATTATAAAACTAAGAGCAAGGGCCATGACGCCAATCTCGAGACTAGCGAAATGGAAGATCTGCCATGATCGCGGAACGACCACCGAATACAGGCAGGCAATGGTAATGACCAGCATTCGATGTGGTTTGGCCATTGGCCCGCAAAACTCGTTAGGTCCGCCGGCGATTTTTCCTGCGGCGCGAACGTAAGCCGTAAAGATTGCCAGAATCGTTGCGATATAACCAAGGGCAACGTTTCCACCCCACGCGTAGCCTGCGCCGATGAACACCGCTGCATCCGAAACGCGATCGGGAACCTCGTTATAAAGCTCGCCCACTTTTGAATCGCGACCGGACGCGAGCGCGACCATTCCGTCCAACATGTTTGCCGTAAGCCGCAGTTGCGCGCCAAGCGCTGCGACGAGCCACAAGACTCGGTTGTATTCGACGGAAGTCAGGCCTAGCGCCAAGCCCGCCGCAATACACGCGCACATTCCGGCAATTGAAATCGCATTCGGAGAGACATTTCGCGCAGCCAGCCACGCGGTGGCTGACTGTGCCCATTTTCGATTTCGGGTGCCAATGGGCCGACGATCGATTGCTTTCACCGCTGATTCGTTCATCGCGGACGCAATCCATAGCAGGGCGGATGAGCGATGACCAGATGACAACGCGGGAGTCCGTCACGCATTTGTCGCTACCCGAATTCGCTCCTCTCTTGCATAGCGTGCCTTCCTTCGGGATGATGCAGAGCCATGCCTGCGACGTTGGAACAAACCGGATCAAACGTGGTGACGCGGCGTTCCGTGTTCATTCTTCGATTCATCAGCACCGTCGCCTTATGGTCAGTCGCGTTGCTGATCATGTTCACCGGTTACGAGATCCTGTTCTGGGTATTGATCAGCGTGTTCGGAATGATCGGGCTTTGGGAATTTTACCGGATGCTCGATCACAAGGGCCTGCCGAATTTCAAAATCACCGGAATGATTTGTGGGGCAGTGTTGCTCGCCGGCAGTTTTTATTACTTCTCCAAAATCGGACCCGCAGGCTCGTACGATTTCGAAGTCGCGGTCCTGCTTTTTTTTCTGCTTACGGTATTCGGGCGACAAATGTTCGCACGGTTGCGTAATGACGAGCCGTTGCAAACGATGGCCTACACCTTGTTCGGCCTGCTCTACGTCCTTTGGCTTTTCAATTTCATCACCAAAATTGTGTATCTCACTCCGCGCTCGAGCAGCGGCCAGGTCACCGGCCAGTTCTACGTATTGTATTTGATCGCAGTCACCAAATTCTCTGATATGGGCGCGTATCTGACGGGCAGCGTGTTTGGGCGGCATTTGATGGTGCCGCACATCAGCGCGAAGAAAACCTGGGAAGGTTTTTTCGGCGCTATTGTCTTAGCGTTGCTTTGTAGCCTCGCGCTTTACAAACTCATGCCGGGCCATTTATCGGTGCTCAACTGGACACACGCGACAGTGCTGGGGCTGCTGCTAGGGCTTGCCGCAGTGCTCGGTGATTTGGCCGAATCCATTATCAAGCGCAGCACCGACGTAAAAGACTCTGGTAATCTGCTTCCGGGAATTGGCGGAGCACTCGATCTTTTGGATAGTCTGCTCTTCACGGCGCCGCTCTTGTTTTTCTACATGCGGCTGGTGATTCACGTAGCTTAGAAGCGGACAGAATGAACAGAATGAACAGAATGGTTGCGGATTCCAAACAATATGATCTGTGCGGGCAAGTGATCGGCGCCGCAATGAAAGTGCATTCAGTTCTCGGGCCGGGATTTCTGGAGTCAGTCTATCAAAACGCGTTGACCTGGGAATTGCAGAAGTTGGGATTGAAAGTTGATGCACAAAGACCGATCACAGTGCATTACGACGGCCAAGTGGTTGGTTTCTTCACGGCTGACTTGTTGGTAAATGACTCGTCGATGCTTGAATTGAAAGCGAACCAGTTAGTAGCCAAGGCCCACGAAGTCCAGCTGGTTAATTATCTTGTTGCAACCGGGATTGATGAGGGGCTGCTCCTAAATTTTGGGGCGGTACGTTTAGAGTACAAGAGAAAGTTTCGACTCCCGAAACAAGAGCAAGTCTCTCTCTGACTTGATCGATTCATTTTGTTAATTCTGTTCATTCTGTCCAAATGAATCGTAAGCGTATCGTTATTTTGGGCGCGACGGGGTCCATCGGTGAAAGCGCATTGAAAGTCGCGCGGGATATTCCGGAACGGATGGAAATCGTCGGGCTCGCGGCGAAAAGCAATGCACAAAAGCTGGCCGACGCTGCAAATGAAGTTCGGCCGGAATCGGTTTGCCTCGTCGATGAGACTCAGATCGATGTCCTTCGGAAAGCACTCGATTACAAACCGCGAATTTTCTCCGGCGAATCGGGTTTGATTGAGATCGCCTGCCTGACAAATGCGGACATGGTGCTGGTGGCAATCGTCGGCACGGGCGGTTTGCGTCCCGCGCTGGCGGCGATCAAAGCGGAAAAAGATCTCGCAGTGGCGAGCAAGGAAATTTTGGTCATGGCGGGCGAGATTGTGATGCGCGAAGCGCGAGACAAGAGCGTCCACGTTCTGCCGGTCGACTCAGAGCACAACGCCATTTTTCAGTGCCTGGAGGCGGCCCGCCTTCGGGCCGCACGCGACGGGGGCATCGCGTCTCCAACAGACGTTCGCCGGATCATCCTTACCGCATCGGGCGGACCGTTCCGCGAAACGCCGCGAACAGCATTCGATTCGATCACCCCTGAGCAGGCATTAAAACATCCGACTTGGAACATGGGACCGAAGATCACCATCGATTCCGCGACATTGTTCAACAAGGGCCTGGAAATGATCGAGGCGCACTGGCTATTTGGCGTGGAGATGAATCGTGTGGAGGTCGTCATCCATCCGCAAAGCATCGTCCATTCGATGGTCGAATTCATGGATGGTTCCACGCTCGCGCAACTGAGTTATTCAAACATGTGTTTCCCGATTCAATACGCCGTGACGTGGCCGGATCGGGTCCCGAACTCATTGCCGCCGCTTGATTTTTCGAAGCTGTCGAAATTGGAATTTTCCATTCCGCGCTACGACGACTTTCCGGCATTGAATCTGGCGCGCCGCGCAGGCGAGATCGGCGGCACATTGCCGGCCGTAATGAATGCCGCCAATGAAATCGCGGTCGCGGCGTTTTTAGATTGCAAAGTGCGGTTTCCGGAAATCTGGGGGATCGTTGAACAAGTGATGAACCAACATACGCCCGTTGCGCACGCCGATCTCGATGCAATATTGGAAGCCGATCAGTGGGCGCGAGCGCAAGCGCAGGGATGCGTGCAATCGGCCAAACGTTAAAAGATTTACAACGGCAGATAGAATGGCGTGTCCAACGATTCACTGATCACCGGCTGACCACATGATTTTGCATATCGCTCGCGTCATCTTCATCCTACTCGAGGTCCTCATCCTGTTTAACCTGCTGATCGTGGTGCACGAGCTTGGGCATTTTCTCGCCGCGCGGTGGCGGGGTCTCTACATCGAGAAATTCGGCGTCTGGTTTGGCAAACCGCTTTGGAAAAAGACGATTAACGGCGTCCAATACTCCCTCGGGTCACTGCCATTCGGAGGTTTTGTTGCACTGCCGCAACTTGCGCCCATGGACATTATCGAGGGCAAAGCCGACCTGGACCGGGCGAAGCTGCCGAGAATTTCCGCGCTCGACAAAATCATTGTAGCGGTCGCTGGTCCGGTGTTCAGCCTGCTGCTGGCGTTGTTTTTTGCCGGAATCGTCTGGGCCGTTGGCCACCCGGTAAGCGAAGGCGATTCAACCACTGTTGTCGGGTACGTCATGGCGGGTTCGCCAGCGGAGAAAGCCGGCCTGCAACCTGGTGATAAAATTTTGTCCGTCGACGGCAAACCCGTCAGGCGTTTCATGGGAATGAACGACAGTATTAGCTGGGACGTTGTGCGGAGCGAAGGCGACAAGATCGCTGTGAAGTTCCAGCGAGACGGCAAGGTACAAACGGTGTCGGTCGAGCCTTACAAAGCGGAGACCCGCGGTTGGCGGAGGAAAAGTGTGCGGCAGTTGCTCATCTACCCGGCAGAAACGCCGATCATCGAGAAAGTAGAAGCAAAGAGTCCTGCAGCGGCAGCCGGGCTACGTCCCGGTGACATCATCCGTGGGTTTAACCAAACACCCATCTACAATCCGATCGCGTTGCTGGAATACATCGGCAAACATCCAAATGAAGAGCTTGTGCTGCATGTCGAACGCAACGGCTCAAAGCTGGATATTCCAGTAAAACCAACTCTCCTGCCCACGGCCGGCGAAATGAAGCCGCGAATCGGAATTCAATGGGACACGAGCGGGATTGTGTCGATCCAGCATCCAAATCCGATTGAACAAGTTTACAACAGCGTCACCAGCACCCTAAAGACGATCGGCGCCGTCGCCTCGCCAAAGTCGGACGTAAAGTTGCAACATCTAAGCGGGCCGGTCGGAATCGGTCGCATCTACTATCTGCTTTTCCAAAGCGAACGCGGCTGGCAACTGGCACTGTGGTTCAGCGTGATTCTCAACGTGAACCTGGCGATTCTGAATTTGCTGCCGATCCCCGTGCTTGATGGAGGCCACATCGTGCTGGCGCTGATCGAGTCGGTGCGGCGCAAACCTGTGAACATGCGCGTGCTCGAAGTGATCCAGACCAGCTGTGCTGTCGTCATTATCGGTTACATGCTCTATATCACGTTCTTCGATTTGCAGGATTTGCCATTTGTCCGCAACAAGCTCGACCATTTCGAAGCACAGTCGCCTGGGAAAAACTCGCCAGCGCCATAGAACGTCAGCGCGATTGCGAGGTCGCCCCAGTCTTCGTACATTTCGGTTCTCGTGAACTATTGCAGTAATCCCCTTCAGTATCATCGCCGCGCCACACGCGAGGTGAAGGTTGGAAACGTTGGCATCGGCGGAGACAATCCGATCCGGGTCCAGTCGATGATCACCTGCGATACGATGGACACCGAGGCGTCGATCCAACAAACGATCGAATTGGCGGAGGCCGGATGCGAAATTGTCCGGATCACCGCGCCTACGGTGAAGGATTCGCGCAATCTCGAGCACATCGTCAAAGGTTTGCGCGAGCGCGGCTGCAACGTGCCGATCGTCGCCGACATCCACTTCAAGCCCGAGGCAGCAATGGAAGCAGCCAAATGGGTCGAAAAAGTGCGGATCAATCCGGGCAACTACGCCGACTCGAAAAAATTCGTCATCCGCGAATACACCGACGAACAATACACGGCTGAGTTAAATCGAATCCGCGAGCGGTTTTCGCCGCTTGTTGAGTTGTGCAAGACGCGCGGAGTCGCCATGCGTATTGGAACAAATCACGGGTCGCTTTCGGATCGCATTCTGAATCGCTACGGCGATACACCTCTCGGCATGGTGGAGAGCGCGCTAGAGTTCGCGCGGATCGCGCGCGACCTCGACTACCACGATTTCGTTTTCTCGATGAAGGCCAGCAATCCGAAGGTCATGATTGCTGCCTATCGACTGCTCGTGGCCCGATTAAACGAACTGGGCCCGGACTGGAATTATCCGCTGCATCTCGGAGTAACCGAGGCCGGCGAAGGCGAAGATGCTCGAATCAAGAGCTCGATCGGAATCGGTTCACTGCTGGCGGATGGAATTGGCGATACGATCCGCGTTTCACTTACCGAGGACAGCCCTCATGAGATTCCCGTGGCTAAAGCGCTGATCGAAAACATTAACAAAACGTCCAACTCTCAACTTTCAACTCTCAACTCTCAGCTTCCCTTCGATCCTTTCTCCTATCAGCGGCGCGCGACCGAGACAATTTCTGTAGCCGGGATCGGTGATCCCGGCCAACGCATCGAACTCGGCGGCACGCAATTGATTCGCGTCGTGGTGCGGCAGGCGACCTTCGACAAGATCGCGCATAAGATCGACCGAATGGGCGATTACAAACCCGAAATTGTTTACGAGGATGCAAACATCATCGCGATCGATCCTCGCGATGATGAGGCGATTGCGAAACTCAACGCACAGCAAAGTGCGCAGTTTGTCACCGTGACGGACGAAATCGATCTTCCGGTAATCGCAGCAATCCGTTTGCTGGCAGCGAAGTTGCACGCGCGCCATCCGATTTTGCTAAAGGACGTATTCAATTGTAGGGCGTCTGTGTCAGACCCCGGCGTTTCACAGAAACGCCCTACAGATTTTCTCAAGACTCTCCTCACCGCCTCCACAAACATCGGCTCACTGCTATGCGACGGCATCGGAGACGCGATTTTGGTGCAGGGCGAGGAAGCGCCGGGACAAGCACTCCGTTTATCGTACAACATTTTGCAGGCTGCCGGCTCCCGGATTTTCAAAACTGATTATGTGGCGTGCCCCTCCTGCGGACGGACGCTGTTCAATTTGCAAACCACGACAGCGAAGATTAAAACAGCCACCTTGCACCTCAAGGGCGTAAAAATCGCCATCATGGGATGCATCGTGAACGGTCCCGGCGAAATGGCGGATGCGGATTTCGGCTACGTCGGCGGCGCGCCCGGCAAAGTGAATCTTTACGTCGGCAAGACCGCAGTGAAATTCAATATTCCTGAAGCAGAAGCAGTCGATCGACTCAAGGACTTGATCCGCGAGCACGGGAAATGGGTTGACCCGGCGCCGCAGCCCACGCCTGTGGAAGCGGTTTCGTAGCGCGACCTACGAGTCGCCCTACAGCATATGTCCCGCCAATACACGCTGCAGCGCGCGCCGGTATCAGCGTCGGTCCACATTGATTACGCCGCTGAGCTGAACGAACAGCAGCTCGCGGCGGTGACCGCTTCGCCCGGTCCGATCCTTGTGATCGCCGGCGCGGGCTCGGGAAAAACGCGCACCCTCACGTATCGCGTGGCTTACCTGCTCGAAAACGGCATCGATCCCCGAAATATTCTGTTGCTCACGTTCACGAACAAAGCAGCTCGCGAAATGCTGAATCGCGTCGCGAATCTGCTGCCGGTGGATGCCAGTGGACTCTGGGGCGGGACATTTCATTCCGTTGGAAATCGGATTTTGCGCAAGCACGGCACCGCGCTCGGTTACTCGAGCGGTTTCACGATAATGGACCGCGAAGATCAAAAGGATTTAATCAATACGGTGGTAGCAAGCGCAGGAATTGATCCAAAGGAAATCCGGTTTCCGAAGGGTGATGTGCTCGCGGAAATCTTCAGCTTCGTCGTGAACACGGAGATGCAGCTGGAGTCGTTGCTCGCGGAAAAGTTTCCGTACTTCCTGCCGTTGCTCGACAAAATCCAAGACGTTCGGGATCGATACGAAAAAAAGAAGAAGGCGACGAACTCGGTGGATTTTGACGACCTGCTGCAAAAGACGCTGTTGATGATTCAGCAGCACGAGAGGATCGCGGAAGTCTACCGGCGCCAGTTTCAATTCATTCTGGTCGACGAATACCAGGACACGAACAAAATCCAGGCTGACCTTGTCGACCTGCTCGCGCGCGGACATCGCAACCTGATGGTGGTCGGGGACGACGCGCAATCGATCTACTCCTGGCGCGGCGCGAACTTCCAAAACATTCTCGAATTTCCAAAGCGCTATCCGGATGCCCAGGTGTTCAAGATCGAAATGAACTACCGCAGTGTGCCGGAAGTTCTGGAGGTGGCGAACGCGGCGATCGCCGCGAATGTTCGCCAATTCCGGAAACACTTAAGCGCGACGCGCGAATCAAAAACTCTCAAGCCGGCGCTAGTCGCGCTGAATGATGGCTCGGAACAGGCGCAGTTTGTTGCCCAGAGGATTCTCGAACTGCGCGATGAGAACATAGATCTGAACGACGTCGCGGTCCTTTATCGCGCGCACTATCACGCGCTCGAGCTGCAATTGGAGCTTTCGCGCCGTGGCATTCCATACCAAATCACCAGCGGCATCCGGTTCTTCGAACAAGCGCACATTAAAGATGTGTCGTCGTTCATCCGCTTCGTGGCCAATCCGCGCGATGAAGTCGCGTTCAATCGAATGGTGAAGTTGCTTCCCGGAATCGGTAACCGCACTGCGGAAAATCTCTGGCGCACGTGGGAAACAGGGATTGTAGCCGCGGGCGGTCCGTCCGCCGTAGCCTTGGCGAAGGAGGATGACCGCGGTTCCGACGACGAAACAGCGCCCACCGGGGTCATCCCGCAGTCGCGGGACTACAAATTTGGCGAGCGCCTCCTCGCGATGAATGTCCCGGCAAAATCAAAGAAAATGTGGACGCAACTGGCGCATACCCTCGATGAGATCGCACCGGGCGGGGAGCCAAATCCGCCATCGGAAATGATCACATCCATTGTGGAAGCGATTTACGACGACTATGCGAAGGTGAATTTTGCAAATTACCAACTTCGCCGCGAAGACCTCGACCAGCTCGCAGCATTCGCTCGCCAATTCAAAGACGTCCACGAATTTCTGTCTCAGTTGGCGTTGATCAGCAACGTCGATGCGGAAGCTGCTCCTGATCAGACAAACGAGAAGGAAGCTGTCAACCTCTCCAGCGTGCATCAGGCAAAAGGTCTCGAGTTTCATACTGTCTTCGTGATTTGGCTCACTGACGGCATGTTTCCCAGCAGCCGCTCACTCGAAACGCGCGATGCGCTGGAGGAAGAACGGCGCTTGTTCTACGTGGCGATCACACGCGCGCGCGACGAGCTTTATCTCACCTATCCGCACATGCGCCTGAGTGGCGGCTACGGCGATGTCTTCCAGAGGCCGTCGCGTTTTCTGCAAGAAATTCCAAACAAGCTCGTCGAGGACTGGCAAGTGCACAGAAAATGACGAAGCACGAATGTCGAATGTCGAAGGAAGCCCGATTGCAAGAATGATTAAGAATCGCAGCAGATTTTTTGGTCATTTAGGTTTCGTCATTATTTCGAGCTTCGTCATTCGTCATTCTCTTCATGAATCTGTCTCCGGAGAATAAGATCGCTGGTGTGCTCGTGCCGCTGTTTGCGTTGCGACGAGAAGACGATCTCGGAATCGGCGATCTCCTCGCGTTACGGGAGTTTATTGATTGGATAGCGGAAATCGGCTTCACGCTTCTTCAGCTTCTGCCAATCAACGAAACCGGAGCGGATAACAGCCCGTACAACGCCATTAGTGCGATGGCGATCGAGCCAACGACTCTGCACCTCGCGCCAGGGTCACCCGAGGACTTAACGCGCAATGATTTTGAGGACTCACTCTCCGAGATCGACCTCGTGGGCCTGCGCCGTGGCCGCGTCAGATATCGGCAGGTCAAAGAACTAAAGCAGCGCATTTTCGAAAAGGCGTTTGCGAATTTCTCCGCTCGCGCCGACGAAAAGCGACAATCAGAATTCAAACACTTCTGCGAAAACGAATCGGCCTGGTTGCGCGATTACGCGTTGTTCCGCGTTCTCATCGAGCAAAATAACGGCAGCGCCGCGTGGGACCAGTGGCCGCAGCAACATCAGACGATCGAAAGTGCTCGTAATTGGCTGCGCGATCTTCCGCTAGCGAAGCAGCCAGCCGTGACGCGCCGTCTGGATTTCTTCTGTTACGTGCAATGGATCGCAAACCAGCAATGGCGCGACGTTAAAGCGCATGCGGAGCAACGCGGCGTGGCGCTGATGGGCGACATCCCATTTGGCGTCAGTTATTACAGCGCCGACGTTTTCTCGCGTCCCGATGAATTCTTGCTCGATTGGTTCGGCGGCGCGCCTCCCGAGCCGCATTTCAAAGACGACGCGTTCACGCAAAAATGGGGACAGAACTGGGGCATTCCGCTCTACCGGTGGGGCGCAATGCGGGCGAACAATTTTCAATGGTGGCGCGAACGGGTGCGTGGCACCCGACGGTTTTTTCATCTGTTCCGAATCGATCACGTCCAGGGATTTTATCGCGTTTATGCCTTTCCCTGGCGGCCCCAAAGGAACAAAGAATTCCTGCCGCTCGATCAACACCAGATGCTGGAACAAACCGGCGGGCGTGCGCCGCATTTCGTTCCACGGGACGACGAGACACCCGAACACCGCGAGGCGAACAAGCGGGAAGGAGAAGAATACCTGCGCATCATCATGGACGAAGCCGGCGCCGCGCGCGTGGCCGGGGAAGATCTCGGCGTGGTGCCCGATTACGTGCGGCCCAGTTTGCAATCGCTTGGCATCGCGGGATTCAAAATTCCGCAATGGGAAATGCGCGATGGAATGGTCATTCCCGGGGAAATGTACGACCGGGTGTCCGTTGCGACGTACGCGACACACGATCACCAGCCGCTTCGGGCTTTATGGGAACAGGTACTTGAGCATCAAGACTCCGATACGGAGCGACAAGCGCGCGTGACTCTCGAGAAGATCGCACTTTTTGCCGGATTGAATTCCAAAATCGACCAGCTCGATTACGAGAAAGATTTTTATCCCGCCGTGATGGGCGCGCTTTTCAGATGTAACTCCTGGATTGCCGTAGTCATGATCACCGATCTGCTCGCGCGCAAATACCGGTTCAATGTCCCGGGGACAAAGGCAAACCTGAATTGGACACGGAGAATACAGCGCTCGATCGCAAAGTTGCGTTCGAGTCCGAGAGAGCGAACGCGAATGCAGTTAATTCGAAATCTGCTGGAAAAAACGAGGCGTGGTTGACCTTCCGGGGAGCGCGCGCGGCTCGCGCGCTGGCAATGGCGGCCTCGCCATTGCGGACTTCAAACTCTGTTGATCTCCAGCGATCGTTCTGCGAGGCATTTCGGCGAGGCCGCCGAAATGTGCACGCGAGCCGCGTGCGCTCCCCGGAGGTTTACGCGCTTTTCTCAATCGGTGCGCCGACTTTGTTGCCCCACTCGGTCCATGAACCGTCGTAGTTCCGAACGTTATTCAGGCCTAACAAATAAGTGAGCACAAACCAGGTGTGACTGGAGCGCTCGCCGATTCGGCAATAGACGACTGTGTCTTTGTCGGGGCTGACCCCGCACTGATCAAAATAGATCTTTGCCAGTTCCGAGGCTGGCTTGAACGTGGCATCATCGTTTGTGGCCGTCTTCCACGGCATACTCTTTGCCCCGGGGATATGACCCCCGCGGAGCACGCCTTCCTGCGGATACTCGGGCATGTGCGTGATCTCACCCCGGTATTCGCCCGGCGAACGCACGTCGATCAGGGGCTTACCACTCTTGCTCTGCCCGAGCGCTTCATCGAAAAATGCGCGAATCTCTTTGTCGAAGCGTTTCTTCGGCACCGGATAACTTGTCTCCGCGTATTTTGGAATCTCACGCGTCATCGGACGGCTTTCCGCTTTCCATTTGTCGCGACCGCCGTTGAGAATTTTCACTTTGTCATGACCAAACAACCGGAACGCCCAAAGCGCATAACACGCCCACCAATTCGCCTTGTCGCCATAGAAAATGCAAGTGGTGTCCGGCGTAATACCGTGACGATTGCAAAGCCGCGCAAATTTTTCCGGCGAAATATAATCGCGAATCACTGGGTCCTGAAGATCAGCGCGCCAATCGATGTGCACCGCGCCGGGAATATGCCCAGTGTCATAAAGCAAAATGTCCTCATTCGATTCTATGACCCGGACCCCATCGTCCTTGAGATGTTTCTCCAGCCAATCAGTCTCAACCAATGCTTCCGGATGCGCGTATTCAGTTGGGTGCGTACCCATAGTGAAAAATTTGTGGCTGCTTTCATGTAGTCGCAACAAGATTCGCCGCGACCGTGCATGGGTTGTGATTCTGTCTTAAAGCGACGCGAGGACGCGTGCGCACTCCAAAGCTCCCGCGAAAAGAAGCGGCGCCATTTTTGGATTTTGCGGAAGCGCTTTTGGAGTGCGATGCGTCCTCGCATCGCTTTCGCTTCGCATCGTGCTCGTCACCGCAAGATCGAATCAGCCGGATAAGCCACGCCGTTTTTCATTACGGTGTCGATGTCAGAAGCATTCTTGATGTCGTCCAACGGATTTGAATTGAGAATCACAAGATCGGCGAAACAGCCGTTTTCGAGTTTGCCGACACGCGCACCGGTTTCACCGCCGAAAAATTTCGCAGCGTTCGCCGTGGCGCATTGCAGTATCTGCATGGGCGTGAGCCCGGCTTCTTTCATCAACTGAAATTCACGGAAGAGAGCGGGCCCGTGAATGGTCCCGATGTTCCCCGCATCAGTGCCGGCGGCGATAGTCACACCCGCCTCTTCGAGCTTCTTCAAATTCGGTAGCGCGACATCGTACGTCTTCTTAATCCGATCGAGCGCGGCTTTCTGGTCAGCCAGGGCGTCCTTGACTCTTTGTGGCAATTTGTCCTGCGGAATCTTTGTCACGTCGAGCGACGCGATCACTTCCGGGTTGCCCCACTTTTGTTCCTCTGGAGTGAGATTCAGTTGGTGTGAAAATGTTCGGCCGTACCGTTCAAACACCACCAGCGTCGGACACAAAATGACGTGGCGATCCTTCAACAGTTTCACAAACGCGTCATCGACTGGTTTATCAATCACGCTGTGGACGAGCACGTCCGCGCCTTCTTCCACGGCCGCGCGCGCAGTCTCTAATTCGGTCGCGTGCACGGCGACACGAATCTTGTGGGCGTGACTCTCTTCGATTGTGGCGCGGACGATCGGGCGAAAGCTTTCAACGGGATGATCTTTGTCGACGATGTACCAGATCTTCACCAGATCCGCTTTTTGTTCCGCCAGTTTGCGCACGAACTCGCGCGCCTGATCGGGCGTATCGATCTTCACGATCGGTGGATCGCCGAGATCGAGTTTCTCGCGCGAGACGCTTGAGATGAGTGGGCCCGCCACGGCTACGCGCGGCGCTTTGGCAGTCGCGTTGGCCTTCTTGCGGACCTCGAAGTTCCACATCGGTCCGCCAACGTCAACGACACTGGTTATGCCACTGCGAATGTAGCGCGCGAAGACGTCGTCGACGTGCGATTTGATCCACGCGACTTCGTCTTTGTACTGGCGGACGCTGTTGAAATCCGCGCCGTCTGGCCGCGTGAACAAATCAGCCGATTGAAAGAAGTGGACGTGCGTGTCGATGTAACCAGGCAAAATGAATTTGCCCACGCAACCGATCTGTTTCCCGAGCGTGGCAGCGTCTTGTTTGCCCATCGACATGCGCTCAATCTTGTCTCCGTTGATAACGACTGTGGCATTCGGCAGCACTTTGCCATCGACTGGATTGATCACCGTCGCGCCGACAAGCGAAAATTGTTCAGCGCGGAGCGCTGCGGTTAAGAGTGAGAACGCGAGTACGAGCGCGACTCTAATTTTCATACTTGAGAGATTCCTCCAACCTTCGCATAAAGCTACGGCTTGGCAGGCGACTTCGCTCGGAATGACAAAATTATTCTTTGGATTCCGGAACTGCTTTCTCTGCAGCTTTGAAGCCGATCTTCGAGTGCGTGCCGTCGCAAAACGGTTTCTCGGTAGAAGCGCCGCAGCGACAAAGTGCCATTCGCTTTTCGGCAGGGAATTTGTTTCCATCCGCGTCGATCAATTCCACTTCGCCCGTCACGATGTAAGGGCCGTTCTTAATTGTTTCGATTTTTACGTGAGCCATGGCGCTATTCTACTGTCATCTCGACCGAAGTGGAGAGATCTCTTGATTTTCTGAAATAGTCAGAGATTCCTCGACTTCGCTCGGAATGACAGAACAACCAACTCTCGCCATGAAAACAGCTCTCTTTGTTGCCTTGATTTTGACTACCTCCGGTTTCAGTCAAACGCCATCACCGACTACGAAGCGTCCATTCACGTTCGAAGACATGATGAAACTGAAGCGCGTCGGCGCGCCGGTGCCGTCGCCGGATGGCAAATGGGTGGTGTTCGATTGCGTAGACGTCGATCTGGAAGCGAACACGAAGATTTCGCATCTGTGGATCGTGCCGGCGAGCGGCGGTGAATCGCGGCGATTGAGCCAAATGCCGAATCACGAGGAGCGGCCGCGTTTTTCATCCGACGGCAAACGGCTCATCTGGACGTCGAAAGCAACTGATCCGACGCAAATCTGGATGTGTGATTTCGATTTGAACGCAGGCGTGCTCACCGGCAGGCCGCATCAGGTGACCGAGATCTCAACCGGCGCGGATGGCGGGATCTGGTCGCCCGACGGCAAGAACATCGTGTTCGTGTCGGCGGTTTATCCGGATTGCAAAGACGACGCGTGCAACAAGCAGCGCGACGAAGAGCTGAAGAAGAGCAAAGTAAAAGCGAAAGTCTTTTCGCGATTGTTTTATCGGCATTGGAGCGCGTTCACTGAATTCAAGCGCAGCCATCTGTTTGTGCAGAGTGTAGAGGCGCCCGTGTCGGGCGCGGGAAATGGGACTGCGGCCGGCACGGCCGCCTCTATAGCAAGAGATCTCACGTCGGGCGATCACGATGTGCCGCCGTTCTCGTTAGGCGGGCAGGACATGTATGCGATTTCGCCCGATGGCCAGGAGGTCGCGTACACGAGCAATATCGACGAGGTCGAAGCGACGAGTACAAACGACGAAATTTTTGTCGTGCCGATCAGCGGTGGCACGCCGAAAAAAATTTCCGACAGTCTGGGCGCCGACACCACGCCGCTCTATTCGCCGGATGGAAAATATCTCGCCTGGCGATCGCAAGCCCGCGCCGGCTTCGAAGCCGATAAATGGCGGCTCCTTCTTTATGATCGCGCGACGGGAAAATTGCAGGACCGCACGGAAAAAATCGACTTATCGGTTGGGAGCTTCGCGTGGCATCCGATTCCTTACCAAGGCACTTACGGGATCGTCTTCACCGCAGAGAATCATGGCAACTCGCTGCTGTATGCGCTTCCGTCGGATAACTCGCTCCAGGATTTAACTACGCATTCACTTCACGCCGACGATGTAGCCTTCGCACCAAACGGACAGTTGTACTTCACGAATATGTCGGTGAAATCGCCGACTGAAATTTGGCATTTCGATCTCGGCTTTGATACAAGTGGACTGAGAACAACAGTTGCGGTTATCCCGCCGCAAGCCGTCACCCACATGAACGACGTGCTGTTGTCGCAGATCGACACGCAACCGTTGGAGTCGTTCACATTCAAAGGCGCGAATGACGAAGAGGTGCAGGGATTCATGGTTAAACCGCCGGGGTTCGATCCGAACAAGAAGTATCCGCTGAAATTTTTAATTCACGGCGGACCGCAAGGGGCGTGGGGAGACGAGTGGACGTATCGCTGGAACGCGGAGTTGTTCGCCGCCAGCGGAGATTACGTGGTGGTGATGATCAATTTCCACGGTTCGACGGGTTATGGGCAGAAGTTTACCGATTCGATTAGCGGCGATTGGGGCGGCAAACCGTACGTCGATCTGATGAAGGGGCTCGATCACGTGGAAAAAACATATCCTTTCATCGACAAGAACCGCGAGGCGGCGCTGGGCGCGAGCTACGGCGGTTACATGGCGAACTGGATCCTCGGCCACACGGACCGGTTCAAATGCATCGTGTCGCACGATGGGACGTTTAATACGGAGTCCGTCTACGGCACGACGGAAGAACTTTGGTTTCCGGAATGGGAATTCAACGGGCCGCCGTGGAAGAATCGCGAGCTGTACCGGAAATTTTCACCACACTTGTTCGCCGACAAATTCAAAACGCCGACGCTGGTGATCCACGGACAGAACGATTATCGGCTCGACGTGAGCGAAGGATTTCAGCTCTTCACGACGCTGCAGCGATTGAAGATTCCGTCGAAGATGTTGTATTTCCCCGACGAAGGTCATTGGGTCCTGAAGCCGCAGAATTCGCGGCTGTGGTACAAAACCGTGAACGATTGGGTGAATCAATGGTGCAAGTAACACAGGCTTCCAGCCTGTTTCGTCCGATATGCATCGTGCTTGTCAATCCTAGGCTGGGCAGGCTGGGAAGGCTGGGAAGCCTGCCAAACGAATCAGGCAGGATGCCTGAATTACGTCTCTTTAATTGCACCCCGACCCTTGACTTTTTGCGCGTCTTGCGCATTAAGACGCTTCGAAAATTTATGGAACATTCCATCCTTAATCTTTTGTACGGAGTTCTCTCTATTGGGCTCGTTTTATTCGTCACAGGTTGCGGCGAAGACCCGCGCTTTTCGGGCAACACGCAGTATGTGGGCGGCGTTTACGGCGGCCAGCAGGGTGGTGGTGGGCCACCGCGCGACACCGTCTCGTATTGGGACGGCGATCACGCCAGCGGTAGTCCCTCCATCAAAATCAGCCTCGGAGAACAGCGCGCCTATTTTTACAAGAGCGGCGTGCTCGTTGGGGTTTCGCAATTGTCCACCGGCCGTGAGGGACTGAACACTCCCATCGGTAATTATAAAATCATTCAAAAGGACAAGGACCACGCCTCCAGTTTATTCGGAGATTATGTGGACTCCTCCGGCAAAGTAGTGGTTGCCAACATCGAGATAAAAAAAGATCCGAAACCGCCAGGCACACACTTCCAAGGCACGCCAATGCCGTACTTTATGCGCATCGTGTCGGGGACAGGATTGCACGCCGGTTATTTGCCCGGCTATCCAGCCTCGCACGGCTGTATCCGGATGCCTGAATTCATGGCTGAAAATTTCTTCAGGTCCGTGTCAGTCGGAACGCCGGTAACGATTACCAACTAGGCGGCGCGTGGAATGTCAGCCAGCGAGGCTGACTTGGATTTCGGGGCGCCGGCCTAGCAAACCTGGCTGGAATTCTGGCATCCGGCGCAACGGCCTCTTGCGAACGAGTATCTATGCTTGCAGAAAATTCCTGCTCACGTCATTCTCATCATCCCGCGAGAGGAATATGATCGTAATCACGCAACCCAACGCCACCGAAGAACAGATCCAGCGGATCATCACGCGCGTCCGCGAATTTGGGCTTGAGGCGCAAATCAGCCGGGGGGCATCACGGGTGATCATCGGCGTCATCGGACCTGAGGCACTCCTCCGGGAAAAAGCCATCGCCGCGATGCGCGGCGTGGAAGCGATCGTGCCCGTGCTGAAGCCGTACAAACTTGCGGCACGCGATTCGCGCGGCGCTTCCTCCGTGGCAATAGGCGATGTTCGCCTGGGCGAACATGAAGACGTCGTTCTTATTTGCGGGCCGTGCTCCGTTGAAAGCAAAGAGCAGATTCTATCCATCGCGACGATTGTGAAAGACTCCGGAGCAAGAGTTTTGCGCGGCGGCGCGTTTAAACCGCGCACGTCACCGTACAGTTTTCAGGGCTTACGCGAAGAGGGACTTCGTTTTCTCGCCGAAGCGCGCGCGACGACTGGCCTGCCTGTGGTGACGGAAGTCATGGACCCGCGCGATCTCCCGATGATCGAAAAATATGCGGATTGCCTTCAGGTCGGCACACGCAATATGCACAACTTTTCGCTCTTGAAAGAGGTAGGCCGTAGCAGGCTTCCTGTGTTGCTGAAGCGAGGATTCAGCGCCACAATTTATGATTTGATCATGAGCGCGGAATACATCCTGAACGAGGGCAACCCGAACGTGGTTCTGTGCGAGCGCGGCATCCGCACGTTTGATAACGCTGCGCGTTACACGCTCGATTTGAGCGCCGTTCCCATTTTGAAATCCAAAACGCATTTGCCGGTGATCGTCGATCCAACGCACGCCCTCGGTCTCCGCGAGTTCGTGCCGCAGATGTCTCTCGCCGCTGTTGCTGCCGGAGCGGCCGCCCTTATGATCGAAGTGCACGATTCACCGGAGCAGGCCAAGAGCGATGGTAACCAGGCGCTCACGCCCGAAATTTTCGCCGAGCTCGTCCCCCGGTTGCGCGCAGTCGCCGCAGCGATCGGGCGTACGCTGTAGCCGCTTCGCTGCGCGAAGCGTTGACTGACGCGTTTACAACCCACACAAAGGGCGCGTCTCACAGAGACGCGGCTACAACTTTGCACGATTTGGCGTAAAGTTTGCGGTGGAAAAATCAGCGGAGTTTTTGGAGCGCGTCGCGGCGAGCGAACCGATCGCGCACAAACTCAAGGCGATACAACGGGCTGAATGGCCCGTACGATTTTCGCATGTAATCCAGACCGGGCAGCCGTTTCTCGCTGCTGTGCTAGCAAACGCTCATCGCGGCCGTCGAATCGATAAACGGCAGGCTGCTGATTCCACAATTTGGGTCCTCTGCTCCAGCGTTCATTCTCAGGAACTCTTTTACGAAAGCTTGCTCAACTGGCAGCCCGATGCGCTGTTCCTGCCAGAAGCAGAGTTGACCGGGATCGAAAATGTCCTGCCCGATCCGGAAATCACAGCGGAACGGCTGGCGTTGTTTTTGCAAATCGAACGCGACACCGGCCCGAGGATCATCGTGGCGACACGCGCAGGTCTCGATCAAGCTGCACCGAAACGCGGAAGCCTTGAATCTGCGGTTGTTCAACTCCGGCGCGGAGCGACCACCAGGATGGAAGAGTTTCTCGAACGACTTGCGGCGAGCGGTTATGAGCGCGTCTCACAAGTCACTACTCGTGGACACTTCGCTGTCCGCGGGGGGGTTGTCGATCTTTATTCGTGGCAGGCGCCGTTGCCGTTTCGATTAGAATTTTTCGGCGACCAAATCGAATCGTTGCGCGAGTTCGATATCGATACGCAGACTTCCGTGCGCGATTTGCGCTCGATCGATATTCTGCTGAATCAAGAAGAGGCGGCTTTCCAGCCGCCGGGGCGATCTGGAGATCGCCCTTCATTGGTAGACAACCAAAGCGGCTCTGTTCGCGACTACGTTCGCGAGCGCGATCTGATCATAGATGTTGAACCTGACGGAATTTCAAACGCGCACGTCCAAATCAGCGAAAGCTGGATCGAGACTGGTCCGGAAGATTTCAGCGGCGCGTTTCAGGATTGCGAGATTGGAGAGTTTGGCGCCGGCGATCTGGTGCTCGCCGAGGCAAAACGCGCGCAGTTCGTCGAGCGCTTGAAAGAATGGCGCGCTAACAACGACAGGGTCGTAATTTATTTTCAGACCGAAGGCGAGATAGAGAGGTTCCGCGAAATTATGGAGGAGACGGTTGGGGGGATCGATTTCGTCGAGGGCTCGCTCGCGCGCGGATTCTGTTTTCCGGCGGCCAATCTGGTCGTTCTCTCGGCCGCCGAATTGTTCGGACGATTCGCAGTCCACCCTCGAAGGCTTTTGCGGCTGCGTCGTGCCGAACGTCACCGCGCCCAAATCGATTTCAGCGAACTCGCTGAAGGCGATTTCGTCGTCCATCTCGAGCACGGCGTCGGAAGATTCCTGGGTCTGGAAAAGTTTCCTGTAGGGCAGGCGCCCCGTCTGCCTGACAATGGTCAGGCGTCCATGGCAAGCGGAGCGTTGGCCCTACAACAGCAGGCGCAACCGCAGGAGGTATTGGTCCTCGAGTTCGCCGATGAAGCGAAGCTGTACGTGCCCCTCGAGCAAGCCTATCTCGTTTCACGTTACGTCGGCGCAGGAAAAAAATCGCCGCCGCTCAGCTCGCTCGGCGATGGCAAATGGGGTCGCGCAAAAATCAAAGCCGCTGCTTCCATTTTCGATTACGCGGGCAAAATGCTCGCGATCCAGGCGGAGCGACAAATGCAGCCCGGTTACGCGTTTACGCCGGACACGAAATGGCAGGCCGAATTTGAACGTTCATTCCCGTTCCGCGAAACGCCGGACCAAATGAAGGCAATTATCGACACGAAGATCGACATGGAACGGCCACGGCCGATGGATCGCCTGATCTGCGGCGACGTTGGTTTCGGCAAAACGGAAGTCGCAGTGCGCGCCACGTTCAAGACCGTGATGGAGGGGAAGCAAGTGGCCGTGCTCGCGCCAACCACTGTCCTCGCTCAGCAACATTTCGAAGTGTTCCGACAGCGCATGCGTGAGTACCCGGTGCGGATCGAAATGCTCAGCCGTTTTCGTTCGCACTCCGAACAGAAAAAAGTGCTGCAATTGCTGCGCGAAGGCGGTGTCGATATCGTCATCGGCACACACCGGCTCATCTCCGGCGACGTCGTCTTCAAGGACCTCGGCCTGGTCGTCATTGATGAGGAACAGCGGTTCGGCGTTCTGCACAAAGAGAAATTCAAAGAGCTCTTCAAGCTCGTCGATGTGCTGACACTTTCCGCGACACCGATTCCGCGCACGCTCTATCTTTCACTGGTGGGCGTGAAAGACATGTCCACGATCGAGACTCCCCCGCCCAATCGTTTGCCGGTCGAAACGGTCGTGTCGGCGTACGATGAACGGATCGTTCGCGCCGCGATTGATCGCGAACTGGAACGGCAGGGCCAGGTGTTCTTTTTGCATAACCGCATCGCGAGCATCGAGCGGGTGCGCGATCGGATCGTGCATCTTTGTCCGCAGGCCAGAGTCGAAATCGGCCACGGCCAGATGGACGCCGACGAACTGGAAACTGTGATGGCGCGATTTATCGCTGGGAAAACAGACGTGCTCGTTTGCACGACGATCATCGAAAGCGGTCTCGATATTCCGAATGCAAACACGATCATCATCGATCGCGCGGATCAATTTGGCCTCGCAGATTTATATCAATTGCGCGGGCGCGTCGGTCGGGCCGAGCACAAGGCGTATGCCTATCTGCTTCTGCCGCGCGAAATGATGACAGTCGGCGCCGCGCGCAAGCGGATCAGCGCGATCAAGCAATACAGCTCGTTAGGCGCTGGTTTTCGCATCGCCATGCGCGATCTGGAGATTCGCGGCGCGGGCAGCATTCTCGGCACCGCTCAGAGCGGCCACATCATAACCGTGGGTTTCGATTTGTATTGCCAGTTGCTCAAGCAGGCAGTGGCGCAGTTGAAAGGACAAAAAACAGGACTCCGGCTGGATGTGGACGTGCGCCTTGATTTTGTGGTGACAAACGAAGCAGAGTTCATCGCGCCGCCCACAAAACCCATCGGCTTTCCAGCCCCGAATGCTGTCGGGATTGGAAAAGCGCCTCTCCCCGAGCGCATTCCGGCATTCATTCCAGTCGCCTACGTGAGCGACCCGGCCATGCGCATACGTTCGTACCGTGAGATTGCGGAGATTACGTCGCGCGAGCAGGTCGAGCGATTGCGCCGCGATTGGCGCGATCGTTTCGGAGCGTTTCCGCCTGCCGTTGACAATTTGTTCGTGCTGGTCGAGATCAAACTTGCCGCGGCAGAATCAGGGGTGAGCCGTGTGGAAGTGCGTGAGGGCAAGGCGATGTTGACGCGGCAGGGGGATTTTATACTTGTCGCGGGCAAATTCCCCCGTTTAGTTGGATCAAAAATCGATCAACACCTCCCGGAAGTTGTCGAATTGATCAAGAAATTATGAGTAATTTCATGCGTCCATTTATAGCAGTTTTGCTGGCAGTCGGTGTACTTGCTCAAGTCCCGATCTGCAACCTCGCGTCTGCCGAGGGAGAACCCACAGTGGTGGACGGCATTGCTGCGGTCGTAAACGGCGAAGTGATCACGTATTCTCAGGTGCGTGCTTTATCCGCGCCACAGGAACGCCTGCTCCGGCAGCAGTATACCGGGGACGAATTAACGAAAAAATTGACGGAACTGCGTCAACTCTCAGTAAAAGATCTGATCGATCGGCGGCTCGTGATTCAGGCCTTCAAAAAAGAAAGCTACGAAATCCCTGATCACATCGTCGATATGCGAATTCACGAGATCATTAAGGAAGCGTTTGGTGGCGACCGTAACACGTTTGTCAAAACGCTCGAAGCGCAGAACTACACATTGGGCGAGTTCAAAGAAAAGGAGATGGAAAAAATCATTGTGGGAGCGATGCGCAGCAAGAACGTAAAGACGAACTCCATTATTTCGCCTACGAAGATCGACGAGTACTACAGGAAACATCGCGATGAATTTACGTCCAAGGAGCAGATTAAATTGCGCATGATCATGGTTTCCGGCCATAAGGATACCGCGAGCGCGCCCGCCCAAAAAGAGCTCGCCGAAGAAGTGCTCGGCAAGCTCGCCAGTGGCGCAGAGTTCGAGCAGATGGCGCAGATGTATTCCGAGGACAGCACGAAGGACAACGGCGGTGACTGGGGGTGGATCGAGCGTAAAACTCTGGCGGAGCCGCTGGAAAAGTTCGCCTTCAATATGCCCGTCGGCAGAATCAGCAACATCGTCGATTACGCCGGTAATTATTACATCCTGAAGGTTGAGGATAAACATGGCGGCACCACGAAATCTCTCAACGAAGTGCGTACCGATATCGAGAAGAGACTGGTCCAGGATGAAGCCCAGCAAATTCAGGAGCGCTGGATCGCCAGCCTTCGGCAGAAAGCTTACATCAAGACGTTCTAACGCATTCCACTCTTCGTCTTCCTCTTCTTTGTTGATCCAATCTCGTTCGTGCCGAGCGAACAAATTCGGTTACGATCACGAGCATGAGCACGAGAACGCCGAAGCGCATTGGAATCACGCTTGGTGATTGCGCCGGGATCGGACCGGAGATTGTCGAACTCGCTCTGAAATCGCGTCGAGTTCCCGATTCGATTGAATACGTGGTCCTCGGCCGCCAGCCAAATTGTAAGCCCGGCGAACCGACACCAGAAACCGCGCGCGCCGCCGCAGCTGCGCTCGAAGAAGCTGTGACTCTCGTCCGCCGCGGCGAGCTCGAGGCCATCGTGACCGGACCGGTTCACAAGGCCCGAATGTATGAAGTCGGATTTAGATTCCCGGGGCAAACGGAATTTTTCGCGGAGCGCTGCGGCGTCAAAGATTTCGCAATGTGTTTGACCGGCGGAAAACTCACCGTTGCGCTCGTCACTGCGCACGTTCCTCTGTGCAAAGTCCCGCGGGCACTCAAGCAATCGGAGATAGTGCGCATCGGCTTGTTGCTTGCTGAGTTTGTGCGCTCTCGAGGCAAAAACGAGCTCCGCATCGCCGTTGCCGGGCTCAATCCTCACGCCGGTGAATCTGGCAAACTCGGCGTCGAAGAAATTGAAATCATCGCGCCGGCCATTGAAGAGTTAAACTCGTCACCTGTCACCCGTCACTCGTCACCTGTTTTTGTCGGTCCGGTTTCTCCGGACACCGTTTTCCACCGAGCCATTGACGCCGAATTCGACGCGGTGCTTTGCATGTACCACGATCAAGGATTGATCCCATTGAAGCTGCATGCGTTCCACAGCGGTGTGAACGTAACGCTCGGGCTGCCGTTTCCTCGCACCAGTCCCGACCACGGCACTGCGTTTGAGATCGCCGGCAAAGGCATCGCGCGTCCCGACAGCATGATCGCCGCCATCAATCTCGCCGTAGAACTGGCGGAAACAAAAACGAAGACATGCAATCTGGAAGCCAGGAATCCAGGATGGCTAAACTCGAATCTTCTTTTCCTGTTTTCCTAGTTTCCTGATTTAATTTTTGTCTCCGTGAACATCGCCAAGTACGGTTCCGTTTTTAACATCGGGCTCCAGAACACGTTCGTGTACCGCTGGAATTATTTCCTGCGCGCGCTGTTCGGGCTGATACCACTCGCCGGCACCGTGTTTCTCTGGGCGGCCGTGTTCAAGGAGCGTGGCGGCGGACTGCACGGCTACGATTACGGCTCGATGATTTATTATTATTTGCTCACGATTCTGGTCAGCAACCTGGTCGTCCCAACAGAGGACGAATGGCAAATAGCCGCCGACATTCGGGAAGGCCAGATCAATTCGCTGCTCACGAAGCCGATGAGTTATCTCGCGTACCGCACCAGCATTTTTTTGAGTGGCCGTCTCGTTTACAGCTTCGTCACTCTGCCGCCAATCGCGGTGATCTTCATTTATTTCCGCGAGTACGTCGTGCTGCCAAACGATCCACTGGTGTACGTGTTAGCGGCGATCTCGACTGTGATGGCCGCGTTCATTCAATTCTTCATCACCTACAGTCTGGCGATGTTTGCGTTCTGGATTTTGGAAATCTCCACCATCGTGTTCATTGTGTATTCGTTCGAATATTTCCTCGGCGGTCAGATGTTTCCGATCGACATTATGCCGGCCGCCGTCCAGGCGGTGATGAAATGGCTGCCGTTTTATTACGAGCTGTTCTGTCCGGTGGCGATCTTTCTCGGCCGATTGAAGGGACCTGATCTTGTGCAAGCGCTGGCCATCCAAACTGGCTGGCTCCTCCTCACGTGGATGTGGGCGCGCTTCATGTGGCAGCGCGGGCTCGGACATTATCAGGCTGTTGGCGGTTAGGTAACGCACGCGTGCGTGCACCGGAAATCTAGCTAAAATCGCGCGACACATCTCATCATGGCGCGTCTTCACGAGTATCAAGGCAAAGCGATTCTCGCGGCGAATGGATTCAATATCCCGCACGGCCGGGCCGCATCGACTCCCGACGAAGCCGTCGCGGCTGCGAAGGAACTGGACAGTGAAGTTGTCGTTAAGATCCAAGCCTGGACTACAGGACGCGCAGGGATCGGCGGAGTCGCCTTCGCTAAAAAGCCCGAAGAGGTGCGCGCGCACGCTAAGCGAATGTTGGCGATGAAAGTGGGGCAGTTTCCTGTAGAAGCTGTCCTCGTCGAGGAAAAGGTCGATATCGACCGCGAGTTTTTTCTTTCGTTCGCAATCGATGACGGTGCCCGCGCCCCGATGATCATTTTCGCCGGTGGCGGCGGCACAGGAATCGAAGAGCGCGCCGCTGCAACGCGAAGAATTCCCTGCGATGTGAATCGCGGACCATTGGATTCAGCAGTCGATGAAGCCGTTGCGTCGTCCGGACTCTCGGCAAAGAATGCAAAGCAGCTGAACGAGTCGATCCGAAAATTGTTCAATGCGGCGCGGAGCGTCGAGGCGCGTTCGCTGGAGATTAATCCGCTAGTGCTGACCAAAAGCGGCGAGTTCGTCGCGGCCGATTGCCGCATCACGATTGATGATTACGCCGTTGGGCGGCATCCCGACCTCAAGATCGAAATTGCACGTGAGTTCGATCATCCGCCGACGGCTCTCGAGCGGGTCGCTTACGCCGTCGAACAAACCGATCATCGCGGCACATTCTATTTTGCGCAGTTGGCAACGGAGGCACTCAAAGAATCTAAGGGACTCGTCGGATTTCACGGCGCAGGCGGCGGCGGCTCGATGATGTCGATGGATGCGATCGTGAATGCCGGGTTTACGATCGCCAACTTCACAGATACGAGCGGCAACCCATCCGCATCAAAGGTGTATCGCGCGGCGCGAATCATTCTCGCCCAACCCGATCTGGTAGGTTATTTCGGTTCTGGCTCCGGCGTTGCGAGCCAGGAACAATTCTGGTCGGCGTACGGTTTGGCGAAGGCGTTTTGGGAACTCGATCTCGACATCCCCGCAGTGATTCGTCTCGGCGGCAACACCGAAGATCGAGCGGTGGAGATCTTGCATTGCATGTCGAAGCTCTTGCGTGCGCCGGTCGAAGGCTACCGCAAAACCGACACGCCCGCGTTCATCGCAGCGCGTTTTGCGGAACTCGTCGCTGAGGCCGACGGCGAAAAATGGAAACCGCGCACGCCGCGGATGCCAAAATTTGTCAAAGATCCGTCCGCCACAAAGCTCGCGGTAAAGAATGGCTGTGTCTGGATCGACACCGCGCGTTGGCCTGAGATCCGCACCGCAGTTGAAACACATTCAGGCGGACTCATCATCGATCACGACGGCGCGCCCGCAGCGGCATTACCCAATGAAGAGTTCGCTACCAAAGATTCCGAGCTGCTCGCCTGCGATGTCGAATGCCGTCTCGCTGGCATTGAAGGCTTCTACCTGGAGCTTGAAATTCCGGGATTAGATGAACTGATTGGAGGCGATCGTTAAATGGCGATTTTGATTGACGAGAAAAAGCTCGTGCTTGTGCAGGGAATCACGGGACGCGAAGGGCGAGCCCGCACGCGGTTAATGCGCGAGTACGGAACGAACGTGGTCGGAGGAGTCACGCCAGGCAAAGGCGGACAGAGCGTGCTTGGCGTGCCGGTATTCAACACGCCGCAGGAAGCGGCGAATTCGTTAGGCAATATCGATGTCTCGGTCGTTTTTGTGCCTGCGGCCGGTGTAAAAGACGCTGCGATCTCGGCGATTGAAGCAGGGATCAAACTCGCGGTGCTTGTGCCCGATCGCGTGCCGGTGTGGGACGCGATGGAAATCGCCGCGGCGGCGAAAGCGAATGACGCAATGTTTCTCGGACCGAACACACTGGGGGCGCTGAGTCCCGGCAAGGCGGTGGCGGGCATGATCGGCGGCCGCGCGGAAAGCGCGCGGCAATGGTTTAAGCCCGGTGTGCCGAAAGGCGTCGGCGTGATCAGTCGCTCAGGTGGGATGGCGTCGAGCACCGGCTATTATCTCGGGCAAGCAGGCGTGCGGATTTCAAGCATCGTGCACATTGGCGGCGACGCAGTAATTGGAATTCGTCTCCCTGATGCGGCGCTGATGTTCGAAGCCGATCCGCTGACCGAAGCCATCGTGATCTTCGGCGAAATCGGTTCGTCGCAGGAGGAGGAATTGTCGCAGCTGATCGCCGATCGAAAAATCACCAAGCCGGTGATCGCTTACATTGGTGGCAAAGCGGCGCGCGAAGGCACCCGCTTCAGTCATGCGGGCGCCATTATCGAAGGCGGTCGCGGAACGCACGCTGGTAAAGTGAAAGCGCTGCGCGAAGCGGACGCCACCGTGGTGGATGCATTTGGTGATTTGCCCGGTGCGGTCGTGGAAATCCTGCAGCAAATCAAAGGACAAAGTCTCATGAGTGAAGCCGAAAAAAAAGCCGTGTGGCACAGCGCCATCACGCGAATCGAGCCTAACAAAGTGGCGGTGCGCGGCTACGACATCGCGGAACTGATGGGACGCGTGTCCTTTGGCGCAGCGGTCTATTTAATCTTGACCGGAGAATTGCCACCGCCGGCCGTGGCGCGTTTGATGGACGCAATTTTAGTCTCGTCGATTGATCACGGTGCGACGCCTCCTAGTGCATTGAGTGCGCGCAGCGTTGCTTCTACTGGCGCGACATTGAGCGCGTCGGTCGCCGCCGGTGTCATATCGATCAATCGCCACCACGGCGGGGCAATTGAAGATTGCGCGCGTCAATTGAAAACAATCGCCGATCGCGCGGCGCACGACTCCATTTCCTTAGAGGAGGCAGCGACCCGTACGCTTCGGACCATGAGCGAAGCAGGTGAACGCATGTCGGGATTTGGTCATCGCGTGCACACCAAAGATCCGCGCACCGCGCGTTTGTTCGAACTTGCGCGCGAGGCTGGCGTGGACGGCGTGCACATGCAGGCGGCGCGCGCGGTTGAGAAAGCATTTGCCGACGCGAAAAAATCGCTCCCCATCAATGTGGACGGCGCGATCGGCGCCATTCTCGCCGACTTGGGAATGAATCCCGCGACGTTCAACGGAATATTCATGGTCGCGCGCACACCCGGACTTATCGCGCACGTAATCGAAGAACAAAGTCGCGAGAAACCGATGCGCCGTATCGATCCTGTCAATCACGGCTACGACGGGCCAGCGGCCAGAAGTCTTTCCGGCCAGTCATCATCGCAGAACCAATCTCATAGCCATTGAGTGCGCAGGCGCGCGTCCCTGAATTGGCGCTTACCACGCGCAAAATACAAATGAGAACTGTTTTCACTAATTCTCTCAGCGTGGCGACGTTGGGCGCGATGGCGGCGTCGGGCGCGGCCTCGGTGCCGGGGTAGGTCTCGGCGCCACAACCGGCGTCGCCGTTGGAGTTGCCGTAGCCGCAGCTGTGGCCGTCGCCGTCGGTGTAGGCGTAAATGTAGCCGTAGCTGTTGCCGTTGCGGTAGGTGTCGGAGTTGGAGTAAACGTAGGTGTAGGTGTGGCTGTTACCGTAGCCGTCGGAGTAGCTGTGGCTGTTGGTGTTGGTGTCGCTGTTGGAGTAGAGGTTGGAGTTGCCGTTGGCGTGACTGTTGGAGTCGGCGTAGATGTTGCCGGGCATTCAGTAATCTTGACCGAGTCGAGGCGCCAGCCCGCGTAGGAGACGCTGTTGTCGCTACTCATGCGCCACCGGAGCACGATGTTTTGACCGGCCGCAGTCGCAGGCAGCTTCGCCGTCGTGGTAATGAATCCGCCGGAGTAGCCGCTCCAGGCATGGCGACCACCAATTGGGCTTTCGAAGCTGTTGCTGATGGAGTGTGTGTAACCATTAAGCGTGAAACTGCCGCCCGCATCGAGGATGTTTTGGAATCCCCCGCCGCCGACGCTAATTTCCAGCACGCCCCCGTCAAAACCGCTTTCAAGGTCGAAGTTGTGGCGAAAGGTTAACTGGGCAGAGTCGCTCTGGATGGGAATGCTCGGCGAGTCGAGCCGCTTGTCGCTGATCGCATCAGGATCATTAACAAACCCGGCATTCGGGGACGAGTCGAAAGGTGGGAATGGATCTCCGTCATTTGAAGTAACAAACAATATGCCATCTGGATCGATCGCATTAGTTGCCGTCCACCCAGCCGGTAGCGTGGGTGGTGTGACCCCATCGAAGTTCTCGCTGAACACTGTGGTCGGTTTGGTGCACCGTGCCTCTTGAATGCACGCATCGAGTGCTTCTACGCTGGACGAAGTCATCCTCCCCGCCGAACACATAAATCTTGTTGGTAGGCGGGTAATAAACGGCAGACGCCATAATCGCCGCCTGAGGCATTGACGTCATCGCGGTCCAACTGTCGCCAACTGGATCGTAGCGGTTAAAGACATCCAAGGTGCCGCCGGCGCCGAAAGAGTAACCGCCTGCTTCATAAACGTAAGTGCCATCGGACGCGCCCGCCGGACCATAGACGTCCACCGGCATGGACGCGACGAATTGCCACGGGGGCGGACAGGGAGGCGGGGTCGGCGTGGGTGTTGGATTCGGTGTAGGGGTGGGAGTCGGACTCGCATTGAGCCACGCCAGATTGAGAATCAATTGGAATGTGTCGCGCACGTCGCTCCGTGGACGGTTTCCCGTTACCATGACGCGATTTCCATCGCTGCTGACCTGATCGGCGCTCCAGTAGTCTGGGTTTGCCCCACCTATGAGGTCATTGACGAGAACTAAGCCAGACTCGGCTGTCCATACGAAGCCGACATCGGGCGGGTCGCCTGGTCCTCGGGAGGCTGCTGTGAGCGCTCCGACAGCCACATGTCCATTGGCAGAAACAGCGTTGACCGTGCTTAAATAGTAGAAATCCTCGTTGCCGTTCTCGGGTAGGATCGTGAACCCATCGCTAACGGTCCGCACAAACGGTGACTGATTGCATGCGGGATCGTCCGACGAAATGCAACCAGTCTGCTGGGCCACCCAGCCACCGGCTGCTGTACCCGAGGCGTCTATTGAGGTCAACCCGACGACGCCAAAAGGGGGCGGCGGTTCGAGAATCTCGGGATTACCAGCGGCATCCCACCGTACCAGGTGTATGTGCCCATCGCTGGTGGTTGCAGTCCCAAAAACAATTCCATTATCGGCAACGAAGACCGCTACGCTGGACTGTGGCTGAAGGTCGCCAGTGGAAAGCTGTTGCTCGGTGCCATTCACCCATTTCGTCGCTTGCATTTGGGTAGAGGACGGACCAGCGGCGCCGACGAGAATTGAGCCGTCGCTGCTCATCGCGTGCTGGTTTGCCGGAGAAATTTGTTCGAACACACTTCCAACTTCCGACCAAATCTGAGCGGTTGGGAGGGTCTGCAATACGCCATCGAGCCAAATAGCCGCTTGGGCTGGCGGAGCACGGAAGCCCCCGCCCAAGGTACCCGCCACTAGCCGTCCGTCGTTTGAGATGGCGACTGCGCTCCCGCCTCCTGAATCCGGTGGCAACGGAAGGTATTTGAGTCCGAAGTCGCGCTCCCCAAGCCAAGCTCCGGCCATCCGCGCGTCCAGGAATAGTACGCTGCCAACGACCTTGCTCCCATCCGGGGTGATCTGGTGTGGGAAACAAGCAATCCGCTGGGCCGTGAGGTCGTGCGGTTGCTCAAAGAGCGTGCCTGTTCCGTCCTGCGACCATAAAAAGCAGGCGCGTGTGTCGTTCCAGATTGTGCCGTCGCGGCTCACGTAGCGCGTCGAGCCTGCCGCAAAGCCCCGGTCGAGATCGGCGATACTCACACCGGGCTGATATGCTCTGTCCGGTCCCCTGATAGGCGTAATGCTCACGACCACGGGGCCCGGGCCACCAAGAGGCGCGGCGCGGAATGCGTTCGAAGATTTGCCAAAGCCACGTCCGGTGCTAGTGGACGGATTCGCCGCGGCGAAGAGCGCCAGGACAACACCGGCTAACGCGACAATCAGAGCGATTAAAACGCGCAGATTAAAAAAGGCGGATTGAGAGGTGGATTTCCTTTTCATATAGGTTTTTGCTCTGATTAGTACTGGGAAGTCGATAACCTCGCGTCCTTGAATGGATCTTTTTTCCGATAATATGCGGTTGGGAATTGGACCGCAATCCCAACAGCTACCTCTACGGCAACTGCAACAGCGACTGCGACCCCGACGGCTACGGCAACTGCGACGCCAACACGAGTCCCACTCCAAGAGTCCCGCCCCTGTCCGGCGGCAAACAGTCTTCGTCACGCTCTAAATCCGGACGGCACTCAGCATAATCCGTAATCAGATTAAAAAATTCCAAAAGAAGTGTTGACACGCTCCCAGCATCACACCTAGAATTTCGACTACTTCTCGGGTCCACAACTTCAAGGGAAACAACTCCACTTCATTCATGAAAAAAAAATCCACTTCAAAATCTGCCTTCTTTAATCTTCGTATTCTAATTGCCTCAGTTTTTTGCGTCGTCGGCATCTTTGTCGCGATGCTGAGCATGGGCGCGTTTTCGAGCGCGTTCGCCCAGAGACAAGGGCCAAAAAACAACCAGGATGCCCCCGGCACGCAGACACCGGACGTGGTGAGGATGGTTGGTCCTGTTCGTTTAGACAGGGATTTGCGAGACCTTCCCTGGGTCGCACCAAAAGCCGAGCATGACGAGCAACCCCTGTATCGACATCCGCGTCCCAAACAGCCGCCACAAACTTCGTCAGAGTCCGCAACCGCCGGTCTGCCACAGGTTCAGTCGTTGCTTCAAAACATTTGGCGACCGACACCCACAATGCCAGGACCGCTGCTTACCTTTGAGGGACATAACAATACCTGCAGTTGCGTGCCGCCCGACAGTGACGGCGATGTCGGCCCGAACCATTACGTCGAAGCGGTCAATGAATCGATCAAGATCTTTGACAAGAACGGTGTCACTTTGTCGGGGCCGACTAGCTACAATTCATTCTTTTCAGGCTTGACTGGCACTCCTTGCACTAACGCTAATGATGGTGACCCGTTTGTCCTCTACGATCCGATCGCTGATCGCTGGCTCATAAGCGACTTCGCTTTTCCTTCGTTTCCAGGGAGTTCATTCTGGCAGTGCATTGGTGTATCTCAGACTCCCAATCCCGTCAGCGGCGGGTGGTTTCTCTATGCGATACAAGTGGATCCGGCAAATCCAACATTCCTTGGCGACTATCCGAAATTCGCGATGTGGAATGCTGGCGGGAGCCCAGCTCAAAATGCCTATTTCTTTACGGTGAACTTGTTTAGCGGTCCCACCACGTTTAACGGCGTGCGCGTGTTTGCGCTTGACCGCGCAAGCATGCTCACCGGCGGACCCGCTAATGCGATAGGCTTTACCCTCAGCGCGGCGGATGTTGGACTTTCCTATAGCTTCCTCGCTGCTAACCAGCGCAATGGCGATCCGCCGCCTGCGGGAAGAAACGGAATGGTGCTGGCTATCAATAGCTCCGCAAACGCCGGCGACACCGAGACCCAGATGCACGCCCGGTTCTTTCATGTGGATTTTGTCACACCGGCGAATTCAACATTTGGCGTCGGCCCAACCCACCAGCCGAACGCCGAGATCACGGTCAGCGCCTTCAAAAACGCTGCCGGTTCGGGCTTCAACACAGTCATTGTGCCACAGCAGGGTACAACGCAAAAGCTGGACACCGTCGGTGATAGAATGAAGACGCCGGTTGTTTACCAGAACCGCGCTGGTGTGGAATCGTTATGGGCTACTCATGAGAATCTCCTCAACTGGCCGAACGGACCGGTCGCTGTTCGCTGGTATCAGTTGAATGTTACCGGCGGCGTTTTCCCTGCCACACCTGCACAACAGCAGGATTGGACCAATGGTAGCGACGGTCTGTGGCGTTGGATGCCCAGCATCGCTCTCGATCAAAATGGAAACACTGTGATAGGTTATTCAACCTCGGGTCCTTCGGCATTCCCGAGCGCTCGTTATGCCGGACGTCTTGTGGCCGATCCGCCGAATGACCTCGGCCACGGGGAAGGTGTAATGTTCGCCGGCACAGCCAGTCAGACTAGTGCCAGCCGCTGGGGCGACTATAGCATGACCACTGCCGATCCCGCCAATAACACCGACTTTTGGCACGTGAACGAATACGCAACTGGGGGCGCCGCCTGGCACACCCGCATTGGAAAGTTCAATTTCGTGGGCGGTGGTGGCTCTCCAACGCCTACTCCAACTTCATCTCCAACCGCCACACCGACGGCAACTCCGAGTAGCTGTACTTGGTCAGCCGGTCCGGACATGCCTACCCCCTTAGTTAGAGCGGTTGGCGTTTATTTCCCGGCGAATGGCAACTTTTACACCGTGGGCGGTCGCACCGCGGACACGGCAGGGTCTGACTTCCAGCACGTGCTTCAATACTCGCCTGGTTCCAACAGCTGGACGCAAAAGGCTGTGACGTTGCCGGATAACCAAATGAACAACATGGCTTGCGGCGTGTTAACCGTATCGGGGACACCTCAGATCTATTGCGTGGGAGGTTCCGCTGCCGGGCAGACCACAGCCACAGCGCGCGTATTCTCCTACAACCCGGTGACCGACACGGCGACTACCTTGACCGGAGACAATTGGCCGGGCGCCATGGGAACGATTCTACCGGGTGGGTTTGCGGTGGCGAACAACAAGTTCTACATCCTGGGCGGGTTCAATATCAACGTGGCGTCCACCAACCAGATCTGGGAGTTTGATCCCACGGCTGCTGTAGGCGCCAAGTGGACACAAAGGACAAACACGCCAGTCGGGATCATGTACGCGCCCACGTGCACGATCAACGGCATCATTTATGTGGGAGGAGCATCAGATTACCAGGGTGGCACGGTGGTGGATACTACCAACTCCTTCAGCTTCAATCCCACGACTAACAGCATCGGCACGATTGCGGCGATACCGCGAGCAACCGGTGAGACGCGTGGGCTGAACTTCAATGGTCTTATGTATGTCATGGGCGGCGGCAGAGTCGCACCGAACCCCTCTAACGAGGTGGACGTCTATAATCCGGGTACTAACACTTGGGGAACGGCCCCGTCGTTTGTGACACCGCGGCGCAACTTCCCGACCGATACCAACGGCACAGACCACATCTGGCTCTCAGGCGGGTATGCCAGCGACGGTATTACACCGTTGTCCTCGATGGAAATCTTCACCTGTCCGCAGGCAAGCCCCACGCCAACCGCGACAGCTACGGCTACCGCAACAGCTACCGCAACAGCAACCGCAACACCGACTGCAACAGCAACCGTAAGCGGAAGTGCGACGCCAACAGCGACTGCGACTGCGACGGCTACCGCCACTGCGGCGCCAAGGTCCACGCCGACGCCAAGGCCACGTCCGACACCGCCGCCTCGGCCGTAAGGTCTGCTTTAGCTCACGTTTCTTCGGGGACTCGCGATCAACTCGCGAGTCCCCGTAACGTGTACTTCTCTTTTACACGCAGTGCCCCCGGCTCATCGAGGATATGCTGGCGGCGAACGGACTTTGTTGCGGCTGCAAATAACCAGGCAAACATCCCTCGCCATCGCAGCGATGAATCTCAGCGACGAGATGATGATGTTGGCCCAGGCCTGGGTTTCGGAATGTCTCTGGCTGTTGTCGATCACGCCGCCACCAGCAGTTCCAGCAAAGGCATACCTTCCGGAATCGATCGCCAACGCCCAAACATTTCCACCCGGAGGAATGACTCCGCCGCTAATGTTGATTCAACTGTCGCCGTCGTTGGTTGATCGAAAAACAATACCACGCGCACCCGGAAAGATGTAATCGGCGGAGTTGATTGCTACGGCGTTCACATTGTACGCCGTAAAACTGCCATTTTGTTCCGTCCAAGTTGTCACCGTGATCGGTTGGTCGAAACATACCTACACCGTCACCCATCTGAGAATAGGGTCCGGCAACGACGCGCGCGTCGGTCGACTTAATCGCCAGGGCAACAACGTGCAGTAGATGTTAGACCTGTGTGAGCCAGAGTCCAGCTGTCTCAGTTGTCAGTCGAACGGTAACGCCGTCGCCGCAACCGGTAGTTCGGCAAAGACGTCGCTATCCGGATTGGTTGCCAGTGACGAGAGCGTTCCGCATCCTGCTGTTCCGGCAAAGATAGTTCCGACCGGATTGATCGCGAGAGACCAAATGTTGCCGCAGTCCAAAGCGTTGTTTACCGGCGTCCAGCTGTCTCCATTGTCTGTCGATCGGAAAACGACGCCGCCAAGATATGTCCCTGCAAAAATGTGGCCACTCGATTGGTCGCCAAGGCGCGAACATCGGGTTGGATCATGTCGTGATTAATTTCCACCCAACTATCTCCATAATCAGTCGAGCGGTAGACGCCGCCAGTTCCGCCGACAAAGTCAGCTCCTACGAAAATGTAACCATTCGTATTGAAAGCTAGAGCGCTTTCATAAAGCGCAAGCAGGCCACTATTAATCTGCTGCCAATTCTGCCCGCTGTCGGGCGAGCGAAACATGCCGCGCCCGTAAGTACCGGCGAAAATGAAATCGGCCGCATTGATGTTTGCGGAGTGAATCCGTGGAATCGGTCCTTGCGCTGCAATAGTTCGAACCTCGGTCGCAATTAGCCCGTTGTTCTTTTCGTTCCAACTGTCTCCATCGTCAGTTGATCGGAAAACGCCGTTACCAAAATAAGTTCCCGCTAAGACGTCGCCACTCGCGTTTGTCGCAAACGAAAGCACGAACAGAGCTGTTAACCCATTATTCACTTGAATCCAGTGGTCGCCGTTATCGCTTGAACGAAATACGCCATCTCCATAGCTGCCGGCAAAAAGATAGCCGTTAACAGTAGCTATCAGCGCGTTGATACCGTTCCCCGTAGTCAGGCCATTGTTGACCGGCTGCCACGTGTCGCCATTGTCAGTCGAGCGAAGTACACCGACCGGGCCACCCAGAGGATCGCCGCCAGCGAAAATGTAGCCGCTCGCGTTGATGGTAAGGGACAGAAACGTAGCATTCGGGACGCCAGTGTTGAGTTGGGCCCAACTATCTCCGTTATCAGTCGAACGGAATGCACCGCCGCCAAAAGTTGCAGCGACGTGGCTATAACAGTCAGTGGCAAAAAGCCCGTAACCGTCGGCTTCTGCCGAGGCCGAGGAGCGCGAAGGGAGAAGCCGATCCAACGCTTCTAAAGCAGGCGGGGAACTCGCGAGTTTTTCCTTTCGCGAGTTCCCGCCTTAAGTCCAAACAACGTACGAACTATGGGCGAGGTGGTGGTGTCGGACGTGGACGCGGCGTCGGTGTAGACCTCACTGGCGTCGGCGTTGGCGTCGGCGTGGGACTGCCACACCCTGTGGGTATGTAGTTCACACGCAGGCCTGGTGTCAGCGTGGCTGCATTGCAAGAGAACGACGTGAACGTATTCAGATCTTTCTGGATGCCGCTGACTGCCGTCAGGCCGTTGTCGCCGGTCGCCCCGTAGATCACCGACAGCGTATTCGAGCCTTCGGTCAATAATACCTCGAACTCCGCTTGCGCGGGACCCGGCGGGCTGTTGAAGTAGTTGGCCTTCCACCTGATGATGAACTGCCGGTTGGGCGCAGTTCCCAGCGTCTGGGTGAAGATACCGCAGCCTGGGCAGGGACCCACACTTGTATCGGTAACCAGATCGGCATAGTTAGGGAAGAGGGTATTCAGGAACGGATCCTGTCCACTCCCCGGATCCACAGGCACGCACCCTGACCAGTAGAACAGTTTGTTGTAAGGCCCGGTGAAGTGTATGTCGCCGTCCGACCCGAGAGACGCCACTGAAGTCGAAGTGCCGTATACGCTTACCGGGAAGGGTAGAGTGATGTCCGTTGTGCAATCGTCGCAGTGGTTGCCGATATCGGTGCCTCCGGCGGTTATGGTGCCAGTGGCAGTAGCTGTCGTATAGGTCACCTGGCAAGTGGGGGTTGGCGTTGCCGAAGGTGTTGCTGTCGGTGTTGTGGTTGCCGTCGCCGTAGCAGTAGGTGTAGCACTTGGCGATGCGGTTGGCGTTGGCGTCGGACTCCCACTGCCGGCCAGAGGATAGACGTACGCGCCACGACTTCGCGTCCACACTGAAAGCGTGGTCGAGCCACGATCAACTTGCATGTCCCATACCATCGCATGCGGAATACCGTTTTCGAAGCGCTGCCATGTGGGAGAGGCAACGCTTATGTCATCGGTGTAGTAAACACCCCAGTCGGTCCCGGCAAAAACCTGCTGCGCGTTATTCGGGTTAACAATAATCGAATCAACCGGAATGTCCGGCAGGTTGCCGGTCTTGTCTAGCCATGTGTAGGAGGCGCAGTTAGCAGTGCAAGTAACCTGAAAGACGTGGCCATGGGTTGAAGGCGTGTTAGGATTGAACCCGCCTACTCCTATATAGCCCACAGGCAAATTTGCAGTCCCCACCGTAGGATCGAGAGCAACGCCTTGCACAGGGCGCAGAGGCACAATCCCCTGGTTTCCCGCAGAAGTGCAATCACCGGTCAGGCAAACCCAGTTGGCCTGTGATGCCGTGCCGGTGCCAAGATTAAACCCGATCCAAACGTTGGCATCGTTCGTACCCAGCATTGCGACGGTCGAATACTTCGGCGAGTACTTGACCTGGTTAATATAGGAACGGTTTCCTAAAGTCTGCTTGGTCATGTTTTGCGTAGTCGGCGTGTTCGTTATGTACCAGCTGGCCGAATTCATTGTGGCGTCTCCACCTGCGATCGTCTCATACACCCTGTACGATGCTGTAATGAGGTGGCCGCAACCGCCCGGAACGCCGGCGGGCGGGCAATCGTCGCCGCCCGGGACGCCGCCGTGAAAAAGATCGTATGGCATGACGAACGATCGCGTATCGCCCAACCAGGGACCCGTCACGCCGCCCCAGGGAGCTCCTCCATTTGTGCAATTACTCACACAACGAGACATGCCACCACTGTTGTTGCCCTGGAAAAAGCGAAGGCTTGAACCTGTCCCAACGGGATCAATCCGCGAATAGAAGCCGTCTCCGCCAATGCCTGTCTGCCATTGCACTGGCCCGGTTGGTGTGCCGACAAACGTAACCGAGCTGGAGGCATTGTCCTGCGATCCGCCGCTTGCCTGCGGAGAAGCAGCATTAGCAAAATTGCCGCTGATATCGCCGGAATAAAACTCGATTGTGTTCATACCAGTGATCATGTGAAACCAAGTCGGATCGGTTGTCTGGTCCACAATGTCGGCATTCGTTGTGCCGTTGAGGGCGCCATCGTGCCCAGATGTCAAAATACTGGAGGAGCCAGGCACGAACGCGAGTGCATGTTGGTCCACGTGCACGGGATGTGGACTCGCGCCGGAATAACCGCAGGTGATATCGTTCCAGACAGTTCCGGCGCGTGTTGCAAACCAGACCTCGAACGTATCGACGAATACACGATCCGGATTGTTCGGATCGACCGCGATTCCCTGGTCGTACCAGTTTTGTGGATAGTCGCCCTGGCCGTTGCTACAGTTTCTCAGCGAGCCGCCTTGCGAGCCCTCCATATAACTCCACGTACCACCGCCGTCTGTAGAAGCCCAGGCGCCGAGCTGGCAGCCGTTGGTGTTGCCACAACCCGAGTTGTTATTCCAAAGAATGGATTGCGCCTGAGCATAAATGTAATTGGGGTTACTCGGCGCCACTGCGATGTCGATGCGTCCAAGCTGGTTACTGCCACTACCACCTGGACAGGTTCCGGTCCCACCGCTTATAGGATAGTCGCAAGGGGTTCCGTTACCGGCGTTCATCGGCGCACCCGTCGTATATGGGCTGCCGGTGACTTGATTGCCGAATATGAAACCATTCGCGTTGCTGGCAATTGAGGTAAAGCTTGGGCAGCCGCTCGTTCCCATCGTGGCGCTGTAGAGGCCGTTTGCGCCATTCTTACCGAGATCATACTGCACCGTCGTCGGGAACCCGCGGGTGCCGATGGCGGCAATAATCCGGGTAGTCCCTCCACCCATGTTGCTCAGCTCCAAACCGGTAACGTCTTGGCGTTGCGTGCTGAAGGCGTTGGTAAAACACGGGCCGGTCCAGTTCGTGCCACCATCATATGAAAAGAAAACGCCCTGTTTTGTTCCGGCTACGACTTTGTTACTGTTGTTCGGATCCACGCGGACCTTTCCAACCGCGTTGTATTGTGGATATTGCCCGGGAGGTTGCGCGTAAATCATTCCGAAAACATTTTCACCGAGCACGGTCCATGTCGCCCCGGCATCCGTTGATTTGAGAATGCCCTGGCTGCCCATTGAGAACGATCCGAAATTGAGGTCGCCAGTGCCCGCATAGACTGTGTTGTGGTTGCTGGGATCAATGGCGAGGGTATCGATAGAAATGGTTGAAATCAGCGGGTCATCGGTAACTGCCGTCCACGTTGTCATGTCGCTGCAGCAATTGGTCGTCTTCCACACGCCGCCGCCAACCGACGCGGAATACGCTACAATGCTGCCGTTGACGGTCGTCGTCGGATCGACTGCGATCGCATTGACTCGCCCTTCAGTCGTCGTGTAATCGAAACAACCCGTACACCCGGTCATGCGCAGTGGTTGCGGTCCGAGTGCGGTAAAATTGGTCGTGCTCAGCGCGTTTGGATTGGCGCGATTAAGCTTCAAATGTTGCCCCGCTGGGACGCCGGTCGTCATCCGGTCATGTTGAGCCGCAGCAGCTCGTACCCACGCAGGATCGAACCGGCCGGTAGGAAAGGTCAAACGGTCGTGCCAGTATTGCTCCAACTGTTCCAGACCAGCAGCTTCGCTCTGTCCTTTGGCGCCCGGTACAGGCATATAGCGTTCGGGCTCAGAAGCACGTGGAACAGCGGCGTCTTTGCCGGCGAATATGGCAAGCGCTATCCCGGACAACCCCAGAGTCAGTCCGAGCACTTTACGAAAATTAATGAACCCTCCTTCGTGGAGCCGCCTTCGTCCTGCAATCGCGGGACTACGGCGAGTGAAGAGGCTATGATGGGCATCTGTGGAGCGAGTGGAGGACTTCTTTTTCATATTGGAATTTGGTTTTGGTGAAGGGCATTCTCGAGGAGTCGAGACGCTGTCGGCCTCGCTTTGCGCGGGGTGGCTGCTTTGGATTCAGGAGACCTCAAGATGCAGGAAATGCCGTTCTAGCTGTTCGGCCGAATTTGGTCAAGCTTTTTCGATGCTGAAAAGTAAAATATCCGCTGCGATGGTGCTTGGAGAGGCAGCTCCGCCCCGCTGCTTAATGCGTCTCGCCATCTAAACTTACCCAAATCTCGATAGCGGTACGCGGACCCAGCGCACTCCGAAAGCAATTCCCGCACACGGCGGGCAGGCGGTGCGAGATCGACGGCCTATTCCGGTTCGCCGGGCAGTTAACGGACCAGGTGTCCGTGCACCCAAGGAGAACGAGCCGTGCGTTATCCGCTCACGCGCGGCACTGGCTGTGGTGAAAAGCTGTAGGGGAAGCTGTTCGCTTCCCCTACAGGCTAATCATTAATCATCTTTTCACTTCCGCTACGACCTACGGGCGAGGCGCTGGTGTTGGCCGTGGCCGCGGTGTAGGTGTTTCACGCGGTGGTGCCACAGTTGCTGTCGCCGTAGGGGTTGCCGTAGCCGTGGCGGTAGCTGTCGGCGTGTGAGTTGCCGTCGCTGTCGCGGTCGGCGTGAATGTGGCAGTTGCTGTCGCAGTCGGGGTCGGCGTGGGACTGCCACAGGTTGCGGGTATGTAGTTCACGCGCAAGCCTGGTACCAGCGTCGCTTCATTGCAAGAGAACGACGTGAACACATTCAGATCTTGCTGGATGCCGCTGACTGCCGTCAGGCCGTTGTCGCCGGTCACCCCGTAGATCACCGACAGCGTACCTGAGCCTTCGGTCAATAGTACCTCGACCTCCGCTTGCGCGGGACCCGGGGGGCTGTTGAAGTAGTTGGCCTTCCATCTGATGATGAACTGCCGGTTGGGCGCAGTTCCCAGAGTCTGGGTGAAGATACCGCAGCCTGGGCAGGGACCCACACTTGTATCGGTAACCAGATCGGCATAGTTAGGGAACAAGGTATCCAGGAACGGATCCTGTCCAGTCCCCGGGTCCACCGGCACGCACCCCATCCACCAGAACAGTTTGTTGTAGGGCCCGGTGAAGTGTAAGTCGCCGTCCGACCCGACAGATGCCACTGAAGTCGGCGCATGGCCGTATACGCTTACCGGGAAGGGTAGAGCGATGTCCGTGGTGCAGTCGTCGCAGTGGTTGCCGATATCGGTGCCTCCGGCGGTTATGGTGCCAGTGGTAGTAGCTGTCGTATAACCCACCGAGCAAGTGGCAGTAGGTGTCGGGCTTGGCGTACCCGGAGTAGGCGTCGGTGTTCCTCCTCCGCAGGGGACAACGCCACAGGGAATGAGCGAAACCTGCACTGCGTCGTAGTAGGTCGTGCTGTCCACCCCTCCCTGCACCATCGCCTTGCCGCCTGCCAAGCCGCCTGACGGTGCTGCCGCCTTGGTTACAACTGGGTTGCCGTAGCCCCAAGTGTTGGCGGCGATGTCATAGATTTCCACCGATACCGCCAGCGGCACCCCGGTGAAGAACGTCGCGTCGCCACCCATCACGGCGTAAAGCGCGGTCTTATCCGGAGAGGTCATAAGCTCCTCGCTGGTGCGTGCTGTTTGAAGCGGTGCCATCGTTGCCCAAGTGTTCGCCGCGAAATTATAGCGATAAAGGGTGTTAACCGTGACCGTGGTGATACCACCTGCGTAATAGGCATACTGGCAGTCCGCCGTTGCCCGACCATAAGTGATCGCAACAGGCATTGCCGCGCCGGGAGACCAGGTGTTGGTAGCGATATCGTAGATGGTGACCGTGCTCTGCGGACCAGGGTTGCCACCGAAATTGTAAATCTTGTTATTGAAAGCCACGTTAGCACCAGTCTGTGCTGCCGGCAGAGGGGCGCCGGTGGTCCACATATTGGTAGCGATATCGTAGATGGCGTTCTCGGTAATATGCGCGCCGTTAAAGCCGCCGGGGACGTATATCTTGCCATTCCAATAGGCGCCTTGAATATTCTGCTTGGCAGTCGGCATGTTGGCGAGTTGCGTCCAGGTTTGCGTCGCCGGAGTCCAACGCCAGAGGTCGTTGTAGTAACCGCCACTAGAATTACCGCCGCCGTACACGTAGACATTTGTTCCATCGGTGCATCCACCGGCACGATAGCGAGCCGGCGGACCAAGCGTGGCGGTGCTCCAGGGCCCTGGAGCGCAGGTAGTACCACCGGGAACCATCGGCGCTAGCAGATTCTTCATCACGGCAGCGCCGGTAGCGTCGATACCACCGCGCGCGAGCGTGCCTGCCTCGTGCGTACGAACGCTCGGGAGCTGCCCTTGGACGGCTCCAGAAGGTTGGGCATAATCTGGGTTGGCCGGAACGCGATGCTTGGCACCGTCTCGTGCCAGCGCGAATGGAATGGCGCAGACAGCCAGGAGCAATAGCAGATAAAACGCGCCTCGGATGAGATGCGCTTTGATCGTGGGATTAATTTGTTTTTTCATTTTGGTCTCTAGTTTAAATGTTTCTTAAGCCGTTTTTGGCTGTGGAACTCCCCATCCTTTTACAGAAAACCATTAAGAAATGTCAATACAATGTTTTGCAAATTTCTGGATTTTTCGGAGGTCTGAACAGAGGGATCCGTTTTACGTCGAGGCTGCGGCGCGACAATTTGCACGGATGACGTGGACTGCTCTGGGAAGCGCACTGCTCTGCGCTCCCTGTAGAGCGCGCGAGCGAAAACTATCCGCCGAAGTGAATCGCGCGTTCAGTACTGGTGTTTTTGGATTCCACCAATCCTGGGGCGACAGCCAAGCTTGTCGTGAATTGCGCCCTTGGCGCTAACCGCCAGGGCACCGCGACGTCGATGCTACCCGAATCGCGCTGAGAACAGCGCACACTAAAGCGTTTATAGTTTCGATCGTCGCGTTGCGGCGGACCGATTCACCTCGGCGCTGGAAACTCGCGAGGTTTATTCCTCGCGAGTTCCCCTCAACTCACGGACACGTCGTATGGCACCCAGAGCCGTCCAGCCAGGACATCCCGCCTGAGGTTAGACACTCAACGCAAGTAAGCGTGTCGGTCTTGGGAAACCCGGTACAGTTAGAATTACCAAAGCAATTGCTCACATGCGGCGGCGGCGTCGGCCGTGGCCGTGGCGTCGGTGTAGGCCGCGGGGGTACGGTCGCAGTTGCTGTAGCAGTCGCTGTTGCTGTCGCAGTTGGGGTAGCTGTCGGCGTATGCGTAGCGGTTGCTGTCGCCGTTGGCGTAGCTGTCGGCGTATGCGTAGCCGTTGCCGTGGCAGTTGGCGTAGCTGTCGGCGTATGCGTAGCGGTCGCTGTCGCCGTTGGCGTAGCTGTCGGCGTATGCGTAGCCGTTGCCGTGGCAGTTGGACTTGCCGTAGGCGTTGGACTGGCACAGCCGCCGCCGGTGACATTGACCTCCACCGATGTCGTCGTGCTGCTGCCGGTATAGCCGCCTACTGCTACCGCTGTGTTACCCACATGCGTCCCCGCAGGGAACGAGCGCTGCTGGTTGAGGCTCGGCCCGGTCGTCCAGCTGTCGGTACCTGGGTCATACACCTGCAGGGCGTTGGTCGTATCCGGATTGAACAGCCGCTTGAACCATGCTCTTACTCCCTTGTTCCCCGCTGTAGGCATTGTGCCCGGGCCGGTGAAGGGATTGCCACCGCCAAATATCCACAGCTTGCCCGCGATTACCGCTGAGCCCGGCACGTTGTCGGCACTGGGCATGTTGGCCCGCGCCGTCCAGGTGTCGGCCGCAATGTTGTAGTCCCACGTCGTGGCGATCACGGTGTTGTTGGCATCGCGTCCTCCCGCCACATACAGGTGACCATTGGCCACCCCAGAGCCCGCGCCGCCGAAGCCCACTGCCGCCGGTATGGGAGTCTTAGTGGTGAAGCTGTTAGCCACCGGGTCGTACTCCCATGTCTGCAGAAACGCCGGGGTGATGTTTCCGGTCGAATATCCACCTACCAGGTAGATCTTCCCGTTGAAATAGCCCGATGCCATGAAGGCGCGCACATCAGGCATGTTCGCTCCAGTACTCCAAGTGTTGGTGGCGATGTTGTAGATGCGCGTGGTATTGACCACCGTGGCGGTGGTGGGATCGTCGCCACCGAATACGAAGAGCTTGTTCACGTTGGGCGCATACACAGCTGAGGCCTCGGCGTTGAACAGATCTGGCACAGGAGCCAGGGGCGTCCAGGTGTTGGTCGCCGGGTTAAACTTCCCAAACTGGTTGATGGTGCCAGAAGCCGAGAAGGAGTAGCCGCCTCCCTCATACGCAAACGTCCCATCGCTGTCCATGAACCCGCCGTAATGATCAATGGCTACCGGCGCTGCCTGTGTCCACGGACCGGGCGTACCTCCCGCTGCGCACGTAGGCGTCGGTGAGGGCGTTCCCGTCGGTGTGTGAGTAGCTGTAGCTGTTGCCGTAGGCGTAGATGTCGGTGTATGCGTAGCTGTTGCTGTCGCAGTAGCAGTAGGTGTGCCGCTTGGCGACGCCGTTGGTGTTGGCGTCGGACTTCCGCACGGTGTGAGGATGTAGCTTTGACCGCCGGTAGCAGGCTGGCCCGCGCCGTTGCAGAAGTACTGGTCAAAGGCGGTGTCGTTCTTCTGTACTCCGGCGGTGGCTGATGTGTTGCCATTGGTCACTGTGCCGTAGATCACGTCAAAGCGTGTCTGCCCCTCGTATAACCTCAGCTCGAAGTTGGCAGTGCCGCTCCCCGGGAAGTACTGCGCCCGCCACTCAATGTTGAAGATGCGGTTGGGCGCAGTGCCACTTATCGATGTGAATATGCCGGCCGGGCTATTGACTAAATACAGGTCGTCCCAATACGGGAAGATCGTGTAGTTGTGGGTGGTCCACGGCAGGCATTGGTTGGTGAAGGTCGTATCGGTGGTTGTGAACTGCGCATTGCCGTTGGACGACAGATTGATGCTGGTGAAGGTCTGGTCGTACAACGTGTAAGAGAAGGGCAACGCGATGGTGACGACCGTATCGTCCCCGTGATTGCCGATGTCGGTCGTGCCCGGCACAATGGCGCCGCCAATCTGAGCTATCGTGTAATGGTCTGACGGCGGGCAACCCTGTACGTTGTACATCCCCGTGAAGGCCGCGTTACCATTGCAAGTATTGGCGGTGATCGCGCCGGTGCCCAAGGTCGCTGTCAACGTCCCACCAAAGTTCATGTGCAGCGTGAACCGCACAGTCGTGTTCCCGTTTAGCAGACTGTGTCCTGTGACGCTGGGACCACTGTTGCCGCTCACAGTCAGATCACTGTCCTGCACTGAAGCCGGGTCAACAGGCTGATTGAAGTTGATGTCATAGTTGTAAGTTCCAGGCGCGGGCGGCGTGAACGTGCCACCGACGGGCGGCACAGTCGTAGTCACCTGTAGCGGCGTTATGGCGTAACAGAACGTGCAGTTGAACGCGAAGTTCGGTGCGTTGTCTGATTGGCGGTTAAATGCGCCGGCCGCGATATTCATCGTCTGCGGGCCCTGCACGCTCACCGGAGAAGTGTTGAAGTGGAAGGTGATTGTAGCGTTTCCGTTGCTTAACACAAAGGAGTTCGCCGGGATTCCGTTTACCGTAAAATCGCTGGCCTGGACAGTTGACGGATTCACCGGATCGGTCAGGTTGATAACGAAGTCCACCGGCTGAGTACTGATGACGCTATTGCAGGCCGGAGTAGTGGTGGTCACGGCAAAACCCACCAGCTCTCGGTCGGTGTAGGCGTCCTGTTGTGATGCGCCGTTAATGGCGTTCCGCCCGTCTGTCCATGAAGTCACATGCTTGGTGAGTACCGCCGAGCCGTAGTCGTAGTCACCCACATAGGTTGGCTGGATGCCCGGGTCGGGTTGCAACGGCAGCGGACTGGCTACGTCCGAGGTCGTTTGGTCACCCGACCAGGTCACGCCGTTATCGGGCGACTTGTTCGAATGCATCTGATAACAAAGATTGGTGGGACTGGAGGGCTGACAGCTGGCAGATGTCCTCGGGGTCTCGTCATACCACGTGGCGAAGAGCGTGCCAGCGTCGCTGACCGAGAGGTTGGGCTGCCACTGCGCCTTGGTTGGATCGGTATTGCTGTTCAACTGAACCGGCGCACCGAAAGTCGCCCCGCTGTCGGTAGAGCGAATGTAAAAAACGTCACCAGGGTCGCTCCCGTTTTTAGCCGAATAGACCAAGCTAACTACGTGGTTGAAGGCGGCAGGCTCACCCCAGCCCATGTGCCGCCAGTAAGCGGGGCTGCTGTACATCGTGCAGAAATAACCCGAAGATGAACGGCAAGGACCGACGAAGCTGGGGCCGGTGTAGGTGTTGGTCCAAGTATTGCCGCCGTCGGTAGAGCGGTACATCTTGTTGTTTCGGGTGGTGCCACAGCCACTAGTACAGCCGTTGCCGCCGTTTTCGTCCATGCCTGCGATGTACACGTCGCCTGTCACCTTGTCGACGGTGATCTGGACGTCGCGGATGAAGCTACTGGTGACCGCTATCGGCGCGTGCCAGGTAGTCCCGTTGTCGCTGGAATAGGTGACAAAAAGAGCGCCTCCCCCGACATTGAAGTCGTTCCAGGAAACGTACATCCGGTTGGCAAAGGCACCGCTTGTGTCGTCCACAACGCCAGACTCCCGGTCGGCAGAGCCTTCGTTGAAAACACAGAAGTGCGTCCAGCTAGTCGGATCCCAGGGAGTAGTGGACTTGTAGCCCCCGAGACCCTGACCACCGCAGGCCGTGTCCAGCCACACCGTAAACCACGTACCGGTTGGTTTATTGTACAAAAGAACAGGATCGCCCTCCGTACCAGCAAAAGGACCTTGACCACTGGCGTTAGTCACCCGAGTGAACGTCGCGCCACCATCAGTAGAGCACGATATGCCAGAGATGTTGATGGGACTGGCGTTGCGGCCCCGTGAGTCATTGTAGGCGACGCAGATCTGTTGGGGATTATCCGGGTTAACCAAACTGTATGTCTCCGACTGGGTAATGTTGGGAGAGGTTTCCGTGCCGGTGATCAGGTTGACATCCCCGGCGCCATACAACGGTACGAGCAATTTTTTGACACCCTGAGCGACGCGTTGAAAAAACGCGCCCACAGAGGCATAACCTGGAGTCGAATCTGCTGCGCAGGCGATCATGATCGCTCCAGCCCGGAAGTTCTCTTGCTTGTTGATGCCAAGTTCCTCAATTCTAGAACAGTCAAACCCTACCGGCACCAGAGGGTCGTTGGACGCGGTGATAATGTGATTCCTTATCTTCACTGGCAGGCTATTCGCGGCGAACGCGTCAAGGCCCACCAGCGCCAGGGAGATCCCCGCTAGCGCTATGCACAGGCCAATTAAAACGCGCAGATTAAAAAAGGCAGATTTTGAAGCAGATTTCTTTTTCATGGAGTTGGCTATTAATGTGGATGGATTTTAAGTGAAGGCCGCCATTGTAGCGGAACCGCTACCGGGGCGTCAACACTTTTTCCGGTTTGTGTGTGGTTGCCCCAAGGGTTTATTGGATGCAGAAAATTTTGGCAAGCTTTTTCTGAGTTTTTTCTAACGGTTCTTGCTGGGGAATCCAACATCTCGCAAGCCCAGAGTTTCAAGCCAGATGGAATGTCGCAACGCGCTATCGACCCACTCCGGAGGTAACAATTCCGTTACCAATCCATGTCCGCAACATGGCGTTGAAATTAAAGCCGCGCATACCTTGCTCCCGGCTGCTTCCCATCTGAAAATTCGGGAGGCTATCGCTATTCTTTTTCGCGAACAGCTTTGAACGTCCCTTGCTTCGAAGGTCCGTCTCCGACGAGTGGCGAGAAGTCCACTTCGCCGGTGATCAAATCCGGAGTGTCAAATTTTCCTTTGAGCGTCAAGGTTCCAGCGTCACGGCCTACATTGCCGATTAGAAACTCTACCGGGCCAGAGAACATTACGGAGTTTCCCTCACCCGGAATCCACTTTGCCTCGGAAGGTTTGACACCCGCCCAAACTTTGGATTGCGGGTCCGTCACCGTCAGACTGCCTTTTCCGTCGTTTTGTGCATCAAAGCGCAGGAAACGATGTTGGTCGTTAGCAAAAGTAACGTCAATCTTCCAACTACCATTCACGGTCGGAAAATCTGCCCCGGCCAGGACGAAGGAGAATGTGTTCATGGCCATTACCAGAATTATTGCGCGCGCTGTGTTCACGTTTTTTTCTACCAGCAATTTGATTTGCGCGCAAATTCATTGGGTTTAAGGCCGCTGTTCACGCGATCAACAGCCGCAACTTATGAGCTGTTTTTAGCGAGCTCCCAAGTCCCGCCTTTCGCATGCTACGGCGAAGCAGACCATCCCCTGGTCGTTGATCGCCAACCACGGTTTAAGATCGTGGCACCGGCGTCGGGCGAATTCTCGGCATTGGGTGAGTTCTTGGTGTTGGGCTAGGCCTCGGGGTTGAAGTTGGAGCAGGCGTCGGAGTAGCAGTAGGCGTAGAGGTGGCAGTCGCAGTAGCCGTCGGGGTCGCAGTAGCAGCAGGCGTGGAGGTCGCAGTCGCAGTAGCGGTTGCCGTCGGTGTCGGCGTTGGAGTGCCACCTCCTCCAGGTGCCTGGATCCCAACAGTCATGGGCGATCCTGTCTTGAAAAACCCGACGGTCGCGTTGGCACTTTGTGGCGGTTGATCGGCATCGAACCGGAAATTGTACAGTGTGCCGAAGCGAATGGCGTTTGCGTTAGGATTTTGGGCAAGGGTCTCACAGTTCCAGGTCAACGCGGTCGACATCTGGTTTGGAATCCACGGATCGTTGCTGAATCCTGTATTGCCGACGGTTCCGTCGTTCGGGAAACCCGGATGGTTCGGCGGAGCATGAAATCCGATGTTACTTATGTTGACTCCGGTCCCGAGCGGCACGCTGAAGGATTGAATCGAGCGATCGAGATTTTGGTTGTGAATGGCGTACTCGTAATGCCACACGCCGGCCGCTGGGTTCGTTACTTTATAAACGACGAACGCACGACCATCGATACCGGGCTCCGGCTCGACCGTTATGCTAGTTGAGCCGGTCCAGACGTCAGTCGCCGGAGTCATTCGAACTGTCTCGCCGGCCGGAGTAAAAGTGAAATTGGTGATACCGGTAACACTGAATTGCCGATACGAGGCGTTGTTATACATGTTGCATTGACCGGGATGCGCCTGACACCAGGCGTATTCCTGCGGCGTGTCGTACTGCGCTTCAGCGTAGTAAGTAGCGACCGTGTTTTGCGTCGTGTCCAGATCGCTCTTTGCAACAAGAACGCGATGGGAGGTTGCGGTGTGAACATGTCCCGTGTGGCTCCGAGCGTTCGATGGAAAAGCGCCGGTAAAAGGATTCACCCATGCGCGCGAGCCGAGCAGGCTGTATTGAGCATTTTCCTGTGCTAGGTAAGGGTCCGAGCAGCCCACGCCGAGCTGCGTGGCATCAGGCCAGGGTATGCAGCCGAAACTACAGTCGTCATCCTGGTCTGCGCCGAACGTGTGCTTCACCCAGGATTCGCCGATTTGTTCGAAGCGATCATTATTGTTAGGCCCACCGCTCATCCGATAGAGGTTTTCGCAGATAACCGAATGATCGGTGTTGGGTATGGCGAAAAAGTGCACTGGCTGATCGCCATTGTTGCACGAAGTCGTGGCAATGCCGAGGCCCACCTGAGTGTCGCTTGGGTTGGGGGTGGGGCTTGCTTCCACCATGGCAGGCAGATCGCCCACGATAATGTCAGGTCCGGGCACGGGTACGTGGCCAGCCGGAATAAGCATTGTTTGGCGGCAACATCGATGATTCAACTTTGCCGTTCACGACGGTACTCGTGGAGATTGGAGTCACGGCCGTGTCGATCGAAATCGTGCCGGCTTGCGTGCCCGCCTCCCGCGCACGACCGAGGTTGTTAGCCAACGCTTCGGAAATCAGAAGCCGTCCATCCCGGATGCCAAGCAGCTGCGTACTGGCATCGTAGTAGAGATTTCCTTTAATATTAAAAAATACAAAACCGCTCATGGCATCGCGCACAACCATGTCGAAGGCTTCGCCCGAGTGGGCCTGTTCAATAGTCAGCTTGTTCAGTGAAGCAGTTAATACTCCAGGAAGCGCAACGTTATTTTGCGGCACCAGCGCCATTGAGCCTGCCTCTGCTCGGCGCAACACTTTGTTAAAAACAAGCACCGGAAAAAAAGAAGTCGGTGCCACGCCAAAATGTAATGTCTCCAATTTTCGCGTCGTGGAGTTGACTCCATTGATCCGATTTAGATCGATGTCCATGCTCACGCTCCCGCTGGCCACAATCATCTTCTGAAGTGTCCCGCTCTCGCCTTGCTTGGCGAGACTTGTCTTTGCAGCGTTTGGAGCGTTCGAGGAGCCCCCGTCGCGTGAGCCAAAAAGCAAGAGCAACGGAAGCATAAAGGCACTGAGTACGATCTTTAACATTGTGTTTGTTCCTTCGGATTATTCGTGGATTAGGAAAGCGCGCAAAGTGGAATCGTACTGTTTGTCATGGGCAGATTGGATCATAAAGAAAATCTAGCGAAATTCGATAGGGATTGTTTTCGAATTCGCAGCTCTGGGGATCGCAACCCCATCTGCTCGGTAGCGAACAGCGCGTTTTGAAGTAAATTCGCCAACTCTGTGAAAAGTGGATGCGTCAGCCAAGAATTGAAAGCAACTGGAGTGATTCCGGGGCGAGCCGGCGCCGAGATCAACGTCCCCGGCTACAGTAAAGCCGGCATACGTAATTCGAAGACCGGTCGGTGGCGCGCAGCCGCGTTGATCCTTCTGAACCTGTTCATGATCGCGCACATCATCCAGTGGCGGTTCATGGGCAGAACGGTTTCGCCCATCGAGCCCTCGGAAACGATGTACACGCTGCAGAACGGGTTCGTGAACGCTGGCTTCATCTTTTTTAGCCTGGCAATCCTGGCTACGCTCATCTTCGGGCGTTTTGTTTGTGGCTGGGGTTGTCACATTCTCGCTCTGCAGGATTTCTGCGGCTGGCTGCTCAAAAAAATGGGCCTTCATCCGAAGCCGTTTCGGTCGCGGCTCCTGGTGTACGTCCCGCTCGGCGCCGCGCTGTACATGTTTGTCTGGCCCGTAGCTTATCGATTGTTTTGGACCGCAGAGCCCGGACCAATCATCCCGAAATTCACGAATCATCTGGTGACCACAAAATTTTGGGCGACGTTTCCTTCTGTAGCGGTGGCCATCCCGTTTCTGTTTATTTGCGGCTTTGTCACCGTTTATTTTTTGGGGCAAAAAGGCTTTTGCACTTATGCATGCCCGTATGGGGGTTTCTTTGGTCTCGCCGACAAATTCGCGCTGGGAAAAATCCGGGTTACGCCTGCGTGCAATCAGTGCGGACATTGCACTGCCACGTGCACTTCAAACGTGTTGGTGCACGCGGAAGTGAAGCAGTACGGGATGGTGGTCGATCCGGGTTGCATGAAATGCATGGACTGCGTCAGCGTTTGTCCCAACGACGCGCTTTATTTCGGCTTTGGGAAGCCGGCGCTCCTGGCTCCGAAATCGAATGTCATTAAAAGACATTATTCGTTGACGTGGCCTGAAGAGATCGTCGGCGCACTGGTCTATCTGGGAAGTTTCCTTGCTGTTCGCGGTGTTTACGCCCTGGTTCCCTTCTTGATGGCGCTTGGCTGCGCTGCGGTTACAACGTTTCTCACTCTGAAAACGTGGCGATTGCTTCGGGCAAGGGAGTTGTCCTTTTACCGGTTCAATTTGAAATCGTCAGGAAAAATTCACAAGGCTGGCCTGGCGTTTGCAGCCTTTGCCTGTGCATGGATTGGGTTGAACCTGCACTGCGGCTGGGTGCGCTATCACGAGTTCCTCGGCAACATCGCATTCAACAAGGTTCACTTGCCCGACGAACTGGCCCTGGCGCAGCTCGATCCGGCTCACTGGCTCAGCCCGGCGGATCGGGAAAACGTTCTTCAAGGAAAAGAGCATTATCTGGCGGCTTCGAAGACGGCGTTGTTTGTGAACAACGAAGTTCTGCAAAAGCTGGCTTGGTTTGAGTATTTGTTAGGCGACGCTGCGCAATCCGTGCAAACGCTCCGCACGGCCGCAGCTCACCAGAAAGACGAGACCAAAGCTCTGAGCCTTTATTATCGCGGAGCGATCCTGAACCGCCTGGGACGTTACGAAGAAGCGCGCGCGAGTCTGGACGAAGCGCTGGCCGAGAGAGATGACTTGATTCTGGCGCGCCAGGAAAAAGGCGAATCGCTCTGGCAGCTTGGGCGCAGGGACGAGGCCGTTTCGGTTTGGAATGATGCCGTGCATCGTAATGCCCGTTTGCCTTTGGCTAACAACGAGCTTGCAGGTGCGGCGCGCTTGTCAGGCAACGGAGAGCAAGCCGATGTTCACGAACAACAGGCCGATCAATTCACACCTAATAATTCCCTTTTTCATTGGGTGCTCGCGACGCGCCTTCAGGGTCTGGGTATGACGGACCTGGCCGAAAAACATTTCCAGCAAGCAAAGCAACTTGATACTGGCGGCGAACTACCCGCTGTGCGCTAAGCAGATTGAATCGTTAAGGTGGAACGCGTGTCCTCAACGCGTTGACGATGCTGGCGTTGCGGCGCCGCCTTGATATCTGCTCTTTCGGCGATTCATTTGCCATCGTCTTCAGGAGAAGCGGATCCACCTTTGGAAGTACGTAACGCATCCCCAACGCACATAGCATTGGCGGGAGAATTCCTATGGGCGCGGTGCAGGCGTTGGCCTCGGCTTTGGGGTTGGATTGGCCCGGACCACTTCAAATTGCGTCATCATTCCATCGTCCTCGTGCTCGACCATATGACAGTGGAGCATGTACATGCCGACATTCGCTAACGCCAATAAGCCATGCGCAGCCCGTGAGTCGGCCGGGGGCATTGGTTGCGGAGTACCCTTGGCGATTGCCAACAAACCCTTAGTGATAAAGCGGTCAGTGATCACTTCTCGGCGATCGCTGGCAATCAGGGTCTCGGGGCTGGAGTCGGCCGAAGCCTTGGCGAAGGCGGGATTCTGGCAGGTATGAAGTCGATCGTCAGGATAGGTGGACTGGCGCTTTCACGTGTATCAAACCGCTTTGCCGTGGCGATGGCCGTCTCATCGCCTAACACCAGCCAGCCAAAGTTACTGGCCGGGTTGTCCAGCCACGATTGCACATCTGCAACCATCTGTGCTGAATTCCAGGTGTACTGTCCGACAGCGCCAACCGACTGGCTTGCACTTGCCGTGGCCGAAAAATCTCCGCCCTGCGTGGTCCAAAAGACGCTATCGAAAAAGCGATGCCGCCATGTGGCGTCGTTAGGAGTAGCCGGCGCTCCGTCACCTTCCCCCATGGGTGCGTGGGAGGTTCCTTCGCCCCAATCGGCAAGCAGCTTGTGCAGCTCAACGGTTCGCAAGGTACTAACGGGCGTCATAGACATATTCATGGTCAGGCTTACGGCTGTGATCGTGGAGCCCGCCGGAATGCTCCCCGCAACATCGAACGCGAGCACGCCGCGGCGGAGTTCACCCATGCCGTTCTCGCCGGCGAAGAAGTGAAAACCAGCGCCGTTGCTGTGGTCGCCCTCAGCAGGATCGTACTCGTAGAGAGTATTGTCCTTGCTGGGCATAATGTTAATGATGTTTGCACTCGCTAAAGTGGTGCAGGTGTAGCCAATCGCTGCGGCGAGCGCTGCTGTGAGTAACGTCTTAGAAGTCATAAGGACTATAATTTGTAGTGGGTAGAGTCTAAAGCAACGGGTACGCCTCCTAAAGCTTTTAGCGAAAGGATGTGTCCCTGGTCGGCACGAATCTCGCACAAATTGCTTTCGGAATGCAATGCGTCTTCAATCGTTTTTTACTTGTGTCAATCGCTGCAGTTCTTCAGTCGGTAATCGCGCCCAAGATCACCCTAAATTCGCGGTGCGGGAGTCGGTCGAGGCCTTGGTTGCGCAGTACCCCTTGGTGACGGAGTAGGCCGCGGCGTAGGTGTTATGGTAGCAGTAGCTGTAGCTGTAGGCGTTGCAGTAGCTGTCGCTGTGGCTGTAGCTGTTGGTGTAGGCGTAGGCGTAGGCGTAGGCGTGTGACTAGCTGTTGGTGTTGGCGTAGGCGTGAACGTTGCCGTTGCAGTAGCCGTGGCGGTTGCAGTCGCAGTCGGCGTAAACGTGGCCGTGGCTGTAGGCGTGGCAGTTGCTGTGGCCGTTGGTGTAGGCGTTGGCGTGAATGTGGGTGTTGGGCTCGGAGTGGCAGAGGGCGTAGGAGTTGGGCAGGGTGGCGGGAAATAGACATAGCTTTGTCCGCCAGTCGCCGCGCCACCGGAGCCGTTGCAGAAATACTGAGTAAAGAACGTGTTGTCTCTCTGCACTCCGGCTGTGGCTGATGTGTTGCCGTTACTCACTGTGCCGTAGATCACGTCAAAGCGTGGCTGCCCCCCCTCGTACAACCTCAGCTCGAAGTTGGCACTGCCGTTGCCCGGGAAATACTGCGCCCGCCACTCAATGTTGAAAATGCGGTTGGGAGCAGTGCCACTTATCGATGTGAATATGCCGAATCCGCTGTTGACCAAATACAGGTCGTCCCAATACGGGAAGATCGTGTAGTTGTGGGTAAGCCACGGCAGACATTGGTTGGTGAAGGTCGTATCGGTGGTTGTGAACTGCGCGTTGCCATTGGACGAGAGATTGATGCTAGTAAAGCTCTGGTCGTACAACGTGTACGAGAAGGGCAACGCGATGGTGGTTACCGTATCATCTCCGTGATTGCCGATGTCGGTCGTCCCCGGCACGATGCTGCCGCCGATCTGATTGATCACGTACGTACCGATGCAAGGCGTAGGGGTTGATGTTGCTGTCGGCGTCGGAGTGGGCGTGAACGTTGCCGTGGCTGTAGCCGTTGCCGTGGATGTTGGACTCGGGCTAGCTGTCGCAGTTGCCGTCGGCGTCGGGCTGGCTGTAGGTGTGGGACTTGGTGTGCCGCCGCCCATTGGCGCCTGGATCGCAACCATCATCGGCGAGCCTGTCTTGAAGAAGCCGACTGTCGAACTGGCACTCTGTGGCGGTTGATCGGCATCGAACCGGAAGTTATATAACGTGCTAAAGCGAATCGCGTTTGCATTTTGATTCTGCGCAAAAGTTTCCGTGTTCCAAGTGATAGAGCTTCCGTCCTGCATAACAGTCCACGGAGTACTGCTATAACCTAGATTGTTGAACGTGCCGTCGTTTGCCCAGCCGGGTTCCTGACGCGGAGCGTGAAACCCGATGTTAGAGATGTTTACTCCAGGTCCAACAGGCACGCTGAAAGACTGGATAGAGCGGTCGAGGTTCTGGTTGTACAGCGCGTATTCATAGTGCCAGACGCCAGTTGAAGGATTGGTCACTTTGTAGCCCATAAACCAAATCCCGTCGTTTCCTGGATCAGGCTCGATCTGGTTCACAGTCGCGCTCCCGAGCGTTTGCCAAGCCTTAATGGCACCCTGCATGCGCACAGTGGAGCCGGAACCAGAAAATGTGTAGTTGTCCCCGCTGCCGCTGACGTTAAATCGACGGTAGGAGGCGTTGTTGTACATGTTGCATTGCCCAGGATGACTTTGGCACCAGGCGTATTCATGTGGAGTCAGATATTGGCCTTCGGCAAAATAAGTCGCGCCAGAGTTCTGCGCAGGGTTTAGATCGCTGCTAGCCACCGTGACCCGATGCGATGTTCCAGTGTGACTATGCCCGCTGTGATTGTTTGCAGTAGATGGAAAGACGCCTGTAAAAGGGTTCAGCCATGCGCGTGAGCCGATCCCGCTTTGGCTCGCATTCAAACTGGAGCCGTAAGGATCGGAGCAACCCGGGCATAGATGAGTGCCCGTAGTGCAACCGCTGGTGTTACAGGTACCGCAAACTCCGCCCTCCAACGCGGTAAATGCATGCTTCATCCAGGACTGGCCGATCTGTTCGAACCGCTCATCATTGGTAGCGCCACCGCTCATCCGATATAGATTTTGCGGGATAACGGGATGATCGGTTTGCGGCAGCGCAAACCAATCGAACGGCTGGTCGCCGTTATTACAAGAAGTTGTTCCCACCCCCAGCCCAACAAGATGATTTACAGTGTCGTTTCCGTACTGTGCCATCTCTGGCAAGTCGCCCACAATGACATCGGGCCCGGGCACCAAAGTTGGCGTCTCCGAACCCACACCATATCGCAGGGGCGGCATGGCTATCGATTTGGGTTCGCCGTTAACGAGCTGGTCGATCTCGATTGGTTGCATCGCCGCGCCTATGGAAATATTTCCAACTGCCGCGCTGACGTCTCCCGGTCGACCGAGCGCGGTGGCAAACTCTTGTGAAATCAGGAGTCTTCCACCAAGGATGCTGAGCAATTGGCCTGTGGCGTCGTAATCGTATTGGTGTCCTTCGATATTGAAAAACGTGAATCCCGTCTTGCTGTCGCGCACAGCCAAATCGAAGGCTTCGCCCGAGGAAAGCTTTTCAATCACGAGCTGCTTGAGCGACGCACCCAGCGCCGCAGGTAAACCGTAGCCGGAAGCGTTGACCCCGGCTGGAATCAAGGCCATCGATCCCGGTTCTGGACCGCGCAACAGCTCATTGAAAACCAAAATTGGAAAAAACGAATTGGCCGCCACGGCAAATTGCAGTGTTGTGGGTCTTCCTGGCACGGAGCCGATTCCGTTCAAGCGGTTGACATCAAGACCCATTGTGACGCTGCCGTTCTCGATAATCATCTTTTGAAGCGTCCCGCTCTGCGCCTGACTTTCGGGAGTTTCCTTCGTTGCGCCGAAAGCCTTCGGAGCGCTCGCCGGCGGTGAGGCAAACAGCAGGAACAGCGGGAGAGCGAGACCGGTGAGCGTTAATTTTGACATTGTGGCGGAGTCCTCTGGTTGTGGTGAATGTGGGTGAAGTTGAAGAGGTAATTCCTCTCATGCCGTCACGGCGAAAGTAAAGAAGATTATGAAAAATCCTGCGGCGCCGAATCAACAGAAGCTGGATCGGCTACTCTGAAGACGATCACAAGTAATCGCCGAATACGCAGATATCAGGTGGCGAAGCCGCAGTTACGTCTCCCAACGCGTTGAGCGTAAAGCTCCGTGGGAGCCACGCCGCGTAGGAGGCAATGGGCATGTGATGGCAACTTGTGGATTTACGCGGCCACGCTCCTTTACGGAGAACAACGCGTTCCACCAGTTCATCGTCACCCGTTACGGCCGCGGCGGCGGAGTCGGCCGAGGCCTTGGTGGCACGGTACCTCTTGGAGTCGGAGAAGGTCTTGGAGTAGGCGTAGGTGTCATCGGCTCGTAAAGGAACGTGCAGGTGAATTCTGACACACACCCATTGGTGCAGAAAAAGGCGCACGCGGCAATGTGGATCGTGTTTTGGCCCTGCACTGCCGGTGAGGTGTTGAAGTGGAAGTTTATCATGTGTCCGCCACTCACGATCATACGGGTGTCCGCGGGAATTCCGTTCACCGTGAAGTCGCTTGCCTGGAGAGTGTCCGGATCCACTCCATCGGTCAGGTTGACAGAGAAATCAGTCGGCGGAGTGAACGCAGTGGTACCGCAGTTCGGACTAGTCACCGAACAACCCGCGGAAGTGGGGGTAGGCGTTACTGTAGCCGTTGCGGTCGGAGTGACTGCGGCTGTAGCAGTTGCTGTGGCTGTTGGCGTGAACGTTGCCGTTGCCGTGGCTGTAGCTGTTGGCGTCGGTGTGGGCGTGTGAGTAGCTGTGGGAGTTGGTGTAGGTGTGTGAGTAGCCGTAGCGGTTGCAGTTGGTGTGGACGTTGGAGTTGGCGTGTTGCTTGCCGCCGGCGTTGCAGTTGGAGTCGCCGTAGGAGTAGGCGTGCCTGCTGGAACCAAAGCCCATCCGCCAGTAGGTTGACCACCTGAGCCGTTGCAGAAGTATTGATTAAAGCATGCGTCGTCTCTCTGCACTCCGGCTGTGGCCGATGTGTTGCCGTTACTCACTGTGCCGTAGATCACGTCAAAGCGTGTCTGCCCCTCGTACAGCCTCAGCTCGAAATTGGCGCTCCCGCTTCCAGGGAAGTACTGCGCCCGCCACTCGATATTGAAGATGCGATTCGGTGCCGTGCCACTTATCGATGTGAATATGCCAAATCCACTGTTAACCAAATAGAGGTCGTCCCAGTATGGGAAGATGGTGTAGTTGTGGGTGGCCCACGGCAGGCAAATATTGCTAAAGGTCGTATCGGTCGTCATGAACTGCGCATTACCGTTGGACGACAAATTGGCCGAGGTGAAGGTCTGGCCGTACAAGGTGAAAGGGAAAGGCAACGCGATGGTGGTCACCGTATCATCTCCGTGATTCCCAATGTCGGTGGTACCCGGCACAATGCTTCCGCTTATCTGAATTATGGTAAGACCCGCGCAAGGTATCGGTGTTGGAGTAGGCGTGGCCGTAGACGTCGGGGTTGGACTGGCTGTCGGTGTTGGGGTTGGCGACGGTAACGGAACCATCCCAGCTCCTTGAACTGCGACAAACGTCGGCGAAGCGGTCTTAAAATACCCTACCGTCGCGTTGGTTGGGTTGGGCGCCTGATCGGCATCGAACCGGAAGTTATACAGCGTGCCGAAGCGAATGGCGTTGGCGTTCTGATTCTGCGCAAAGGTTTCGGTGTTCCAAGTGATAGAGCTTGCGTCCTGGGTAACAGTCCATGGCGTGCTGCTGTATCCCAGGCTGTTAAAGGTGCCATCATTTGCCCAGCCAGGATGCTGGATCGGCGCATGAAATCCGATGTTAGAGATGTTTACTCCTGGCCCAACAGGCACGCTGAAAGATTGGATAGAACGATCGAGGTTCTGGTTGTAGAGAGCATATTCATAGTGCCAGACCCCGGTAGAAGGGTTGGTGACTTTGTAGCCCATGAACCAGATACCATCATTGCCGTGATCCGGTTCGATCTGGTTTACCGTCGCACCGGTCCAAGCCGTAATCGCCGGATGCTCTTGCACCGTTGAACCTACCGCACTAAAGCTGAACGGCTGGTTAATCCCGCTTACGGTGTACTGCTTGTACGAAGCATTGTTATACATGTTGCACTGATCCGGATGGCTTTGGCACCAGGCGCCTTCGTGGGGAACAATGTATTCCGCTTCGGCAAAGTACGTGGCTCCCGGGTTTAGCGAGGTGTTCAAGTCATTAACATCGACCAGCATTCGGTGAGACGTTACGTCATGACTGTGACCGGAGTGATTATTTGCCGTGGAACCGTTGAAACTTCCGCTGAATGGATTGACCCAAGCGCGCGAACCGATACCGCTTTGACTGCCGTTCAAACCGGCGCCGTATGCATCGGAGCAGCCAGAGCCGAGTTGGGTGCCGGCTACACCGTTGCATCCAAAACCGCAACTGTTTGATGAGGCTGCCGCGAACGCGTGCTTACCCCAGGACTGACCAAGTTGCTCGAAGCGCTCATTGTTGGTAGCGCCTCCACTCATTCGGTAAACATTCTGCGGAATAAACGGATGGTCGCTGTTAGGCAAAGCAAACCAATCCACATCGATCGTCCCTTTGTTACACGCATCAGTTCCCAAAGCGAGGCCGACGCGGCCTCCGACGGAACCACTCTGAGATTGCACAAAGTCGAGCAAATTGCCGACGATGACATCGGGGCCGGGAACGGTTCCAACGCCAGGTTGCTTGAGCGGCGGTAACGAGGCGGATGTGACATTACCGTTTTCGTCAAGATGGTTGATCTCGATCGATTCCATGGTTGCGCCGAGCGAGATTTGGCCGACGACTGAGCCAGCGTCTGACGGGCGCCCAAGAGCCTTCGCGAATTCGTTAGAGACCAGCAGGCGTCCGCCGGTGATGCTTAGCAATCGAGCGTTGGAATCGTAATCGTAATGACCGCCTTCGACATTGAAGAAAACGAACCCGGTCTTGCCGTTGCGCACGGCAAGATCGAACGCTGCGCCGGAAGGAAGTTTTTCCATTACCAGTTGCCTAATGGAAGCGCTTAGCGACACAGGAAGATCCGACGCAGAGTTTTGCGGGACCAGTGCCATTGAACCATGGTCCGGGCCGCGCAGAAGATCGTTAAAAACCAAAATGCTGAAGAAGGAATTGGCCGCGACAGCGAATTGCAATCTGACAGTCGATTGCACTGCGGAACCGATTCCATTCAATCGGTTGAGATCGAGATCCATTGTCACGTTTCCATTTTCGACGATCATCTTTTGAAGCGTCCCGCTGTGCTCCTGGCTCTGAACAGCTTTTCTTGTGTCGCCGAAAGCCCTTGGGCTGCTCGCCTGGGGCGAGGCAAAGAGTAAGAACAACGGGAGCGCGAGACCGGTGAGCGTTAATTTTGACATTGTAGTGGGATTCCTCTGGTTGTGTGGGTGTTGCTGAAAGTTGAAGAGGTAATTCCTCTCATGCCGTCACCGCGAAAGCAAAGAAGATTATGAAAAATCCTGCGGCGCCCCAATCAACAGGAGGTGAATCGTCTGGAAAGCCCGGCCGTTGCTTCGCATCCGTTACGGCTCTGAAAACGATGACAAGTAATCGCAGACGGCGCAGATATCAGGCGGCGAAGCCGCAGTTATGTTTACCAACGCGTTGAGCCGCCTTCGCCAAGGCTACGGCGAGCCAGGGGACAACGCATTCCACCAGTTCATCACAACCAGCTACGGGCGCGGCAGGGGAGTTGGTCGAGGTCTTGGTGGCGGGCTAGACCTTGGTGTAGGTGAGGGTCTCGGAGTCGGCGTAGGCGTGGCTGTGGGAGTAACTGTGGCCGAAGGCGTAGCGGTAGCAGTAGGAGTAGCTGTCGGTGTTGCGCTGGCTGCGGCTGTTGCCGTAGCAGTAGCGGTTGGTGTGGACGTTGGAGTTGGCGTACCTGCTGGACCGGTCGTCCAGCTAGTAAGCTGACCTGGGCCGTTGCAGAAGAACTCAGTAAAGCAGGTGTTGTCTCTCTGCACTCCCGCTGTGGCGCTGCTGGTGCCTCCACTCACTGTGCCGTAGATCACGTCAAAGCGACTACTCTGCCCCTCATACAACCTCAGCTCGAAGTTGGCACTGCCGCTCCCGGGGAAATACTGTGCCCGCCACTCAATGTTGAAGATACGGTTGGGAGCAGTACCACTTACCGATGTGAAGATACCGAATCCACTATTGACCAAATACAGGTCGTCCCAGTACGGGAAGATGGTGTAGTTGTGGTCGGTCCACGGCAGGCAGCTGTTAGTAAAGGTCGTATCTGTGGTTGTAAACTGGGCGTTGCCATTGGATGACAGATTGATCGAAGTGAATGTCTGGTCGTACAAGGTGAAAGGGAACGGTAGCGCGACAGTAGTGACCGTATCATCCCCGTGATTGCCTATGTCCGTGGTGCCTGGCACAATCGTACCAGTGATCTGGGTTATAGCGATTTGGCAAGGTGACACAGTTGGGGTTGCCGTTGCTGTCGGTGTCGCAGTAGCTGTGGGACTAGGGCTGGCTGTCGGTGTCGGGGTTGGCGACGGCAACGGAACGTTGCCAGCCGCTTGAACTACAGCAACCGTCGGCGAACCGGTCTTGAAGTAGCCTACCGTCGCGTTAGTTGGATTGGGCGGCTGGTCGGCATCGAACCGGAAGTTATACAGCGTGCCGAAGCGAATCGCGTTGGCGTTCTGATTCTGCGCAAGCGTTTCCGTGCTCCAGGTGATAGAGCTTGCATCCTGGATAACAGTCCACGGAGTGCTGCTATAACCTTGATTGTTGAACGTGCCGTCGTTTGCCCAGCCGGGTTCCTGACGCGGAGCGTGAAACCCGATGTTAGAGATGTTTACTCCAGGTCCAACAGGCACGCTGA